>Ga0307513_10011899_pt1 | contig 10777 bp, 21 predicted proteins | sample 15_EM_MG_FD_202174 | JGI IMG/M metagenome (GOLD analysis project Ga0307513, IMG submission 202174) | Populus trichocarpa ectomycorrhiza microbial communities from riparian zone in the Pacific Northwest, United States - 15_EM | ecosystem: Host-associated > Plants > Roots > Unclassified | place...
ACACCGAACTTTACCAGGTTGTAGCTTTTGTTCTGCAAGCTTCTCAAGATTACAACATCACGGTTGATGGGGGTCACAAATACGACATTCCTTCCGGGAATATCACAATCGACCAGTCCTCGTTCCAGATTGGTTCCACTCTCTTGACTTCTTATACACAACAGGCCATCGCTGGATCGGATGACTTCAATGATAACGATACAACTATCAGGGACTTGTTTGATATTATCGTGGGTACCACTAGAGAGGTCACTCCTGCATGTAAGATTTCCATTATTTGTTCATATCTATTCTTTTACTGACCGGTCCCGAATGAAGTCGGAACTGTCTTGCCTATTACGTACGCGCATGAGGATACATTTTCGAAGGACGAATTCTGACAACAGCCACCCCAGTTACACCGCGTATAAATGGCCCATCCGTTCTGTGGAGAGACTTCCCCCATACAAACCTACGAAGCTCAAGATCCCAGTTCTCATCGTTGGAAACACGGCAAGTGAAACCCACTCCCGAACCATGTTTTTCCTCAGCCTGACCACCATGATTCCTAGGCTGACCCAGTCACGCCGTTCGCGGGTGCGAAAAATGTCGCTGACCTTCTCGGTGACAATGCCTTCCTACTCGAACAACTTGGCTTCGGTCACACAAGCCTCGCTCAAGCCTCATCTTGTGGCCTGGCTATCGCGAACAATTACTTCGTCAACTCCACAGTCGGTGTTCTTCCAATGTACACCAGCTGCACGCTCCTGCTGATCGGCTTTACGATTTTTAGCTTCCACAGGGAGGCAGCTCACAGTGCCCAGTCGACGATACCAATCTCTTCCCTATCCTGAATGGAACAACGACCGCTACCAGACGGTCGAATTTCCAGCGCAGGTGGTTGTGATAATATTGTAATGCCCTCACGACGTGTCTTAACCAGAAAGATGCCTCTAATGAATCCTACTCCCCTAACGCCGACTCCCTAATCTTGACCCTCGGACCTTCATACCTTGGACACTTGTTATTTAATTTATGTGATCTTCACTCGAAGCAGAATAATAATTCGATTATGACCTCACCGGAACCAGATTACGATTGTCGTGAACGCGGTGAACAACCCCTCCAAAAGTCTACTAGCAGACACGGGTATATCAAGATATTCATAGCAACACGGTGAGACTGTCCGTCCCAGGCTCTGCTACCCACCAGCCTACAGCTTCTATTCGGCCAGAATTAAAACAAGACCCCGCCCCACGGTCGGGAGACCAATACCAAAAAAAACGAAGAACAAAAAGCGCATGGCGATACACCGCATTCGACTGAATCGGGCCATGCGCGTCAGGTCGCATCTATCAGGGAACAGGGTACAAGTTTTTACTGCAGTGAACACGTCAATAATCCGCAAACGACTGAAGACTCTGAATACATGAGGCGGATAAAAAAACTGACGCGAAATCGTCGGTCCGGTCGCCCCCTGTTCAAAAGTTGCGCAAAGGAGGGTCCCTGGCACCAGTAATCGTCCAGTAAATTCAGATCACGACGAACGTTGCACAGAAAACTCCAGCAAGCTAGGACGAAGCATTTCCCGACAGGTTCGCAAACGGCCAGATAGTATATACATATACTCTACAGTTTTCGTGAGCATCGCGTACAGCGGCACGCCAGTCATCATTTAGGGGCCGATCATATTGGTTGTGCATGGTGCTCGACGAGAGGATCCTTTTTATCTTTAAAGTCATCGCCATCGCTCTCGCGGGCTTGCTTGAGCTCGGCTTCGACACGATTTCGTTGCTCGAGGGCCGCATCGGATTCGTACACTGAAATTTATACGTCAGAATGGTTCCATCAGGCTGCATCGCATGAGAAAGAGAACTTGCAGAATGCGAGTTCCTCCAGGGTCTTTCCGTGAGTCTCAGGGAGGAAGAAGAACGTGATCAGGATCTCGACGGCAATCCAGACGCAATACGAGATGTAGTATCTCCATCCAATGTTCTCCAGACCGATGGGATTTACGAACTGGTTGAAGAAACCAACGGAACGGCTACAGGCCTGGAAGATCACCATACCCCTTGTACGGACGTGGTATGGGAACAGTTCGACCAAGAAGGCTATAATACATTTGAACTGATGCAACCTGAGTAGGGGACAAATACTCACTGTAGGTCAGGGCGACGAAGGCCATGTCGAAGACAAGAGGGTACAGACAGATCATTGCAATGGTGGCACGAGAAGCGGCAGCTGTTCCAGCAATGGCGAACCGCGCACTGGTGATGGTCAAACCGGTGAATACAAACAAGGTGGAGGTCATAGAGATCTAAAATAACCACGGATGTAAGTGCTTGCTGCTGACATCACGATTGACCACCTCCATACCAGGTAGACCCGGCGACGAGGGAACTTGGTGGCATATAGAGAGGACACGATAGAAGCAACGAAAGACCAGCAACTGAACCCCAAGTTGATGATATTTTTTGTTTGGTTGTTGGTGATACCGATGCTGCTCAGAATCTGAGACTGATAATAGGTAATCAATCCGGCTCCACTCCATTGAGCGGCTATACCCAGGAAAGCAGCGACCAGGACACGCTTGCGCATACCGGGAGTCGCCACCATCTCCGCCCAACCCCTCTTGGCATGGGCCTCTTCAATCTCAAGCGTCTGCTCGATCGATATAAACTCGGCCTTGACGAGTTCCGAATTTTCGTCACTGCATTCCTGATCAGCATCTGATCGTACTGGAGGGCAGAGTTACGGTGGACTGACCCCTCAGCATGATACTTGACGAGAATGGCCATCGCTTCCTCGCGTCGGCCCTTCGAAATGAGCCATCTGGGAGACTCTGGAACCCACCAGATGAAGATGAGTTGGATAGCACTGGGCAGGAGCTGAAGTATGGAGGGGATCCTCCAACTCCAAGTGTCGTTGCGGCTGAAGGTCCCGAGGGTGACACCGGCGACGACGGTGGCACCAAAATACCAGGAGGCGGTGAAGATGGAACCCAGACGAGCGCGTTCCTTCGGATGGGAAAGTTCTGTGTATGATAGTGAGTGACCGGGGTTGATAGATTTAAGTGCACCGCGGTCACTTTACCTCCGATCAAGGAAGATGCCGCGATGACAGAAAACGGGATGCCAAGGCCCAGGAGCAGGCGAGAAATGATGAACATCGAGACTATATAGTCGGGTCAGCAGATAGACACCGGAAATATGATGTAATTGACGGACTGTTCTGGGTCGCTGTCTGCAGGACAGCTCCGACCGCCATGATGATACTTCCGAAGACAATGGACATCCTTCGGCCAAAGCGGTCAGCTACGAAGGGGACGAAGGGCAGACCAAGGACTGTTCCAAGCGAGTAGGCAGCGATTAAGAAACCAAGGATAGGACCGTTAGGGTGGCCGAAGTACTCCTCCCAACCCGCTACTGATTGCAGACCGTTCATCATGGAGGAGTCGTAGCTATGCCCAGACGTGTGTTCAATCCTCTGGTTCCCTGAACAAATGTAGAAATTATTGAGACTCACCCAGAGGTCATCTCAACACCCAGACAGGTGGGAATCATGGTCAAGTAGAGGATGGTGAGGTTACGCTTCTTATACCATGATACAATGTCCTGGGCGACCAGTCTCGAGACAGTCTCATCGTGAACACCGTCCTTCATTGATCAAAGATGTCTGGTGGTAATGGAGTAGGGGAACTGTGGGGAGGGTGGGGGCAACTGACCCGTTGAATGTGGGGGGAGGACTCGGAGAAACTCGACCTTACCCTGCTTGCACCCTCGTCTTATATGGATGAGAGCATTCAGAACTTGTAGTGATGCATCGAAGGCTTCCGTCACATCAGTGGTCTAGGGGCGTTCAATTGGCTATGGAAAATAGGTGATTCCTGGAAGTATTAATACCCACCACCTCTGAAGAATTGAGCACGCTCCTGGTAATGGTTATCCAAACGCGATCCAAGGTCTCAGGTGCAACGTTTCCCTCGTTGAGCATACTTGGAGCGTCGTCGCCAGGTTCGGCGACGTCGCCTGCGTCGTTGACGTCGGTGACACGGGAGCCAACAAGGTCCTCATAGTCTGGGGTAGGGCTGGTGAGAGCAGCGAGCGCGATGGCGAGTTGGAGAGGGTAAGGTTGTGCAATGATCGATAAACGCCAATAGATGAGTGGGATGGCGCGTGGATACCCCTTGCCGACGCTGTCAATTGTTGAGAATTACAAGCGCACCAGTAACTGGCCGCGCTTCAGGTGGGATGAAGGGCTTGCGTCGTGTCTGGTCGGTGAGTGGTACAAGGAATGGGCCCATTTTCCCGTGGTAGGCACGGATCTCAATGACTTTGAATCCCGACACACTACTCGACGCCTGTGTAAAGATCAGACGTGTACCTTTGCGGGCCGCCCGTGTTCGGTGGGGGACGTACTCACATTCGAGATTTCTCCGGGGCCACGTCGTCGGGGGAGTTGGAGCATGGATCCAATACCGATCTCCGCGACGCGCGGGAAGATCTCTCACGGTATGGAGATTAGCCCTCGGCGTTGAGCGGGGGAACGCGTCGCGCATGCTCTGGGGCACCCCACCTGCTCAAATCTCATGGACTGCAGTGTGTAATGTAGGTATAACTGCCCCTGCACAAGAAAAACAAAGAACCAAAGGTGGGGGCGACAGACTGCGTTTGAGTATGCCGGTCGCAAGTCGGGTCGTGTCTGCCGAGGAGACGGGCGCGGGCTTCCGTTCCAACGGACATCTCGATGACCACAACGACCGAACACTCCGTTGAGCACGAGGGATAGAAGAATAATTGGGCTGAAATTCATTGAATTACGGGTTCGGTCACCCGCTTTTGAAAGATTGTGCCAAGGAACCGCTCGATCGCTGAACATAAAGGTTAGTAGAGGGTTCCGGGCACAATTCCAGTAAGCATCGCCCAGTGGATTCGGGTCATTGACAACGAATATTGGACAGATAACTCATATTAAGTATTACCAGACGAGCTGGGACAAAGTATCACAAGTTCGCGAGTAACCAACGTTCCACAACCCTCGTGAGTGTCGCACACAGCAGCAATGCGCCACCGGTCACCCGGTCACCCATCAGCTAGAGGCCGATCATATCGCTTGTATACGGTGCTCGGCGAGAGTATCCTTGTTGTCTTTAAAGTCATCGTTATCGCCATCGCGGGCTTGCTTGAGCTCGGCTTCAATGCGGTTTCGTTGCTCGAGGGCAACATCAGACTCGTACACTGAAATTTACACGTCAGAAAGCCTCCTTAAGGCTGCACTTACGAGACAGAAAACTTACAGAATGTAAGCTCCTCCAGTGTCTTTCCGTGAGTCTCAGGGAGGAAGAAGAACGTGATCAGGATCTCGACGGCAATCCAGACGCAATACGAGATGTAGTATCTCCATCCAATGTTCTCCAGACCGATGGGGTTTACGAATTGGTTGAAGAAACCAACGGAACGGCTACAGGCCTGGAAGATTACGATACCCCTTGTACGGACGTGGTATGGGAACAGCTCGACCAAGAAGGCTATAATCCACTTGAGCTGACGTAGCTTGAGCGGGGGACGAATACTCACTGTAGGTCAAGGCGATGAAGGCGATGTCGAAGACGAGAGGATACAGGCAGATCATTGCAATGGTGACACGAGAAGCGGCAACTGATCCAGTAATGGCAAACCGCGCACTGCCGATAGTCAAACCAGTGAACACAAACAAGGTGGAGGTCATAGAGATCTAAAATAACCCCGGATGTAAGTGCTCGCCGCTGAAATCACTGTTGATTATCTCCATACCAGGTAGACCCACCGGCGAGGGAACTTGGTGGCGTATAAAGCGGACACGATAGAAGTAACGAAAGCCCAGCAACTGAGTCCCAAGTTAATGATGTTCTTTGTCTGGTTGTCGGTGATACCGATGTTGCTCAGCATCGGAGACTGATAGTAGGCAATCAATCCGCTTCCACTCCACTGACCGGCTAGACCAAGGAAAGCAGCGACTAGGACACGCTTGCGCATGCCGGGGGTCGCCACCATCTCCGCCCAACCCCTCTTGGCATAGGCCTCTTCGATCTCAAGCGTCTGCTCGATCGAGATAAACTCGGCCTTGACGAGTTCCGAATTCTTGTCCCTGGATTCCTGATCAGCACCCGAACACACCAGAATGCAGGGGGTACGGTGGACTAACCCCTCAGCATGATACTTGACGAGAATCGCCCTCGCTTCCTCGTGTCGACCCTTCGAAATGAGCCATCTGGGAGACTCTGGAACCCACCAGATGAACGTGAGTTGGATAGCACTGGGTAGGAGTTGAAGGACGGAGGGAATTCTCCAACTCCAAGTGTCGCGGCGGCCGAAGGTCCCGAGGGTGACGCTAGCGGCGACGGTGGCACCAAAGTACCAGGTGGCGGTGAAGATGGAACCCAGACGAGCGCGTTCCTTCGGATGGGAAAGTTCTGTGTATGATAGTGAGTGACCGGAGCCTGTAGATTTACGTGTACCGCGGTCACTTTACCTCCGATCAAGGAAGATGCCGCGATGACAGAAAACGGGATGCCCAGGCCCAGGAGCAGACGAGAAATGATGAACATCGAGACTATATGGCCGGGTCAGCGGATAGACACCGGTAATTTGATGTAATTGACGGACTGTTCTGGGTCGCTGTCTGCAGGACAGCTCCGACCGCCATGATGATACTTCCGATGACAATAGACATCCTTCGGCCAAAACGGTCAGCCACGAAGGGGACGAAGGGCAGGCCAAGAATCGTCCCGAGCGAATAGGCAGCGATTAAGAAACCAAGGATAGGGCCGTTAGGGTGATTGAAGTATTCCTGCCAACCCGCTACTGCTTGCAGACCGTTTATCATGGAGGAGTCGTAGCTATACCCAGATTCCAGGCGTATGTTCAACCCTCTGGTCCTCCGAACAGATGCAGAAATTATCGGAACTCACCCAGAGGTCATCTCGACGCCCAGACAGGCGGGAATCACGGCCAAGTAGAGGATGGTGAGGTTACGCTTCTTGTACCATGACACAGTGTCCTGGGCAACCAATCTCGAGACCGTCTCATCGTAAATGTCGCCTTTCATTATTCAAAGAAGGCCCGGCGGTAATGGACTGAGGAAACTGTGGGGAGAGTGGGAGCGGCTGACTCCCGTCGAACGTGGGAGAAAGACACAAAGAAGCCCAACCGCACCCGCCCTTGACCCTCGTCTTATATAAGTGAGAGTATTCAGAGCTTGTAGTGATGCAGCATCGAGGCCCCCCGACACATCAGAGCGGTCTGGGAGACGTTCAATTGGTTATGGAAAACTAGGTGATCCCTGGCAGTACCCGTACCTACTACCTCCGATGAATTGACCCCGCGCCTGGTAATGGTTATCCAAACGCGGCCCGGGGTCTCAGATGCAACACTTCCTTCGTTGACGCACTTAGAGCGTTGCAGTCAGGTCTACCGACGTCGCCAGCGTCGTTGACATCGGTGACACGGGGGTCAGCAGGGCTCTCGTTTTTTGGGGTAGTGTAGTGAGCGCGATGGTGAGTTGGAGAGGGTAAGGTTGTGCAATGGTCGATAAACGCCAATAGACGAGTGGCGTGGCGTGTAGATGCCCCTGTCGACGTTACCAATTGTTGAGAGTTGCAGTCGCACTAGGAGCTGGCAGCGCTTCAGTTGGGATGAAGAGCTTGCGTCATGCCCGGTCTGCGAGTGGTGCAAGGAATGGTCCCATCTTTCCCGTTGCAGACACGGATCTCGGGACCTTGACCTTCGACACGCTACTCGATGTCTGCGTAAGGATCAAACGTGTACCTTTGCAGGGTGCCCGTGTTCGGTGAGGGACGTACACACATTCGAGGTTTCTCCGGGGCCACGTCGTCGGGATAGAGGATGAGTTGGAACCTGGATCCAATACCGATCTCCGCGGCACGCGGGAACTTAGATCTCTCACGGCACAGAGCACTACCCGCTGGGTTGCAGACAGTGTTGCATACAAAGTCGCACCGATTTTGCCAGGACAGTTAAGAGAAAGTCCGGTCGGCACGTGTTGATGAGGTGCGCGTGCCGTTGCTCAGCGCTCAGCGTTGAACAGAGGAACGTACTACTACGCACCCTCAATGCGGACCTGGGCACCCTACCTTCTCAAACCTCATGGACTGCAATGTGTAATATAGGGATAACTGCCCCTGCACAAATAATAATAAAAATAAAGAACAAAAGACACCGGGAGGCAGGTTGCGTTTGAGCATACCGGTCGTACGTCGGTCGTGTCTGCCGAGGAGACGGGCGCGGGCTTCCGTTCTAACGGACATCCCGATGACCACAACGACCGAAAATCCCGTTGAGCACGAGGGATAGAAAAAGAACTGGGCTGAAATTCATTGAATTACGGGTTCGGTCACCCGCTTTCGAAAGGTTGTGCCAAGGAACCGCTCGATCGCTGAACATAAATGTTAGAGGCTCTCGGGCACAATGCTAGTAAGCATCGCCCAGTAAATAAATCATAACGGGCATCGGACAGAACACTCGGATTAAGTGCTACAAGACGAACTGGGATAAATGATCACAAGTTCGCGAGTCGCCAGCTAGTACTATACGTATATGTACTCTACAGTCTTCGTGGATATCGCGTACAGCAGCACACAAGTTATAATTTAGAGGCCGATCATATTGCTTGTATATGGTGCTCGACGAGAGGATCCTTGTTATCTTTGAAGTCATCGCTCTCGCTCTCGCGGGCTTGCTTGAGTTCGGCTTCAACACGATTTCGTTGCTCGAGGGCCGCATCAGATTCGTACACTGAAATTTACACGTCAGAATGGTCCCATCAGGCTGTATCGCATGAGAAAGGGAACTTGCAGAATGCGAGTTCCTCCAGGGTCTTTCCGTGAGTCTCAGGGAACAAGAAGAACGTGATCAAGATCTCGACGACAATCCAGACGCAATACGAGATGTAGTATCTCCACCCAAGGTTCTCCAGACCGATGGGGTTGACGAACTGATTGAAGAAACCAAGGGAACGGTTACAAGCCTGGAAGATCACCATACCCCTTGTACGGACATGGTATGGGAACAGCTCAACCAAGAAGGCTATAATCCATTTGAGCTAGTGCAACCTGAGCAGGGGACAAATACTCACTGTAGGTCAAGGCGACGAAGGCCATGTCAAAGACGAGAGTATACATGCAGATCATTGCAATGGTGGCACGAGAAGCGGCAACTGATCCAGTAATGGCGAACCGCGCACTGGAGACGGTCAAACCAGTAAACACAAACAAGGTGGAGGTCATAGAGGTCTAAAATAGCCCCTGAGGTAAGTACTCGCAGCCGAGCGTCACGATTGACCACCTCCATACCAGGTAGACCCGGCGACGAGGGAACTTGGTGACGTATAAAGCGGACACGATAGAAGCAACGAAAGACCAGCAAGTGAGCCCCAAGTTGATGATGTTCTTTGTCTGGTTGTTACTGATACCGACGCTGCTCAGCATCGGAGACTGATAATAGGTAATCAATCCAGCTCCACTCCACTGACCGGCTAGGGCCAGGAAAGCAGCGACTAGGACACGCCTCCGCATACCGGGAGTCGCTACCATCTCCGCCCAACCCCTCTTGGCGTGGGCCTCTTCAATCTCAAGCGTCTGCTCGATCGAGATAAACTCGGCCTTGACAAGTTCCGAATTCTTGTCCCTGCATTCCTGATCAGCACCCGAACACACCAGAGGGCAGGGGTACGGTGTACCGACCCCTCAGCATGATACTTGACGAGAATGGCCATCGCTTCCTCGCGTCGGCCCTTCGAAATGAACCATCTGGGAGACTCTGGAACCCACCAGATGAACGTGAGTTGGATGGCACTGGGTAGGAGCTGAAGTATGGAAGGTATCCTCCAACTCCAAGTGTCGTTGCGGCTGAAGGTCCCGAGGGTGACACCGGCGACAACGGCGGCACCAAAGTCCCAGGAGGCGTTAAAGATGGAACACAGACGAGCACGTTCCTTCGGGTGGGAAAGTTCTGTGTATGATAGTGAATAACCGGGGTTGATAGATTTAAGTGCACCGACCACTTTACCTCCGATCAAGGAAGATGCTGCGATGATAGAAAACGGGATGCCCAGGCCCAGGAGCAGGCGAGAAGTGATGAACATGGGAACTATACAGTCGGGTCAGCAGATAGACACCAATAATTTGATGTAATCGACAGACTGTTCTGGGTCGCTGTCTGTAGGGTAGCCCCAACCGCCACGATTATACTTCCAATGACGATGGACATCCTTCGGCCAAAGCGGTCAGCTACGAAGGGGACGAAGGGCAGAGCGAGAACTGTTCCAAGCGAGTAGGCAGCAGTTAAGAAACCAAGGATAGGACCGTTAGGGTGGTTGAAGTATTCCTGCCAACCCACTACTGATTGCAGACCGTTCATCATGGAGGCGCCGTAGCTATACCCAGACGTGTGTTCAGTCTCCTGGTCCCCCGAACAAATGTATCAATTATCGGAACTCACCCAGAGGTCATCTCGACGCCCATACAGGCGGGAATCATGGTGAGGTAGAGGATGGTGAGATTACGCTTCTTGTACCATGGTACGGTGTCCTGGGCAGCCAGTCTCGAGACAGTCTCATCGTGAACACCATCCCTCATTGATCAAAGATGTTTGGCGGTAACGGAGTAGGGGAACTGCGGGGAGGGTGGGGAGGGTGGGGGCAACTGACCCGTTGAATGTGGGAGGAGGACTCGGAGAAACTCGACCTTACCCTGCTTGCACCCTCGTCTTAAATGGATGAGAGCATTCAGAACTTGTAGTGA
>Ga0307513_10011900_pt1 | contig 10777 bp, 4 predicted proteins | sample 15_EM_MG_FD_202174 | JGI IMG/M metagenome (GOLD analysis project Ga0307513, IMG submission 202174) | Populus trichocarpa ectomycorrhiza microbial communities from riparian zone in the Pacific Northwest, United States - 15_EM | ecosystem: Host-associated > Plants > Roots > Unclassified | place...
AATATTTTTTATTTTAAAAAATAAAATTCATCTATATAAAAGATTAAAAAAATAGAAGCATTAGAATAAGATTTCCAAAAACTAAATACACACAACACCATTAAAAAAATCTCTATCCAAAAAATGTTAAATAAGAAAAAAATCATAAAGGAGGGATATTAATTGAATCATAAATTTAAAAATTATTTAAGAAAAAAGACATTCAAAGAAGATATTAATTAAAAAAAAAAAGCAAGATTAGAAAAAAGAGAAGAAGAAGCCCGGATATTGTGGCTTAATTATGCTAAACATTGAGGTGAGGAAAAGTGTCAAAAATTTTACAAATTCTTTCTACACACTGTCCACAAAAACCAACAAAAAACATTATTCTTCCGTCCATTTTTAAACCAAAACTTATATCAAGTTAATTTTAATAATTACCATAATAATTTCTCATCATTATTAGCTTTAATTATAAATAAAAAACCTAATATTTTGGCTTAAGTTGAAGTTTTTAAGTTGAAAAAATTATTAAGTTTTAAGAAACTATTACGAAATAAACTAATCAAATTCTTTAATTCATGGACTTGACAAAAGAATAGGATGGTAAAAAAAATCCTTTATAGGTCAAAGAATTATAAATTTAAATCCAAGCCTATAATAGGTTGGAAAAAAAATATTTTATAGCCCAAATATTATTTTATAATAAACTCAAACATATGCCTCAACTTAGGCCTAAACAAGGTTCAAAGCTCGAGGCTTGTGCACGAGCTGAGTCTTGTGTGCACGCACTTGGCTTAAGCTCAAAGATCACTTAGATTAGGTCCTCTCTCCTGTAAAAGCCTGGGTTTTATTTGGGTTTAATTTTAACCTTTTATATTCTCACTATATAAACAACTAGAAAAACTTTTTTTTTTTTTTTTTTAATGTAGGATAGAGTTTTTAGAGTGTCTTAAATTTCTCTAAGCATGTTAACCAAAAGTTATTTGAGATTAATTTTTTATTCATTCATAATTTATTCATTTACGTGAGAATTAGCATGAGATGCTTAATTCATGGTGTTTTATTTTTGCTTTTCGAGTCATTGCTCTAACAACACGTGTAATCTTTTTCAGTAATCGAATTCCTAATTTTTTTTACTCCTTTAAAAATATTGATATCGCATGAACATCTTTTTTCATGTTAGCAAAAAATTAACTTGATCGATAGTATATCGTAGGCTATTTATCTAGTTTCTAATTAAAAAAAAATGAAGTTGGCAAGATTCAAAACTAGAGAAGGAACCTATTGCTAAATATTGAAAAGTGATTCTAATTTAAAAGCTTAAGTTCTGAATTTTTTTTATATTAATTCACTAATATATAAATAATTAAGTGTGTTGATAATCAAATACTAACTCAATCGAAGAGGTTTCCATGCCTCAAGGAACCATTCTACCAAGATTCTAAGCTAGTAGGTGAGCTTTTAAAATTAATTCTAACTCCACTTTTTTTTATTATTCTCAATTTATTTTTTTATTCTCATTCTATTATTTATCATAGGTATTAAAATGACTTTATTTAATGTATTTCTTCTATTTTATTAAAATTTTCAAAGTAACAAATTGTAAAATGGTTATGCTTTATATTCTTTTTCTTTTTTAAAAAAGAAGAGAATATACAATTATGTCTAAGTATTTATGACTTTATTTTTCAAAAGTAGAAGTCATGAAAAAAATATATATATATATTTACAGACTTAAAATTGAGTTGATGGATATCCAAATTTTATGATTAAGTCACTCAATAAATCATGTCTATAAAATTGTTTGGGTACAAATTAAATCACTTTTAACATTTTAGTATTGTTTTATGATACAATAACTTCATTAATAGATATATTAGAAACTAAAAATATAATGATTAGGGCTACCAATCTCCTATTAGGATAGCATAGAGTTTGAAGTCATTTTCAAGCAATTTAAGAAATCTTTAATAAGTCTTGTCCATGAAGGATCTGCATTGATTTTTAGAGTCGATATGGAGTCATTTTTATTGAATTAAATTATAATAAACGTCTCTTCATTAGCTGGCGTGGACTATGAGTCTAGATTCATTTTTTAATTCTCATATTTAGCATAGAGTTTGATTTGGGTTCATTTCAAACAAGTTAAGAATTCTTTAATTAATAATTCCTAGTTATACAGTGATCTGCATTGATATTTGGGAGTCATTTTGAAAGGATTTTTGAATTTTCTAAATTTTGTTTTGTTATTATAAGGTTGGCCGACCAAACTAACTGGGCCGCTCTCGGCCTAGAAGACTTGGGTTTTCTTTTTTCTTCTTTTTTTCGGGCTGGACCCAGCTGTAAAATGCAGTAGCCAGGAGAGGAGTTTTTTAGGACAAAAAGGGGAAAACTCGTCTGACTAGAGGAGGAGAGAGGCTAAAGGCGTTGCTGGTGTTATAGGGGAGATTGTGGATGGTGGCTGAAGGTGATGGCATCGCCGGAGGTGGAGAAAAAGAGGGGAAAAGTATGGCCGACAAAGGAGAAGAAAAAAATCTAGAAAAAAATAGTTTTTTGCCAACTTTGTACACTGATTTTTTAATGCTCATACCATGAAATTGAAATTTATTTATAGGGGATGGAAGAGGGTAATCTTATCTTCATTGGAAAAAAACTTTTGGCCCTTGATTCAGCTGGAAAAGATTCTAACTGTTGATTCAAAGTAGGCACCATACACTGTCAAATTTGACAATTCAAGGCTACCTGAATTGACAAATTTAGGTTGGCATCTCGGCCACTATGGTACTTTCAATCAGATTGAATGGATCATACGAGGTTGTAGGGAAATGTCAGGTGATCATTTTGGTTAATGTTTTGTTAAATTTGGTGAAGGTTAAAGGCATTAAAAGCACCTACAAAGTAGCCAATGAGTAGTCTTTTCAGGCTAAAAAGAAGGAAGATAATGAACAGTAACCAGACGACGATTCGTCTGGTTTATTTTTTTGAAAACGACATCGTTTAGGGATTTTTGCCAAAGTTCAATTTAGTCCTTTCACTTTTGATTTATTTTAATTGCACCTCTAATTGACCCTAAACTTTTGATTTAATGCAATTTAGTCCCTATAAAACTTCAATTTTAACCTTGAAGTTCGGAGCCTTTCAATTTTGGTCCTTGGTTTCAGATTTCTTTAATTTAGCCCCTAATTGACCATTAAACTTTTAATTTTTTCATTTTCACCCTGGTTTCAATCAATTAAGCCCCTATAGTTCGACGCCTTTTACAAAATGATCATTAACTATGAACTTTTTCAATTTGACCCAAAAACTTTACTTTTTTGAGATTTTACCCCTAATTTCAATTATTTGACATGGTAAAAATTAAATTTGGTGTTCTAAAATTTTAGTTTTCTCAATTGAGCCCAAATTGGACTCTTAGACTTAATTCTTCACCAATTAAACGCCTAATAAAATTAATCTGACCCTTTTAAAATATAATTAAGTCCTTATACCTAATTAAATCCTTTAATTGGACCCAAATTAATTCCTAAACATGATTAAACCTTCAATTTAGCTCATGATTAAATCAAATTGGCATATTGAAAATTTAATTATTTCCTTAGACTTAATTTTTGTCCTTAGACTTAATAGCCCAATAATCAATTAAGTTGACCTTTAATTTGCATTGTTTCTTTAATTTTAGGTGTAATGAAGTACAATTAGACCTTGAATTTCCTCCAAAATTACAACTTGATTTTCGTGTATTTTTTAGATCCTCCTCGGCCTGTTTTTTCTACGTTGCTAGCCTTTATTTATTTTTTGGTATTTATTTTGGAAAGAAATGGGTTATGACAATTACCATAATAATTTCTCTTCATTATTAGCTTTAATTATCTACTATAAAACCAGAAAAACTAATATTTTGGCTTCATTTCTCTTCTTTGAAATTGAAGCACAAAGAAACAATGAAGTACTTCATCTCAAATAATATAAAAATATCTTAAATCTTCTTGACATCACTAAAATGATAGGCGTTAAACCTCTAGCTTGTCCTACAACTTCACGCATGCCTGCAATAGTAACCGGTCAGGCCACTGGTTTGGACCCGTGACTGGGCTGGGTCACTAGGTCCAGCCCAACCCATAAAGGCTGGGTCAGACCCCCCCCCAAAAAAATCAAAAATAACATGAGGCCAAGATGGGCTTGGGCCTCGGCCCAGCCAGCCCAATCTATTTTGGGCCAAGGGTGTTTTTGGCAAAACACACCCTTATGCCTTGCCCCTTTGTTTTCATCCTCTTATATTTTGATATCTAGTCAAACAGGTCATTCCGCATATCAGAAAATTCGTGGACCTTTTTTAATTTATTTGTGGGTCCCTCAAATTTTTTTGGTATTTCACTGTATAATTGATCTGGGGATTTTTACTGTGAAATGTAAATTTGATATGCGATATATTTTTTTTCTTTTTAAAAAATAAAAAGAATATGTATACATTGATTTAAATTCATTTTACTGGTTTATTCACTAATCCTAGAGTTAGGAATACCATCCATTTTTTTTACTATATAATATTTACCAACGCCAGAGTTGGAAATATCCGTAGTTGAATATTCACTGACGCTAGAGTCAAGAATATTACAAGCAGACCATCATAGCATAAACTAACAAACTCTTAGCAATTTAAGACAAAACCAGCAATACATTTTACCTCAAGTAGGACGCTTAAGAGGTGATAATATCTTTCTTTTTGTGTAACCATCCCCGTACCATAGAATCTTTGTTGATCAATTAGAGTTCCTAGCAACCATAATACTAGGTGGCGACTCCTTAAGCAAGACCATTCCCTATCTAAGAATAAGATGTCAAAAACATATTCTTTCAAGAATATTTAATTTTTAAATGTATCCATGATGTCAGGTGCGACAAACTTTACGTAGTCGATGGAAATTATTCTATTTAACAGCAAGTAGTTAATGATATTATATCTATAATATAAATGTTTAGAATTACCATTATACTTTGTGTCCTTCTAATTGCAGACTGACTTCGCAATGGACACGAATAACTAGCACTGTTTTTTGCTAATATAAGATATTCTTTATGAAATTCCAAAGTCACTTGGCTTTTTCTTTAATTTTATTAAAAACAATAAACTTTAATTTTATTATGGATATTGTGATACACATTTATTTAGAGGATTTCCATGACACAAATATTTTACTCAGTATAAAGATAAATCCACTAGTAAATTTTAAATCCTTATTATCAAATATTCAATTTGCATCATTATACCCTTATAATATTGTTGGGTAACTAATATAGTAACTCATAATCTAAGGTGTATCTCCAATATTTGAGGACCTTTTTTATTGCTTTCCAATTATACATATTCGAATTGTTGGTGAACCTACTAAAATTGTTAATTGAGTATGCAATATCAATTCTTGTGCAATTTATAAAATATATCAAGCTCCTAATTATGCAAAAATATTTAATTGGTGCTTTGATTAGGCTATGGTCATCTTTAGAAAATTTATTGAGAATTTTCTCTACATAATAAGATTGAAACAATATCAATCCATTAGATGTCCTTGTAATTTTTATTATTATTATAACATCTACAACACCCAAGTATTTTATGTTAAATTTATTATTTAATATTTCTTAATAGACTTGATTATGTGATCATTGCTACACAAAATCAGTATTTTGTCCTTAAAAAAGATGTACAATGATATAAACTTTATCTATATTTTTCACATAAATGCATTTATCAACTTTGTTGATTTTGAACTCATTTGATAACTAATCTTGTTTTTTTATGTCATTATTTAGGTGCTTTTTCAAACCATACAATGATTTGACAAGCTTACACAATTTTTTTCTTTGTCCATTTAAAATAAACCCTCAGGTTATTTTATGTGAACATCTTCATCAAGGCCACCATTTGAAAAAGCTATATTTACATTCATTTAATGTATTTCAAGCTTATTAATAGTTGCAATGACTATTGACGTCTGTATGAAAGTTATTTTTGATACTATAGAATATATGTCTATATAGTTCACACATTCTTGTTATTTAAATCATTTAACAACAACTCTTGCTTTATATTTTTGAATAATTTCATCAGTTTTTTTTTTGTTTGAAGATCCATTGATGGCCTAATGGTTTACTTCCTAGTGGAAGATCCACTAGTTTTCATATATGAATATTCATAACAAATTCAATCTCACAATTAATTATCTCCTTCTAATAAGAAGCTTCAGGACATGACATTGCTTTGGAATAGCTTAGAGGTTCATTTTTTTAGCAAATATGTTAGAAAATCAGAACCAAAACATTTTGGTTTTTTTCCTTTTTACTTATCTAGGCCCAACTTCATCAACTTCTAATTGATGATAACTACATGAGCTAGTCTTAATCATTCTCTCAATTGAGTGGTTTCTTATACTTCTTTAAATAGAAACACAACCTCAAAGAATGTAGCATTTCTTGATTCCATAATAGTATCAGGATTAATACTCTTAATACTTGACTTGTGTATAAGAAATTTATATGCATTGCCATTATAAGTATATCTAATAAAAATATAATCCATGTTTTTAGGTCCTATCTTGACTTTTTTAAGATCAAGTACTGCCACTTTTGCATGATACTAATACACTTTGAAGTATTTATATAAGGCTTTCTACCTTTTCATAATTTATATGGTGCATTTTCTAGCTTTTTATAGGGTACTTTGTTAAGTATATAATTGGCAATCATAATTACCTTCCCTAGCCACTTTATCAATCAGGACACAACCATGATAAATCCATAACCTTACTAATGGCGTCGTTTATGGGAAAAGAAAAAAAGCTAGTTCATTCTCTTTCAATCCTCACCAAAAGCAATTTTCATGGTTGACAAAACTTTAGGACAAGAGAGAGAGTAATCGATCTCCTTAGCATAAGAACTTTGGGTCTTCAGAAACTCACCCATCAAGTATAGGTGCTCAACAATATTGTTCTAGTTATACAATAATAGCTTCACACTCTTTCATTTCATCAATAAGGAATACAACATACTAATCCATTATATGCACCAAAAGATAATGATAACTCTAGTTTCATGAAAAAAAAACATGAAAAATAACATGTAAAATATGCACAATACTTCAACTTTTTAATAAAACTACTCTTGTTATAAAGAGCACTTCATAAAAGATCTTAACTATATGCATGACTATTTCCATCAATCCTCCCTTGATTTTTGCTCACATGCTCTTTGAGAAAATAATATCTATATGCTCTCCTACAACTTATAAGATATTTTATTGGTCTACTTTGATATGATATCACAGTATTGATCTTGGCTTCATATTTGATCTTTATAATTTGTATGTTAAGCTAACCTCTTATTTTAGCACTAGTATACCAAGTAAAAATAACATGATTAAGCTTTTCACCATTACACAACAGGAGAATAAAAGCACAAAACATATATCTAGAGATTCAACAAATAAATGCTAAACATGAAGAATCTACGTGAACTTATCGCCATTGAGGCTCTAATAAGTGGATTCTATAAATATTCATTATGGGAATGCTTTTATACTTTTCATGACAAAATTTTTGTCAATTAAAAACATGTAATAAAAAACCATATTTAAGTGGAAGAAGCAAGTATGATCAGATAAGAATACTTGTATTTCTAGAGGGCAGAATCTCCACAATGTCACCAATCTCCTACAAAGACATTCAAGAAAAACACCATGGGATCCATTTATGATTTCTTATTATTTTCTGAGCTCCTATCCGCACCATTCACCACTATGCATATAAAGGTGTTGGATCCATGTAGGGAAGAAATTTTATACGATATCCATATATTTCATGAATAGTGGTATTAACATAAAGAATCCTAACAAGTTCTCTCACTTTCACCATGATTACAGTCATGACATTGAAGAATATCATGCCTTGAAAAGAAAGATAAAAAAGTTGATCTTTAAGGGATATCTTCAATAATTTATGAAGAATGTGATGCAATTTAAACAAATAGGAAAAAAAAATCTCCATTAACACATTACTTGAGATTAGGAAAGTCTAAAAAATGGTATCTTTCACTATCTTTTAAACTTTTGAATAAAAGGAGTAACTTTCTCTTTATCTTCACTATCTCTAACAAAAAATCTCTATTATAAGATACCATGTCTCCAAACATAACTCCATGAACAAATTTTCATGTTTTTATTAAAATCTTTATTACTCCATTAAAAATCTCTACACTAAGATCCCTTTGATTTATCCATTCACGCACTATTTTCTATGCATGCAATACTTTTTTTTTATGAGGTGCAGACACAACTTTTCTTGGATAATGTAGCCAACATTTCTATCATAGGAGCTCATGGAACAACAAGCAAGATGACTCGAATTTGTAAGAAAATATTGACCCCAACATCTCCACTAATAACAAACAAGGCATATCATCTAATGACTTAATTTTTTTATGAAAATATTTTTCTTCTCCATGAGATAAGTTCAGAGACTACACCCAGTCTCCATACAAAAAAAGCCAAAGCTACTCTTAGCCATTGAAAGCTTTAGCCAGATATCAGTTCTAAGCCACACAAACTAGAGCCAACTTATACAAGAGATACTAAAATAGTCTTTTTCATTCTCACACAGAAACTCTTTGTTTATATATTTATTTTCACACACTCTGTACTCCTCCTATACTTACTAATTTTAGTATCAAAGAATTTCCTATTTAAACAAGAATCTTATTTTGCAAAAAAGCTCATGAACCTGCCAAGCCCAACCACACCATAAACCAGCCATGGAAAACCCTTTATTTTTTCACAATTTCATTCCCTATGCTGGTAGTGTTAAGCCAATGGTATGGAAGCAATATGCCTGTAATCTTTCTAAAAGTATTCGTTTTAGACAAGTGTTCCCGCACTTTGAATGCAAAGATATTTACCGGTAGTAGCCGGCTAACTTACTAATACCAATATCACCACTAAAAGAAAGAGGGCTCTCTTCTAGCTTTCCTTCCTTTCACATCTTAATTTTAGTGGTCCATGGCCATTTCTCCTTGACCTCGCTGTCCATGGCCACTTCTTCTATCGTACCATTACTTTTCAGTGGTCTTGTCTTAGAGAAAAGATGTCATGGCCATGTACAGGATTAGTCAAGTTTTGTCTTTGATATGTTACTCACTCAAATTTATATTAATTATCTGCCTTCTTTTTTCTATATCGTAAAAAGGAAACCTTTCACTAAAAGATCTTGAAGTTAATGACACAGAAGATTTAACCATTTATACATTGACTAAATTAAAATATGAGAAAAATATTTTGTAATAAACTTTAAACCAAGATTCCTACAATATGCACATTGTTAATTGGTTTGACTTAATCGAATACAAATTCCATGTTTTTAAGATTCACTACATATATATGTAAACTGACTCATAATAGAGCACTCATTATGAAATATCCGTAGAAAAAACAAATATAGGAACTGCCCCCTCCTAAAAATAATATATATATTGTTATACCCATCTCAACGCATCCTACCTCCACCATTTTATGAATTATATTATACGGGTATGATCCCTCAAGTGAAAGCCCTTTGAGCTTGAAACTTGCACAGATGCACAGACTCACATTACCTTGTGCTTGATTTTTATCAAAGAAATGAGGGTGGTGAGATTTGAACTCGTGACCACTTCATCATCAAGGCCCATACCATGTCAAAGAACCATCTTAACCCAATAGCTTAAGTTGTTAGGTAAGGTCTTAGGATATGATTTATATTATTTTTTAACACACCCTCTCAAGTGAAAGCCCTTTGGACTTGAAACTTGCACAGGCCCACACTACCTTGTGCTTAATTTTTTTATCAAATAAATAGGGATGATGAGATTCGAACTCGTGACCGCTTGGTCATCAAGGCTCTGATATCATGTCAAAGAATCATCTCAACCCAATAGCTTAAGCTGTTAGGTGAAGTTTCAAAATATGATTTATATTGTTCTCTAACACACCTCCTCAAGTAACTCACATTATCTTGTGCTTGATTTTTATAAAATAAATAAGGGTGGTGAGATTCGAACTCGTGACCACTTGGTCATCAAGGCTCTAATACCATGTCAATGAACCATCTCAGCCCAATAGCTTAAGCTGTTAGGTGAAGTCCTAGGATATGATTTATATTATTTTCTAACAGAAATTAACACCATCTTTAAAGACTAAGGTGTAATGCGAGCTCTTACCAGTGGTGATAAATTTTTGATTGATTAGGTTTTTTGGTTAAAAAATAAACCAAATATTTTTTTAAAAAAAATTCACAATTGAACTGTATAGAAATCAGTTCAAGCCAATTAGTTTTGATTTGGTTTAGTTTTTTTAACAAAAATTAGTGTTGTAACCCATTTTTGGGTCCCCATAAAATATATATAAAAAAATATATAGCCAAAGGAGGTTAGAAAAATAACAGGAGGCAGAAGCGCTCAGAAAATGGTTGGAAAATTGGTCAATGAGGTTAAAAATACAAAGATTGGATTTTTGACAGTATATTCTTGAAGGAGGAGAGCCCTGATGAGAAGGAAAATTTGAAATTTGAGGAGAAAAGCCCAAATTTGGATGTTTATGGACTTAATTGAATTTTTAAATGAATTTATAAGAGATTTGATTGGAAGAAAATTGATTTTTAAGTCAATTTGGGCTTTAATTAGAAGAAATTTAAGTTCTGGGGCCAAAATATATTTTTTAGGAATTTATTAGGTCAAATCAGGGGCCTAATTGCATAAATATTGAAGTTTAAGG
>Ga0307513_10011901_pt1 | contig 10776 bp, 8 predicted proteins | sample 15_EM_MG_FD_202174 | JGI IMG/M metagenome (GOLD analysis project Ga0307513, IMG submission 202174) | Populus trichocarpa ectomycorrhiza microbial communities from riparian zone in the Pacific Northwest, United States - 15_EM | ecosystem: Host-associated > Plants > Roots > Unclassified | place...
GATTTCGCCCTCGGCGAGGACTACGCGCTAAATCCCGAATACGTGCCGATGGTGGCCGACGCGCTCGATCGCGGCGACACCGAGCGTCTGCGGGAGCTCTTGGCGGCGCTGCACCCGGCCGACATCGCCGACCTGATGGGCTTCCTGTCGGCCGACGACCGCGAGGAACTGGTTCCGCACCTCGATCCCGAGGCCCTGGCGGAAATCCTCTCCGAACTCGACACCGAGATTCGCGAGGACATCCTCGAGCACGTGCCGTCGGCGACGCTCGCCAAGGCGCTGGGCGAGATGGAGTCCGACGACGCGGCCGACGTGGTCGACGACCTGGAGGACGACAAGCGCGCCCAGGTGCTGGCCGCCATGCCCGACATCGAGCGGGCCGCTATCGAGACCTCGCTGGCCTACGAGGAGGAGACCGCCGGCCGCCTGATGCAGCGGGAGGTCGTGGCCGCGCCGCAGTTCTGGACCGTCGGCCAGACCATCGACCATCTGCGCCGCGAGGCCGACGAACTGCCGGAGCTGTTCTTCGACGTCTATGTGGTCGATCCCACCTACAAGCCGGTGGGCGCCGCCCCGGTCAGTCACCTGCTTCGCGCCCAGCGCAACGTGCCGCTCGCCCAGATCATGGAGCCGGTCACCGAGATCCCGGTCGACATGGACCAGGAAGAGGTCGCCTACATCTTCAACAAGTACCACCTGATCTCGGCCCCGGTGGTCGAGCCGGGCGGACGTCTGGTCGGCCAGATCACCGTCGACGATATCGTCGGGGTCATCCAGGAAGAGACCGAGGAAGACATCCTGGCCCTGGCCGGGGTCTCCGATGCGGGCCGCGACGCCGGGGTGTTCGGCATCGTGCAGTCGCGCCTGCCGTGGCTGCTCGCCAACCTCGTCACCGAGGCGATCGCCGTGACGGTGATTTCCCCGTTCCAACCGATGATCGCCAAGATCGTGGTGCTGGTGATGCTGCTGCCGATTGTCTCCTCGCTCGGCGGCAACGCGGGCACGCAGGCGCTGACGGTGGCCGTTCGGGCGATCGCCAGCAAGGAACTGAACGCCCACAACGCGGCGAGGATCATCGCACGTGAGCTGGGCGTCGGCCTGCTCAACGGCGCGGCGGTGGGCCTCATCCTGGGCGCAGGCATCTACGTCTGGGAGCGCGACTGGAAGCTTTCGCTGGTGGTCTTCCTGGCGATCATCACCAACATGTTCGTGGCGGCGCTCGGCGGCATCATCGCGCCCATCGTCCTCGACCGCCTCGGGCGCGACCCGGCCGTCTCGTCCTCGGTGGTCGTCACCTTCATGACGGATTTGTTCGGCTTCCTCGCACTTCTTGGAATTGCCGCCCTCATCCTGTTGTAAAGACTTCAAGTTCGGCATAGCGGCCCGCGTCTTGCGAAGCCTAGGGCTGCGCAGCCGCGTTTGTTTCAACTTGGGTCAGAGGGCATGACGCCTCGCCACCGTGTGTCCCGAGCCGCGATCGCGCTGATCAAGCGGTTCGAGGGCTACCGCCAGAAGGCCGCCCAGCTGCCCGACGAGCGCTGGACGATCGGCTATGGCCACACCCTGACCGCGCGCCAGGGGGCGGAGGTGTCGCTCGACGACGCCGAGGCCTTGCTGATCTACGACCTGATCGCGGTGACCCATGCGCTGAATGAGCAGCTGTTCGTGCCGCTCAACCAGAACCAGTTCGACGCCTTGACCTCCTTCGCCTTCAACGTGGGGCTGGACAACTTCCGGTCCTCCGGCGTGCTCAAACGCCTGAACGAGGGCGCGCTGGTGCAGGCGGCCTGCGCCATGGAGCTTTGGCGCAAGGCTGAGTTCCAGGGCGAACGGATCGTCATCGACGCCCTCGTCCGCCGCCGCGCGGCCGAGAAGCTGCTGTTCCTGACTCCTCCGGGCGAGGCCTGGGTGGCCGCGCCGTCGCCGATCTTGCGACCGGTGCTCGACACCGACGCCCACAACGTGGTGCCGCGGCAGCTGCCTGCGCAGGTCAGCACCAGCCTCGACGGCGAGACCGTGGTCCTGACCCGCGACGACCCGCCCGCGCTTGTCGCCGCCCCCGAAACGGACGACGAGGATGCCGGACCGGCCAGGGCCGCAGCGGAATCGATCACCGCGCGGCTGCAGAGCATCTTTCCTGACCCGGGCCTGGAGCCGGGCGAGGCGCGCCCTGTCGAGCCGCCGGTCCATCCGGAAAACATCCCCGCCGCGCCGCACCCGCAGGCCGACTTCGGTCCGCCCGTTTCGATCGACGTGGATGAACCCTTCGTCCTGGTGGCGCCGCTCGAAGACGACGAGGACCTGGATTTTGCGCCGAGCGACGAAGACGAACGGGCGTCCGACGCGCCGGCCGGGCCAGATCTCTTCGACGAGCCGACCGCCGCCAACGACCTGATCGAGGATGTCGATCAGTTCGGTCGTGACGACGGCGCGCCGCGGCTGGTGATCGACGACGCCGCGCCCTTCGATTTCGGCGCGGCGGCGCCCAAGCCGCTGCCGGAACAGCCGAGGAACGGTTTGCTTAGCCTGATCGCGCTGGCGATCCTGGGCCTGGCCTTCTTCGCCGGGGGGGTCTTCTGGGCGACCAATGCGCGCGCCTCGCTGGAACCCGCCGTGCTGAGTCCGATGGTCGTGGGATGGTTGGCGGGCGTCGCCGGCGTGATCTTCTTCGCCGTGGCTGCATTCCTGCTGCTGCAGCGATTGGGCCAGGTCTCGGAACGCGCCGCGCGTACGCGCCACCGCTAGATCGTAGCGCTAGGATTTCACCCCTGCGGGCGACGCGTGCTAAGCCCCGCCGCATGATCCCTAATCACGGACCCAGCCTGGAATTCGGCCTCGGCGAGACCGCCGACGCCATCCGCGAAACCACCGCGCGCTTCGCCGCCGACAAGATCGCGCCGCTCGCCGCTCGGATTGACGCGGACAACGCCTTTCCCCGCGAGCTCTGGCCGCAGATGGGCGAGCTTGGGCTGCATGGCGTCACCGTCGAGGAAGCCTTCGGCGGGCTGGGTCTCGGCTATCTCGAGCACGTGGTGGCGATGGAGGAGATCAGCCGCGCCTCGGCCTCGGTGGGCCTGAGCTACGGCGCGCACTCGAACCTTTGCGTCAATCAGATCCGCCGCTGGGCGAGCGAAGAGCAGAAGCAGCGCTACCTGCCCAAGCTGATCAGCGGCGAGCATGTCGGCGCGCTGGCCATGAGTGAGGCCGGCGCCGGGTCCGACGTGGTCTCCATGCGTCTGGTCGCCAGGAAGCAGGGCGACCGCTACGTGCTGAACGGCACGAAATTTTGGATCACCAACGCGCCGCACGCCGACACGCTCGTGGTCTACGCGAAGACCGACCCGGAGGCTTCGGGCAAGGGGATCACCGCCTTTCTGATCGAGAAGGACTTCAAGGGTTTCAGTGTCTCCCAGAAGCTCGACAAGATGGGCATGCGCGGGTCGGACACCGGCGAGCTGGTGTTCGAAGACTGCGACGTCCCGGAAGAGAACGTCATGGGCCCCGAGAACGGCGGCGTCGGCGTCCTGATGAGCGGGCTGGACTACGAGCGCGCGGTGCTGGCGGCCGGACCGCTGGGCATCATGCAGGCCTGCCTGGACGTGGTGCTGCCCTATGTCCGCGAGCGTAAGCAGTTCGGCCAGCCGATCGGCTCGTTCCAACTGATGCAGGGCAAGATCGCCGACATGTACGTCGCCCTCAACTCGGCGCGCGCCTACGTCTATGCGGTGGCCAAGGCCTGCGACGCGGGCATGACCACGCGGTTCGACGCCGCCGGGGCGATCCTGATGGCCAGCGAGAATGCGGTGAAGGTCAGCCTCGAGGCCATCCAGGCGTTGGGCGGCGCCGGCTACACCAAGGACTATCCGGTGGAGCGGCTGGCCCGCGACGCCAAGCTCTACGACATCGGCGCCGGCACCAACGAGATCCGCCGGTTCCTGATCGGCCGGGAGCTCATCGGCGGATGAGGGCGATCGGTGGCATATTCCTCGCCTTGGCCCTGGCCGGATGCGCCAGCGGGCAGCGGTCGGCGTGCCCGGTTGGGCAGGAAAGGCTTAAGACGGCGCAGCTGTTCTTCGGCCAGCAGATCGGCGGCAAGCCCAGCGTCAGCGACGACGACTTCCGCCGGTTCGTCGAGGACGAGCTGACGCCGCGATTTCCCGACGGCCTGACCGTGCTGAACGCCGACGGCCAGTGGCGCGCGTCGGGCAATCCGTTGGTTCGGGATGCCTCCAAGGTCGTGCTGATCGTCCTGCCGTCGAAGGGCGACGCCTCGTCCCGAATCGAGGCCGTGCAAGGCGCTTACAAGAGGCGGTTCCGCCAGGAGTCTGTGCTGGTGCTCACACAGGCCACCTGCGTCTCGTTGTAGGCCAGGCGCGTGGCGCTCGTGCTTGGCGCCGGTGTTGCTTAAAAGAGTGGCGCTGACCACGTCGGAGATTCTCTGTGATCGTCCCATTGCCGATAATTTCGCCATGACCCTGGACGAACGCCTGCTCGCCTATGTCGACGGCGAGCTCACCGGCGAGGAGCTGGCCAAGTTCGAAGCCGAGATGGCCGCCAATCCACGGCTGAAGGACGAGGTCGACAAGCACCGCGGGCTCAACGCCCGCCTGGCCGCCGCCCGGGCCGAGCGTGCCGATATGGCTCGCGCCGCGGCCAAGGGCGCAAAGGGCCAGAAGGGGGCGAGGCCCCCAGCCAAGGCGGCTCCGCCGCGCGTACCATTGAGCGGCTGGCACTGGGCAGTCATCCTGGCGGGCCTCGCGGTGGGGATCGCGGGCGGTCTCGCCGCCGGCCGCTACGCCTTTCCGCCGACCGGGCCGGTGGTCGCTGATGGCGGCATGCTGACGACAGCGGGAGACCTCAACGTCGCGCTCACCAACCAGATGACCGGCCAGAAGGGGCCAGTGATGGTCGATGCGACCTTCCGGACCGCCAAAGGCCGCTATTGCCGCACATTCCGCAGCACGCCGGACCGTCTCGCGGGCCTGGCTTGCCGCCAGTCCGAGGGCTGGGTCCTGCAGACGGCCACTGTCCTCGGAGCTGCGGACGTCATGCCGCGCGCGGTGCTGAAGGCCGTCGACGGCCTGATGGTCGGCGCGCCCCTGGACGAGACCGCCGAACGCACGGCCCGGGCCAAGGACTGGAAGCCCTAGGCTACTCGCCAGGGCGGTAGGTGCGCTCGGTGTGGCCCTTGAGCTGTTCGGGATAGAAATAGACCTCGCGCAGGTCGCCCGCCGTGTAGCGCTGGGCCTGGTCGGCGAAATGCTTCGACGCCGGATCGCCGCTCTCGCCGCCGGCGGTGACGGCGCGGGCGCGGACCTTGTCGCCGAACTCCACCACCGCCACGAAGCTGTTGCCGCTGGTCCCGTAGTAGCGCTTCGTCCCCTCGTAGCGGCGAGCGCCGAAGGAGGCGAGCGAGCCCCATTGGGAGGAGGCGAACGGCGCCGGGATGCTCGGCTTGGCGTCGTCGAACTTCTGGACGATGGCGGCGTCGTTGCGCTGGTAGCGGTTGATCTCGCCCCAAGGCGTGCGCCACGTCCCGAAATCCTTGGCGAGACGGTCGGTCGCCTCGGTCAGAGCGGCCAGCTTCTGATCGGCGGACGCCTTCCCCATGGCGGCGTAGACGGTGGTTCCCGCGCGCCTGGCGTCTGGGGCGGCCTTGGCCCACAGGGCTTCGCCCCAGAACACGGCGACCGAGGTCGGGACGGATTGCGCCGACCAACGATAGTCCCAACCGCGCAGGGCGGCGATCGGCTCGGCCAGCCGAGCCTTGTCCGCCGCCGGCGCCGCGTCATAGGCCGCGAGCAAGCCGGGGAGGAGTTCCGCGAAGGCGGTGAGGTAGGGGTCGTAAGCCGCCTCGATCAGGGTCGGCAGGGTGAAATCCTTGCGCGCGCTCAGCACCCGGATGGCGTGGGCGCCACGCGGGTTCTCGCCCGCCTGGTCCATATAGCGTGGATAGTCCGCCTTCTTCGGGCTGCTGGCGCCGGCCGCGGTGTAGGGCCAGTTGTTGACGTTGAAGATCCAGCCGTTCGCCGGCGTCAGAACCTGCGGCAGCTCGCTGAGCGCGTGATTGCCCTTCCAGTCTGTGGCGGGGTCCGAGCCGTCCACCGGCTTGGTGTAGTCGAAGCGGTCGTCGCGCCGGGGCATGAACTGCGGCAGCAGCAGCGCCACCTCGCCCTTGGAATCCGCGAAGAGCGTGTTGTTCGAGGAATTGGCCGCCAGCGAGGCCACTTTCAGGAACGAGGCGTAGTCGGTGGTCTTCGTGCGGCCGAACGACTGCTCCAGCGCTTCGATGGGCTTCTGCATCAGCGAGATGGCGATCCACTTGCCGTCCTGTTCGCGCACGATCGGGCCGTGATGGGTGCGGTAGACGGTGAAGCTGCGGCTGGCCATGGACCCGTCGGCGGCGCGATAGGGCACGGCAATGGTCGAGACCGTCACCCTGCGCTGTTCGGCCCCGTAGCGATAGCGAGGTCCGTCGGCGTCCATCGAGATGGCTTCCGCGAACTCGTCGACGGTGTCGGCGCCCGATGTCGTGTGCATCCAGCCGGCGTGCTCGTTGAAGCCCTGGTAGACGAAGATCTGGCCCCAGGTCGCCGCGCCATAGGCGTTCAGTCCCTCGTCGCTGGTCATCTGCAGTTCGGAGCGGAAGAAGAACGACGTGTGCGGGTTGATCAGCAGTAGCGCGTGGCCGTCCTTGGTGATCGAGGGCGCGATGGCGAAACCATTGGAGCCGGAGGGCTCCTTGAACCGATAGGCGTCGTTGGCGTCGAGGGCCGCGACCCGGTTGCGGCCGTAGAAGGCCGCAAGCTCCCTGAGCGACACCTTCTCGATGTCGCCGCCGATACTGCCCTCGGTGAAGGAGAGCGCCATCCACGGCTCGAAATGCCTGATCACCCGGGGCGTGACCTTGGGATGGGTCGCCAGGTAGTAGTTCAGGCCATCGGCCCAGGCGGTCATCAGGCCCTGAAGCCAGGGTGGGCTTAGGGCGTACTTTGCCTTCAGGTCGACCGGATCGATGAACAGCTTCTGGCGCAGGTCCTGCCAGATGGCGGCCTCGCCCTCCGCCTCGGCGGTGCGGCCAAGGGCGGTGATGTAGTTGGTCTCGACGCGATTGAAGTCGTCTTCGGCCTGGGCGTAGACCATCCCGAACACCGCATCGGCGTCCGTCTTGCCGTGGACGTGGGCGATCCCCCAGTCGTCCCGCACGATGCTAATCCGCGCCGCCTGCGCCTTCCAGCGGCCCATGTCGTCAGCCGTGGCGGGGGCGGCGGATGCCATGGAAATGACGGCGGCGGCCGCCAGGACAGCTAGATTTCGCATGGACGCCCCGGGATCATGACTGAGCCCCGGTTACAGACCATTCCGCGGGAGAGGTACAGAGCCCACGCGGCAGGCGCGGTGAAGGGTTCAGGAATCGCGCGCGCGGCGGTCGGTCCGCGGCGTGACCATCGTCGCCGAGCCCTTCGAGTTGGAGGACATCAGTCGCCGGCTGGCGTTCTTCTGCGACCCCTGGGCAACCTGGTCGAACTGGCGCAGCGCCTCGACGAAGCCTGCCGCACCCTCCATCGCCAGAAATGCGAAAGGCCGCCCCGTTTCCGGGACGGCCTTTCCATAGTCGGACCGCAGAGCGGTTCGCGACCCTTTGCCAAGTTCGAGGCTTAGGCGCGGACCCCGTAAGCGGAGGTCCAGGTCGCGGGCGCAGCCTTGCGGCTTTCACTATGAGACACTGGGTCACCTCCTTTCAGCTGTTGAACAGGACCTCCAATATGGGTCGCTTCGCGCGGTTGCGCAAACGGCCTTGCGCAATCCTAGCCGGCTGAGGCCGTCGACGCCGCCTTCGCCGCCGCGGCCGCCTTCAACGCCCGCTGGTCATCAAGGCTGAGCCTGCGGCGCAATTCCTGGACGGGCCGGGTGAGCTTGTCCAAGGCCGCGATGGTCGCGCGATAGCCCTCCGCGACGGCGGGTTCGTAGGCGCTGAAGTCGCGAATTTCGACCTTGGCCACGTCCGGCAGCACCAGCAGGTCGGTCGCGTAGCGGGCGGCGGCCACGTCGCGCGAGGTGGAAACGGTCGCCGCGCGCATCAGCAGCGAAACGATCGGCGGCCCCTTGCGCCACTGGCCAGACCAGATCCAGCGCCAGACCGACGAGGGCCGCGCGACGTCGTCGGCGGTGATGCTGCGGCCGGCGGTCACGTCGACGCCCACGATGGGCCCGAGCTGGGCGGCGCGCATCACGTCGGCGGGGAAGTTCTTCATCACCGCCCCGTCCACCAGGACATTGTTGTCGTCTGTGGCCGGCGGCAGGATCCCGGGAAGCGAGATCGAGGCCCGCAGCGCCTTTCTGAGCAGGCCGCGCCGATGGAGTTGATAGGCGCCGGTGGTCAGGTTCGACGACAGGCAGAAGAACGGCAGCCACAGGTCGCCGATGTGGGTGTCGCCGAAGTGGTGCGCCAACCGCTCGCCAACCTTCACCCCGTGGGTCATGGCCAGCAGGGGCAGGGCGATGTCGTCGAGCGGGCTGGTGTCGACGAAGGCTTCGTGGATGCGGCGATCCATTTCCTCCTCGTCCCAGCCCATGGCGACGCCGGCCGCGACGATCGCGCCCATGGAGACCCCGCCCACGAAGTCGATGGGGATGCCACGCTCGCGCAGCGCCCGCACCGCGCCGATGTGGGCATAGGCCCTGGCGCCGCCGCCCGAGAGCACCAGGCCGACCGACTGGCCGGTCAGCACCCGCGCGATCCGCTGCAGGTCCGTGAGGCGATCACGGCGGATGTGGAAGATCCGCGCGGGATCGGCGAGGTCCAGCCAGGCCTCCGAGCCATGCGGCGCGTGGGTTTCGGCCGGATGCACCAGGATCAGGTCCACCAGGTTCTGAGCCTGCAGCGGCGACACCAACTCGGTCACCGCGTCGACATGCGGCGGCTTGCGGTCGCCGCGCCCGACGCGGAACAGGCGGTCCACCTGGCGGGCCACCAGGTTGCGCCATCCGGCGTCGGCCGTCTCGGCGACGTAGAGGACGAAATCGTGGGTGCGCTCGACCTCGGAGAACCACTCGGTGGGCGCGGCCTGCGCCTCGATCCCCAGCACGGTCACGGAATAGTCGAGCCGGGCGATCTCGCGCGAGATGCGCTCCACCAGCGGCCTGAGCGCCCCGGCCTGGCCGAGCGGCACGAAACCGAAGACCGTGGGCTCGCCGACCCCGCCGCGGGTCGCCGCCTGGCGACTGCGCAACATCATCAGCTTGGCGAGCTCGATCATCACTCCGGTGTCGGCCTCGCAGGCCTCGAGGAATACGTCCCTGGGGACGGCGATGATCTCCGAATCGCGCAGGGCGACCACGTCGGCGGAATGGGGCGCATCGGCGATTAGCGACATCTCGCCGGCCGGTTCGCCGGGCCGGATCACGCCCAGGAATTGCACCTCCTGGCCCTGTTCCCGGCGAAACGCGCCCAGCCTCCCGGCGCGAACGAAAAACAGCTGGTCCGACTGGTCGCCAGCGAAGAACAGGGTCTGGCCGCCCGGCAGGGAGAACCAGCTCGAATTCTCCTGCACATGCTTCTGGCTGAACAAGCGCGAGAGCGCCGACTCGTTCGGAATATCCGGCAGCCCACCCATGGGGCGAGCCTAGCGCGGGGCGGCGCCCGCCGCCATGGCTTCACCTCACCGCGGAGCTTGGTGCGGCATGAGGCCGCCCGCCGCACTGGCCAAACGCCGGGCCGCGCCCTAATCCAGGAGCATGGCGCTGCACATGATCAAACTCTGCGTGGGGGCGGACACCATCGAGGACCTGGTGGAATGGCAGCGCACCCGCGAGGCGGGCGACCGCTGGATCATGCGAACCCGCCAAACCCCTAAGCGGGCGGCCGAACTGCTGGACGGCGGGTCGCTCTATCGGGTGTTCAAGGGCGTGATCCTGTGCCGCCAGGCGATCCTGGCCGTCGAGACGGTGGGCGAGGGCGTCACGGCGCGATGCGAGGTCACCGTGGATCCGAATATCGTGCGCGTTGCGCCGACGCCGCGCCGCGCCTTCCAGGGCTGGCGCTATCTACAGTCCCAGGACGCGCCGCCCGACCTGTCGATCGAGGCCTTTGGCGACGCACCGCCGGAACTCGTACGCCAGCTTCGTGAGATCGGCGCCTGGTGAGACTCGTGTTCTAGCAGGGTCATTGCTGGCCTTGTCGGGCGCCGCTACACCCGGCGAGGGGGCGAACGCGGATTTGCGAGGATTCTGGCGCTTGGATCGGCTGGGCTACGCCGTCGCCGCCTCAGCGGCCTTCTGCGCCCAGGCGGTCTGTGCGCCTGCGTTCGCCGCCCAGCCCAACGCCACCCTGCAAGGCGATCTGCCTGCCGACCTCAAAAGCGCGATCGTCCGCGCCATCGGCGAGACGGACCGGCCGATCGAGAATCGCTTCGAGGCGCGCCGCCGGGCCCGCGCCGCCGCCGAGGACGCCGTCGCGGTCCTGAGATCCGAAGGTTATTACGGCTACGACGTTCAATCCGACGTGGGGCCGGACGAGGCGCCGGCGGCGCTGGTGAAAATCACACCCGGTCCCCGCTTCCTGGTGGCGGGCGCCGCAATCGCCTGGGTCGGGCCGGCGCCGGACGCCAAGGCCCAGGCCGCCGCGAGGCTCGCGCTTCACCTGAGGGACGGCGAGCCGGGGCGGGCCGCCGAGGTGGTCGGCGCCGAGGGGAGGGCCGTCTCCGCCGTGCAGCGACTGGGCTACGCCGACGCCCAGACCGAGCCCCGCGCGGTGGTGGTCGACCACGCCGATCA
>Ga0307513_10011902_pt1 | contig 10775 bp, 13 predicted proteins | sample 15_EM_MG_FD_202174 | JGI IMG/M metagenome (GOLD analysis project Ga0307513, IMG submission 202174) | Populus trichocarpa ectomycorrhiza microbial communities from riparian zone in the Pacific Northwest, United States - 15_EM | ecosystem: Host-associated > Plants > Roots > Unclassified | place...
AGATCTCTATGGTTCACTGGGAGTATTGTAAGATGCTAGGAGCTGATGCGAATACCCCAGGGCACTGTGATCTGATTCACGCAGTCGAGGCAGAGGAGGAACGAAGATCGTTGAGGGACCGATATTGAATATTACCGCTTGGGGTTACCCACTCTTAAACACAGGCTGGTGATTGCATTGAGAACGTTTGAAACCTGAGAGGTGTGCAATCAATATATACTGGGTCTTTGCACATGTTGTATATACGATCGGATCAGTGCGAGGAGGAACCATTAACAACGGGGCGTCTCGGTTTGCACGAGGCATTGGTAGGTTGTCCGATGCTACAGTATCGGATAGACCTAATGTGGGAATGGTGGCGATATTGGAGAACCGAACGGGAGATGAGGTGGGGTGGCGAAATTTTGGCGACCTGCGCAAGATTACTTCTAAAGGGATCGGGGCAACCATTCCGTTTGATTCCCTGGGATTAGGATAAAAAGTTAATATGTGGAGGGGTGACGCCGCTTCCAGAAGCTCACCGATAGTGTCCGGTTTATCAGAGGTGACCGAGCCATTCATTTTTGCTTCGAATCGATATCCCTGAGGAGCCCTCTACAATCTTCCAGGTCCCCCGCAGCCCCGAGCTTCTCAAAGACCTCGGCGGCGCCCAGAGTCTCGCACCTTGCCTCTTCAAACCTCCGTTGTCTGTACAAAAACCCAGCCTGCTGGTACATTGCACAACCAAAAAGGTACGGACGATCAACCGCGTGCGACTTGGCGCGTTCGATGCTAGCGTGCGCGTCACCGAATGTCCTTTTGTCGAAAAATAGCGCCGCCAAGTCGTAATGGATCCAAAATAACCGATCGGGCCAGTTGAAAGAAGATGCAATTCCGAGTGCCACCTCAAGGTGGTCAACAGCTTTCTCCGGATCGTGCTTGAGACGATATATCTTGGCAAGAATACGGTGGCATTTGCAGGCCAGAAATTGTTCACCTTTCTCTGGGAGGAGATTGATCGCGCGGGATGCAGCTTCCTCTGCGCCGTCGGGCTGTTCGTCCGCGTACAGCGACCAAGCGAGGAGGTACAAGGACAGTGCTTGTTCCGATGCGTCACCGATCCGTTCACAAATCTGTAACGCCTCCTTCGCCAGTTCTACCCCTTCCTCGTAAAGGCCCAGCCGTCGGTGCGCGTCAGCCAGGTGATTCAATATCCTAGCAACCTGAGAGTCATCCCCCCACTCTCTCTGGAGCCCTAAGGCACAAGTAAGGAGTTGTTTGCGCTCCGCGCAATTTCCAACCGAGTCAAGCACCTGTGAGAGCTCGAACAAGCATCTGGGCTTGGAGCGATTGTCATCCGGGAGCCCTTTGATCTTGGGCCCCAGTACAATAAGCCGAGTTTTGTGCCAATAGAGATGCCTCATGAAATTGGCGCAGGCATCCCAAACATCGTCCGAGTTTTTATCGATAGATGTGAATATATCGAGCAGGTGCTCGACATTCACATCCTCCGACGTGATCCATCGCGCCTCTTCGAACCCAGGTTTGTCAGGATAAAGGTCAACTGATAGCCGAGTGAAGTAACGTTCCTTGGTTGTGCAGAGGAGTTGGGATGACTTTGGATCTTTGGGGTGAAGATGGTCTCGGAGCGGCGCAAGCATCATGATGAACCCGTTGTTTCGGTACGTCAGGGAAAGAATGCAAAATGCGTCGAAGATATTTGTTCTGTCGGAGATGGTGGGAAACAACCAGTCAAGGTTGTTCTCATCGACACCTTGGGGAAAGAAGGCGACGACCCCGAGAAGCCCTCTGGCATCAGGGCCAAGTTCCCGGAATGTCGGGGAGGCAAGCGAAAGTTCGATCGTTGTCGCGAGGCTCTTGGAGTGCTGCGCGTGAAGCATTCCCGTTCGCTGTCTTTCCCACTCCCTCGTCAGTCGACTGGCGCCCCACTTGTTGTGCTGAGCAACAGTAGCAAGTAAAGTAATGGACAGAGGATGAAAATCGAGTTGTTGTAATATGCTGTTGACCAGATCGGACCGTTTGCCATGCCTGTAGATCCGATAGAACGCGTCGCGTCCAGCCTCGATCGATAACGTCGGGATGTCCAGAACCTCGCAGTGGGGAGGGATGGTGGAGATGCGGGAGGTGAGGCAAAGGCAGATGTTGTTGAACTGGGTCAGCTCCTCTATCAAGGCATAGATCTCCCGTGCGCTTGTCCCCTGCAGATCGAGAATGGATTCCGCATTGTCGAGGACTATAATCATCTCCTTCGAGGATAAGAACGATCGTAAGGGGGTCAGATCCTCGGGGTTCTCGATGCCTGCACCGATGACCCTGGAGAGCCGGCGGAGGAAATGAGCGCGTGATGCGGGGAACTCGTCGCAGCGGATGAACCGACGGTTGTCACCAAAACGCCGTTTGATGCGATGGTCGTGGACAACGGTCAGGACGGTGGATGTCTTGCCAATTCCGCCGGGACCAATGAGAGCAATTGGGGTGAGATTTTCTGCGAGACGAACGATCTTCTCGATCAACTCGCCGCGTCCGTAACAGACCCTCGGTGGTGGGGGTGGCGGTTCTCCGAATACGCTAAACACAGTATAAGATAGTAGATCCCTCATTAGTCGAGACTGCTGACCTGATTTGAGTCTGGAGTGTGGTAAGTATTCATCGGGTGATGTAGAGGCCACGAGGTCACATACCACCAAATTTCGACCCTCGGTGTCCCCACGACCCTTCGACATGCTCTGATGCATATCGGCAACTATAGTATGAATGTTGAGAGTAAGTTCAGTCTGTAGAGGGGGCGGTTAGCAACGACCAACCAGGAATGTATTGAACATACGTTGAAGACGTGAAGGATCCTGTTGAGGTCTGACTTCCAAGTGATGATCTTCTCCTTATCATTCCTCGCATGAAAAAGTCGGGAGGCTGCATTCCGTCCCCTCTGTTTGATGACCTTCCTTTGTATTTCCGCAACGGTTCTGCAATCGAGAGCATGATGGGCAGAAGCACTCGAAATGTGTATCGCTAACCCAACTCACGTCGTCAATTGATTTATCGCATCGCACACGGACTGGCTGAGGTCGTCGAGTTTCTTTCTATTCATTCCTCGGTCAAGGGCTTTACAGATATCGGCGCAGGATAAGCCGAGCTCGACATATTCCAGTTCGTTCGCCGCCGAGTCCTGGTTATCCGTGAACCCGGAAAATCTCATCGCAGGAGAGGGTGAAACGTACCCTGATCATTGTGAGAAGAGCGCCAACGGAGCCAAAAGCAGCTTTGGCTGGTGTGATGCTCGAGATCTTCTCCGCGAGATTCAAGACCTCGATGGCCACATCCAGCGAGGAGAGGACGTTGTCTTGACGTTTCTGTTGTTGAGAATCGTTATCCATAGGTTCGAAGTCGACGTAGTACGGGGGCACGCCGCAGTCGGCAGGCGACGGGGAGGAGCCCGTGCTTCAATAGAGATGGGCGGTCATTTTATCACGACGTGCCTCGTGAGACCCACTGTATCCGCGGTGGTGGGCTTAGGACGGGTGCGCCCCCCTTTCGTCCATTTTCGAGACACCCACTCCCCACTTGTATCCTCCGCTCACCCCCTCTCCCCAATCGTCGACCCTCCGCCGACGTTCCTCGCCTTTTTGCATGCCTATCCATGGTTCTCCTTGACGTATTTTCAAACGAGAATCAACGTAGAAGCCCGTTCCGTTTCCGATCCTGTGTACATAGTATCCACTGTGACATTTCTCGGATGTTCTTTCTCCAGCCCGAAGAGTGAGCACGTATACCCTTTTCGCTATCTGTGTAAAATCGGGGTATTCATAAATGCCTCGAGGCGTTCCCCGAGTGTGTTTCAAGTTGACCGTGTCATTTGCAAACTAACATCTTGCTAGTTCGAAATGGGGTCCACCTGGAGGAATGCAGTGTTCTGTGTATTATCGATGGCGATCTAGGGCGCATCAAAAACCTGCGAGACCGTGGATCAGTGACCTTGAAAGTCGTTTTCCCACGTCAATATACCTCCCCTTTCTCTTTGCACTTCCAGATCCTTGCGCTCCCACTCATTATTCGGCAGACATACCGTGTCGAACTTATCTTGTTCCTGGGATGGGTATAAATCCGTGCCTCCGCCTATTTAATGGCAGTATGAAAGAGCGGATTTGACTCTTGATCCGATCCGACAGACCAAGGGTGTGCGTGCGTGTGCAAAGCAGTGCTCGATTTTTCACATCGGTGCTTCTATCGATGGCTGGATGAATACCATGGCTGAACATTACCCTGTTCCGCGTGTCCGCAGGACGGACAACGGGGGACGTTTTCCCATATACTTTCTGGTTCGTCCGCTTCGGTGAAACGAGAGGGCATCGATCTTTAAAAATTCTTGTAGACCCGCCGATGCACCGGATTCGTGAATGCCCGTGAATATGGCTCCTCTTGCTTGTAGATGACAAGCGGGATTAACGTTGGCCCCGTCATCACGAGGCGTCCGGGTATAAAGTCTTCACCTTGCAGTGCTATGAGGTGGTCACCCGCCCCTCGATGCGTTTCTTCACCACCTCTCTGCTTTGTTCGTTCGGATGCTCAAATCCCTGCGTTGTATATCTTGATGTGTTTTGTGTTGCTTTACTCATCGCACACTCGAGGTGTCCGTTCGTCCAACGACACTGTCTATATCCCGCCTTGAACGCTGACTTCAACATGCCCACAGGTTTACGGAGACTCAGCACCAATCTTCAGGTTCACTTTCCGCGTTCGATCAACTTCGCGAGGAAACCGTGGGAGCCATACCCCGTACATCAAGGTATCTATCATTTGGTGTACAAAATGCTGGTATCCACATTCTAAAAATATTACGTATAGCTATAGGTATAAATCGTCTACAGCTGGGGCTTTGGTGTGAAGAACTCGCCCCCGTCGCCGAATACCTTTGCACCAAACACAAGGTATGTGGTAGCTAGAATAATCGTGGTGAGGGGCCGACCGGTTTCGAGATTCAGGTAGTCGGCTTACCGAAGAAGAGTGTCTGCGGTCTTGTCCAGAGATGCTTCGGTTCAGGTACCTTGAAGAAGAGTGTCATCCGCTCCAAGCTGGTGCGGATGCCCTCCCTTCGCGCCCGTTCCACGATTCTCTGTTTTACCGCCTCCTCAGAGGCGCCCAGCTCCTCCGGGTCGATCTCGTTTGGGGGACCGCTCTGGAGGGCGAAGTCATCATTTACGATGACCAGCTCGTTCTCGAGTTCTTGCGCAACTATGGGAAACAAGGGTTAGTCGGGACCAACCCTATGCAGGGGTGAGTGATTCGCTTACCTCGTTCGAGCATATAGCGGACGCCCCTCTTCTGTCCACCAGTCCGTGGGCGGAGCTCACTGAGGATACCAATCAAGTACTGTTCCACGTCCCGACTTGATCGCTCCCCCAACAGCTTCACCACGAGTGGCTGTCACCAGATGAACCAGTTCGTTAAGCGATGATCACGATCACAGTAAAAAAGGCTGCTTACTGAGAGGTGGAGGTCTTCTTTAACGAATTTGTTCATTTTGGCGTAGGCCACCTCGGGGTTGATAACCTCCCCGGTAGGTTGACTGTAGTAAATTTTGGCCATCTCGGCGCAAAATCGTTCACAAGTGTTGGGCCAGTTGATGCCCGGTGCAAGGTCTTTCTTGGGGATGCGTTTCCGCCTCCCCTCAGCCTTATCCGTCTCCCTTCCCTTCCCCTTCGTGCGCTTCACGGACCGCCGAGGTCCAGTTGAGGGTGCTACCTGGGTGGAAAGATCGGTGTTTAGGGTGCTGGCGCCCTGTGAGGCCGTGATCGGCGAGATGAACTTCAACGAAGAACGAGCGGATTTGCATACCATCTGCGGGTTTGACCCCGCGTCGCAGTCTCCTGGCGCGTATGGCTGTTGGTATTGCCACACTATTGTTAAGGGTAAGTGATTTACCTAAATTGGCCAAGAGGGTGTGTACTTACTCGTGTCCCCGGTAGTCGATGGGCGGAATGAGGGGAGATGGTCCGCGGCTCGGGCTTTGCCCTTGCCAACGGAAGTCGGGTAGGGCCACTGATTGTCCACACTCGGTTCGGCCAGTGGCCAATCGGACATACGAGGCTGGTCGTTTCCGGCAGCCATGTATGAGGTGGTGGGAAGTGGGGAATCTAATCATGCAGGTAAGCAATCAAATCTCGATCGAAGGGATGATGAACACTTACAACCCCACGATAGTGTCGGGACGGGAGGGGGGCCAATTGCGGGTCCAGTAAAAGTGGCCGAGGGAGGTGAGGGCAGTTGTGTGGGTCGGGCGAGGTATGGGACCGTTGACGGACAGGCCGTGGGGGGACAGGCCGTGGAGGGACCTGCGCGCTCAGACGCGTCCATGTACTGTTGCCCGAACGCGTCGAAGCCGCAGCCATAATCTAGGGCTGGTATTAGCATCGAGCCCTGTGTTCACGACACACGATGGGGTGTGGTAAGACTCACCACTGTTGAACCCGTTTGATCCAGGGGCTTCTCCGATCTGGGAGTCGTATGGACCCGCGAATTCATTGCGGGAACAGTCGAGGAGCGTGCTCCCCGCGTACTGGTCGGCCCCACAATCCGATTTAGGACCCAACCACCACTCTACGATCTCCTGTGTGCTGAGACCAGCGAGTGAGGTGTCGAAGTAAGACCCGCTGGTCTCACGGGTGGAGGGCCCGCCGTTGGTTACCTCGAAGGGATAACCAGTCAAACCCAAGTCATTGTTCTCCGGGACCAAGTAGTCAAAGGTGGCACCAGAGAAGTTGTTGGAAGAGGAGGACATATCGAATATCGAGATGCGGTTGAAGTAGACGCGAGGAAATGCGAAGCTGGGTGACTAGATAGCGAGCGGCTCCCCCCTCAGAGATGCTGATATTTATACTCCATAGGCTATACTGGCCACCCTCTTTCATCCTTTCAGGCGCTTCTGATTTCTGCATACATGTGGATAGGCGCCCGGACGTACCCCCGCCTCGTGTCTTCTTTTTGACCACCTCCGAGCACGGCCACCATCGGAAGGTCAGCCGAGGGGCAGGCAGAGGCTACGTGTGCCCTCCGAATATAGATACCCGGATACGAATCCTTGGGGCGTCTCCCTCCACGGTGTGTCGATCCAATCTCATCGCGGTTCTCCTTTCAACGTTCGGAGTCCAAATTCGGCCATGGTCGTTGGTTGCCTTCTCGACGATTTGACGCGGTTTGACGCCCCGACGCGCGTCAGCCATGGGGGGCCTCGGTTGACGCCCAACCCGGATGAAAGTGGGTCCCTGCTGTTCGTCCGCTGCTTCAAGAGGAGCGATTAACGCGAGGAGCAATAGGGTCGAGGGTGTTAAGAAGACGTCTTCTAAGGCTTCACGCACAGGTTGGACTGGACTGGGGCGGAGGAAAGGAGAAGGCAGTCGGAGATTGGATTATTGAGCTTGGACCATGCCAGTCGCGAGCCGGGGTGGTGGTGACTTAACCACGGACTTCATCTATCACGCGTCACGGTTCGTCGAAAACTATTTTCGGTGCCTTTCTGCCACTCAGGCCTTAGGAACGCCTTCAGGCGTCTCGTTTTTCATACGCAGACCTCTCACCAGGCCCATTCGAGTCACACTCAACGAGAAAAGACGAGGTGATCGGCGGAGGGCCGTGCTCTGGCGCCTTCTTTGCCTTCTTCTTTCCCCGCTTCGCCTTCAGTGACTAGTCAAGGAACGCGGTGGACATCCACTGGGCTGTACTGATCGCACCGCGTTGTTCGTTTGTGGGGGTACTCACCCATCAATATTCAATGATCATGTGGGTTGAACTTGGATGCCGACGAGACACGTACTGTACTTACCTCCCCGACCCATGACGCATTTTGGTATTCCACCCTCGCGTGCCCGGCAATCCCCCGTCACCTTTCGCCGTTGGGCTCAGACGGAGACAGGGTTCATTGTCTTCGAGAGCTGATAAGATTACGCGGGAGGTTCGGGGTGAACTGGGCCACTTCGAGTTCTGGTTACAAGTTTCAATCGTTATTTAATCCGACAAGCGGTAGAGTCCAGGGCTGAGACCATCAGCTAGAATACAATATTCAGCCCATACCGTCTGTGGATACCGTAGTATTATTTTCCTGTGCGGTAAGGTTCACGCCGATCTCGCTCGTACTAAACCGTACTTCAGTTATGCAGAAGCGTTTTCAGATAATACAATTCCGGGGTCGTGAGGTGGAGTCAGGTCACCTTGTTGGGGTCGTGCTTGCTCTTCCAGCCCATGTAGCGGCGGTCGTGTGCGGGTCACTCGTTAAAAAAGGTTGATACGAGGCTCGAGACGCGTTTCGACTTCCTGTCGCGATAGCCGTTCGAATGTAGTCTCCCGCGTTTCCACTGCCGACCCACATTTGTCCCCCCGACCCATCCTGCGGCCCACTTATACATCGCGTACACTCCACGTAAGTTACAATGTCTGGATTTCCTATCACCGAGACCGCTCGAAAGCGGGAGTTTGCATCACAACCGCGTCGATGCGCCACCAACGCCACCGGCCAGGGTGCCTCGCCATGTGATCGTGAGAGAGCTGCACGTGACTCCCGCTTTTTTGCGGGAACCGGCCCGATCAGAGCCTCTGGACCAATGGTGGGAGCTGGGCGCGTTGAAATCCCGAATATTGGATCGTGACCCTAGGGCTAAAGGAGGATTAGAATCAGTACAAGGTCAGCAGTCTCCCCTGGCTCCATCGTCTTCGTCCACCATGTCAGGGATTACCATCACAGGCTATGAAACCCATGATGTCCGCTTCCCAACCTCTTTGACTGGAGATGGAACTGATGCAATGTAAGCTGAGTTTCTGGCTCCGACCCCCATCGGCGGAATGCGTCGAGGCTGATGAACTTATAAACTTGTTTCTTGCACTGATAGGAACGTCGATTGCGACTATTCGTCGGCGTATGTTATTCTTAAGACGTCTTCTCCGGACCTTAAAGGTGTTGGGATGACGTTCACGATTGGGCGTGGCAATGACATCGTACGCCCGGAGCCGCTCCTCTGCCGAAATAGTCTCGAACGATCGTTTCGACCTAGGTTTGCCAAGCAATCCACAATGTCGCAGATCGTATTGTTGGCAAAAAAGTTGAGGACCTCTTCGCCGATATGGGCAAGACGTGGGCCCACCTTACCGCAGACTCGCAACTCCGTTGGTATGGAATCTCAGGTTTCTCCACCTCCCGCCCCAGAATTGACGAGAAAATACCACCCGCTAGGATCGGTCCGGAAAAAGGCGTCATCCATATCGCCACCGGGGCTGTTGGAAATGCCATCTGGGATATGTACGCCAGATCGAGGTCAAAACCATTGTGGAAACTCATCGTGGACATGACGCCTGTATGGGTCTCGTTGTGTCCTTGCGAGATGTGATCACGAGTTGACGTTGTCTTATAGGAGGAGTTGGTCCGTTCGACGACTTTCCGATACATCACTGACGTTGTTACCCCCGAGGAAGCTTTGGAGTGGCTGAAGGAAAAAGAGGCTGGCAAGGCTGAACGTGAAGCAAATGTGCGGAAACTCGGGTGATCTCACTTTTCTTCGTTTATGCCGAAGATCTACGGTGTTAATCAACCTCCTTCATCAAGCTATCCTGCATACATCACTTCAGTAGGGTGGCTTGGATACTCGGACGAGAAAGTCCTCCAGCTGACGAAAGGAGCCATCGCCAAGGGTTTCAACCACTTCAAGATGAAAGTCGGAAGCGACTTCGAGTCTGACCTCAGACGAGGCAAACTCATCCGATCCATAATTGATGATCCTCAATATCTCCCCAAGGGCATGCAGCCTCGGGATACAAATGGCCTAGAATTGAAGGGAAAGAACGCCGGGCCGGCGGGTGGGGTACTGATGATTGACGCGAACCAAGTGTGGGAGGTGAACCAGGCGATCGAGTATACCAAAAACCTGGCTGAGATTAAACCCTGGTACAGACTCATGGTGCTCGAGTTTCCGCGAGGCCGTTCTGACCTTCACCCTCTAGGTTCATTGAGGAACCCACTGCTCCGGACGATATCCTCGGCCATGCCGCCATCCGAAAGGCTCTTAAGCCGTACGGTATTGGCGTCGCGACCGGTGAGCATGCGCATAACAGGATGGTCTTCAAGCAGCTTTTCCAAGCCGAAGCCATCGACGTCTGCCAAATCGACTCCGTCCGCCTCGCTGGTGTGAGCGAGGTTCTCGCCGTTTTGCTGATGGCAGCCAAGTTTGGCGTTCCCGTATGTCCTCATGCCGGAGGGGTGGGCCTGTGCGAGCACGTTGTTCATCTGAGGTTGGTCCCCTTCCCTTGTGGTACCCCACCGAAGCTGGCATTGGCTAAAGTTTCTGAAGTTTGATCGACTATATTGTGGTGTCGGGCACTATGGAACGGAATGTCCTCGAGTTTGCTGACCACTTGCACGAGCACTTTGTCAACCCATGCACGATCAATGAGAATGGAAGGTACAACGCTCCCGATGACCCGAAGGAGGGTTACAGGTAAGACTTCAAGTGCAGTCCACCCACCCCAGGGTCTTTTCTCTGACGTGCATCTGCAGTGGTGAGATGTATGCGGCGAGCATTGCTGAATACGAATGGCCGAATGGCTCCTACTGGCTGAAGCGGAAGGCGACGGGAACGCTGCCTGAGAGCGCCGTTTGAAGGCACACAACTCGTATCTTATAGTAGGAAAATTATGCAAAAACAAGGACAATGGTTCCCGGGGTATGTTGCCCTCGCTTCGCCCACGTCGTGGAACAGTCTGATGGTTTACCCTGGCGAAGTGATGGGCGTACCGAC
>Ga0307513_10011904_pt1 | contig 10775 bp, 9 predicted proteins | sample 15_EM_MG_FD_202174 | JGI IMG/M metagenome (GOLD analysis project Ga0307513, IMG submission 202174) | Populus trichocarpa ectomycorrhiza microbial communities from riparian zone in the Pacific Northwest, United States - 15_EM | ecosystem: Host-associated > Plants > Roots > Unclassified | place...
CCAGTTCCGTACTATCTGAAGAGATAGTATTCCCCTACGCCTTATTACAAAGAAGAAGACTTGATCACTATAGGAAACCACTATCGTTGCCTGTTGCATACCTACCTAACAATAGGATTGTTACAGACGGGGCCGATTGTGACTCGGTAGTCGCTGCTCATAAAGACGCCGATGGGGTTAATTTGGGATCGATCCCCACCCAGCATCTTTAGCTAGCCAGTCCCCATAATTCTCTCGATGGATCCTATTTCCTGGACAGCCGTTTGCACCAACCTTTGGTGATAGCAATGGTCTAATAACAACTACCAGCTGCATAGGTCAAAGCCACTTTAGCCAATTTATTGATTTGCCATGAGAACGAGTCACTCACGGACTCTGGAAACAATAGGCTCAGTTTGTCTCATGATTTAACAAATATACGGCAAATATGGTACATGGAGGAAGGAAGTCATATCATTGAGAGGTGACAGTGGAGGAGAGTGTCTATAGGATATTCCTTGCAAACTAATGTAAAAGAATAGGGTAGTATTCAATATATCATAGGAGATTATTGAGGGAAATAGAATGAGATGACAGATCTGACCAATGGTACAGCAATCGATGTAGTAGAATTGGGTTATTCCATGAGGGATTGAGGAATGAGTTCTATATCTCTTCAAAGCTTAAGAGTAGACTGATCATTCATTGACTACCTTGAAATACACATGATGGTAAGAGGCCATTTCAATTTGAATTTGAGTTGCATAATAGAATGGTAAGTGAACAGTGTTTAGTTGCATTTTGAATTAGCATCTTCAGTGGGGTGTAAGAAAGCAATACTACTATGAAGCATCAATGTCTCAAATGATAGGGTAGAGTTCGGTAAAAGGTCATAGGGGTGTGTTTTCACTTGCCTGCCACCACCCTTGCAGCTGCTCAAGAGGGATATTATTCAGGTTATCTTGGCTACTCTCTCGTCCTTGGCCCACCCGTAGTTATTCCCTCCGTGGAGCCCTGCTTGTTACTACCAAACTTGAATGAAAACATGTGTGAGAGGTGGGTAGGCTAGCGGTCTGGAAGGAGTCGTGGGGAGGGAATAGCTAAGATTACGCAAAGCTCCAGGGCATTGAGTGGAGGATGAAAAAGGCCCTGCAGCCTTTGCCTTTTTGGACCCTGGAGGCCCTGTAACGAACTCTACGATAGGGTATACAGAAGAATATGACTGTTGAATCAACAAGGGTTCATTGAGACCCTTGAGAAGGAATTGATAAAAGGGAATATTGGGTTTGATGAATCACAACTACAAAGGCTATACAGTAAGAAGAAGATTCAATTACAATTATAGTAGAAGACCAGCAAGTATTAGACGATCTAGCCGAACAGAAACATGAGTTGACTGGAAATAGAAATGAAAACTGATACAATAATCAGGTTGAAAAGAGGATAAATAGAGTTTGGCTAATGTCCAGCCTGGAATCCATCTGCCGGTAGGTTATAGACTCTGCCAAATTTCAGATCATAATTGAATTACCTTTTTACCTAGTCAGATACAGCTACAGTTACCTCCATAGCTGCAAAATTGTAGTACAATAACTACTCCAAGGTTTCTAGTGCCATAGATGACTGAAAGCAGAAAATGTAGCCTGAGAAAAGATCGCTGGGGAAGGCAAAAGACTCGCCCCTGGGAGTGAATTTACCAGGTTTGGCGATAAACAACCAAGATAGGGAAGAAACAAGAAAACAGTACAAATAAGCACAAAGTTGATAATACAAAAACAGTTATTTAAATCAATAAGAAAATCATATTAGGTTTTTGTTAGAGCAAAACAGATTATATAGATACCGTATTATCTCCTATTATCTGGTTTTCCGCCATGACTTGCGTCACTTAAGGTTGGACGGTGCATGGAGTTAGAAATCGGCCCTTTCAATACACCCACTTAGTACGGTAACTAGAGGTTGGTTTTAGGTGTCCTGTAATTCAACACTAAGTTGGTGGCGCTTGTTTGATCACCATCTCAACCCTTGTAAATGAGTGAAAATAGGTGAAAATAGGTGATTGCGACACACTCAGCCGCAGTGTTGTAGACACCTAAAACCACCCTCTAGCTACCGTGTTAAGTGGGTGTATTGAGAGGACCGGTTTCTGACTCCATGCACCGTCCCACACTAAGGAACGCCCGGTCTTGGCGGAAAACCGGATAATAGGAGATAATACGGTAGGCCTAGATTTAGGTACAATAATATATAGAAAAGAATATCTTGTAGGAAGAAAGCACACCTTGTCAAATTCTAGTCCCATGTAAAAATGACATGAATACAAAGCATCCTTTTAAGGATAACAAATACATAAAGGATACGTGTTTGTAGACAGAAGAATACCTGTACCAATTCGCTATTTAAATTGTTTAATACATGAAGAAATCCTTTTTGGAAAGCTAAAAGCAGGGTGATTTTAAGACCACTTAGATTAGATAATAAAGGTAAATAAAGAAAGTAATTTGTCAGGCAACAGAGAATAACTAAATACGATCACCTTTTCGCATAACTCATATAGCGGCAAGGTTGCCTTGTAAGAAGTAAGAATATAGCAGCAAGGTTGCCTTTGAAAGCAGTAAGAATATAGAGCTAAATTATACATTCATGTAAAACAGCGATAAATACAAAGCAGGCTTTTGGTTACAATTGATATATGAAGAAACCTTTATTTTTGGCAAAAAGGATACAAATATAAGGTATTTTATTTATTATCATAATACACTGATATAGTACATCTTGTAAGCCAAAGGTAAATATATAGAACTCATTCTTGTAGATAAAAAGTATAAACATATAGGGTATGCTGTCTCGCAAAAAGACAAAATTGAATAAAACCATTTTTATACCCAAACAATATATAGAACAGGTAGTCTAGTTGGAAGATAGGTGAAGTGGGAAATATATGCTTTGATGAAGAAAGTGTACATATACAAAGTGTCCTTTTAGTTGGAATTGATTCACAAAAATACTTCCTTTTTAGGCAAAAAGGATACACATACAAAGTATCCTTTTAGGTAATATAATACAAGGAGGGAGCTCCTTTATAAGCAAAAACAAAATATATGAAAAACGTTCATTCAGCCATTGAATATAAAAACATGCAGTGTCTTGTGTAACTGAAGGGCCCAATATAAGACCTTCTCTTTTCTGTAATCATCCTAGATATAGAAGGCTCCTTCTGTGCATTCATGTATTGATAGTCAGATTATACTTCTATGTAAAAAGGACATATATACTGGGTATCCTTTTAGCGTGAATGGATATAATAGAATGCCTCATGTGATCCAACATAGATTTATATAAAATATATACTTTTTGGAATAAATAATTCACCAAGTAAGCATCATTTTCTACAAAGAGGACAAATCTTTCTATTAACTCAAATAACCACTACTATACAAATATTATCTGCCTAGAATTCTATATTAGAGATTAAAAATCTGATTATTTGAATAATGAAAATGGTATGATATAGGGGCAAATTCGAGTATTTCATTCCAATATACTTTGGAATCTTATATTAACATAATACAGAATATCATCATAGCTCTTGAGTCAATTATTAAAATATCTGTAATCTGTTTCACTCACTTCAAATAACAGATAATATTCATTTTCTCATATAACATGATACTAGTAAAATAACTTTCCTTATATGAGCAATTCAGATGTGTAATTAACTGTATAATTTGCGATAGTTTCCTATTATGTTAGCTATAAACCTGTTTGAATTTGGAATTTGTAATGTGAGACGATGACAAAGATAGTCATATTCTGAAGTGCGCTGTACCTGTGTTGATATGAGTACAAGACCAGAATTACCAGCCATTCTATTTGTATTTGTGTGTAATACTCTTACCCTCCTTCTATCCTTTCTTACCTCCTCCTCTCTCAACCATTCATTTCTTTGTTGACAAACATTTCTCACACACTCAAGATCTGCATTTCGTGAATAGAACCATGGTTTGCCCTGCTCTCCAACTTGTAGAGTATTTTTACAACTGTTATTGACTTCAATCCAACATATAGGAGAGTGATAGTACTCAGACTGCCATTTTGGCAGATGTTCAAAAGTTTCTGGTGGAGGAACCACTTACTGTGATTGCAAATGACAAATTGGTAAGTAATGATATAAGCAGAGGCAGAATTAATTAGAAACTAACTAAATTATATGATTAGTCAGAAGGTTTGGTTGAAGGAATTGTCAAAAGATGGTCAGTTAAGGTTGCAAAGGAGGTTATGGGTCGTTTAGGATATGTCCGCCAAGTAGTCGATGCGACTCGGGCTCCAAGGGCTTATAGATCGCAAATTTCCTTACCGGCTAATCAACAATCCCTTTCTGATAAGTACTTCCCCTACTTTGTATTAATTTCAATTTACTTTAACTATCTTCTAATACTAACATATGAATTAGAGCTATCTGATGACGATCTGGCAAGCCTGTCGGATTCAAGCATGTCGACTATCCAGGGAATTAACTATGCCGCTACTGCCCCATCCGTAAATTCAAAGTGCTTAGTCATTATCCCACGTGCTGCAAACCTAACTCTTAGTATGCTACCTTGTCTTAAATTTGAGCTTGCAAAGTGCTGACTAATATGATAACAGGCGATTATGAAGATAGAACTGGTCTTGATAACGAAGATGAGAGTGCAGGTAGTATGGCAAGGGATAGTGTTGATGGCGTAATCAAGCGTTCAGGTAAGCAGACATGCAGGTGTAATGAGACCAAACTAATATGAGCAAAGCTGGTCCCAAGGTTCCAGCCCTTAAACCCCATATTGTACGTCGGATTTTGGGTCAGCATATAAGCGGAAGATTTAACCACACCTCCTCGAGAGGAATCCAATTTTGGTGTTTCCAGAGTGGCAGAAGTATGCAAATTACAAGTTTGCAACTTATAGTCTTGCGGAGTTAGCCTTTATGAACAAGCTTTTAGACCAACTGGTTGAACCCAAAAGCGTGATTAGAGCTATTGAGTTGTTGGCCGCTGTCAGTAAGCATAAACAGTCGGCTGCCGATGTTGAACCGACACATGCATCTCTCGTTCTGGCCTCTATTACTAATCAGCATCTAGTCTCTGCCACCGATGATTTGGAGCTAATAATGCAGGCGGCAAGACGTGCTCAAAGCTATGTTAAAGGGTTTGAATCGGCACCCTATGAAGCACGGCTCCGGATTATTCTGGGTTACTGTACTCTTTACCTAACCCTCCAATCTTGTATCGCCAGCAAAATCCGCGCAGAGCACCAGACATTCAATAAGAATCAAATCAAGGCAGCAAACTTGAAATGGTCCATGTTTAATACGGAGATGGGTATAGGCAAGACCCAAGTTGCCGAGTTGCACCAGCTACAGGACAATGTAAAGTTTGGCAAGATGCTTTGGAATTGGGCGCAAGACTGCGGAATTGTCTGGTTGGCAGTGTTCGCTGGTATGGACCGTGGGATAAAAATCTTTTTGCCCAAGTGTCCATCAAAGAGTGGCCGTTCTAAATTGGCTGGAAGCCAACTGGCAACCAAGGACTCCTGGGTTGCGTTTTCAGAGGCCTTTGCGGGAGTGGTGGTAAGCTTATTGTTTGCACCTATATCACCAGTTTTTACCATCGCCGAGCTTCTCCGCCTTTATATTGCTCAAGACAACCGAACAAATTCAGCTTTTCTATTCCAAGAGGCAATTTGGACCATGGGCTATAAGGCAAACCTCTATACTATTGATTGTAAGAATCAGAGGGCTTTGCCGGTTAAGAATGCTTTGGCAGGTACTCTTTTTGAAAGAGTCGGCGTAGACATTCCGTGCCTACCACGATCATTGCTCAACCATTCAAACTGTGTCGGTATTGAGCTCGTAAGCTGGGTGTTGCATTCTCCTCCCACTACTATGATTGAACTAAAGGATGAGCATGGTCCTGAAACCACTTCAGCAAAGATATACCTGGTAGATGCTGGCTCCTTGTTTGCTTGTACTAGAATTACGAAACCAGTATTCACCTTCTTGGTGCAGTTGTGGGATGCATCTGGTATCAATAGCTGTTGTTGCTTTTCCCTTCAGGAGGGTGAGAGATTTCTAAATCTCAGTCCTGGATGTTCTATCTATACTGCAATGCAGAAGGCGGCGAGATCCAAGTCATACTACAACAAAGTCAACTTTCTCTTAATTCCGGTTGAAACCTCCACCTCCTATCTGCTTCACATTTGCAATCTACTTGCTCATACCGTCACTGTCTATTACCTACCTGGCACCCAGGATATTGAGTCACTCTTGAAGCACACTTTAAATGTAAGTTGATCATTCCAGTTGAGGATTAAGTATCTGACCTGATTTGTAGGCTTTGAGTGAATACCACCTGTTCGCAGGGTGGGAGATTGAGGCAGAGTCCATAAAACTCAATACCGAGGAGAACCAGGGGTCAAAGAGGGAATTAGGCCTAATAATGCTGGCATTTATCCATTTTCTGATGCGCAGATCCTATCTTGGGTATGAGGAATTGGGTTCCATGGAACCAATCTTTCTGGAACTTAGGATTCTTGGATGTTTGAAGGCTATCTATATGGAGGGTCTTGGAGGCCATGAACATGTTTTGCCCTTGTCCATAATGAACCTGTAATTTCACACACTCTAGACATTCAAGTAGTTAGTTCGAATCGAGCCTCTCTGAACCATATACTTTCTCACCCAATTTCAAGTTATTATCTGTGCAAAAATGGTCATTATCAGGAAAAAGGTGGCCTGCGTCAGATAAAGTAGTGTTGTGTTCTGACTCTATTATTCTGGACTTGGCCTCCAGTGGATCCTGTGTGTCTTGTACACATGGGCGACATCTGGTTGCTTCTGGCGCGCCCAGCGAAGCTTGCCTACACTGGGTTTCATCCGGACACATGCTACTAAGCAACCCTGTCTCCCATCATATATCTTGACTTAATCCTCAATACCATTACACATCAGGATTTACCACTACCCCTCAATCCCCTGTCAGCCTTCCTTGTCTTCTAGCCCAGATGTGAGCAAGGAGTATTTCTTGGCAAAGAAAATATCGTAGAGGCTGGCGCCTGGTGAGACAGCCATCATGCCTTTATTCATAAATTTGCGCGCAAGCCCCCAAGTGACACAGGCACTCACAGTTCTATTTAGGCTTCGTTACAGGGCCCCGTTTCCGAGGAGCGGGGACAAAATAACATAGGTTATTCTGATTAACTGGTCGAAATAATCATCCAAATCGGACAAGAACTGACGGAGATAGAGCTCTTTAAAGTTAGACATCTTCACAGAGCTCTATCTTACTCAGTTTTGGTCCGATTTGGACGATTCTTCTTTTAATATGCAGTTAATAACATGCTCTTGGCGCCCTGTTTGTCAGAAACGGGGCCCCGTAACGAACATTAGTTCTATTTTCACAACATTATCTTTGAATTAGCGCAAATGCCGGCTAAGTATAGCCTGAAAGCTAGTAATAGCCATAGCACTCTCAAGTCTGGCCTAGTGCCTTGTTGTTTCTCGACACTTAACCTCGGACTGGACATGACGCGACATACTCTTTTCATTACAACACTTCATATCCACACCCCCTGCCATAGCTGCACCACTCTACCACAGCCAGACAATCAATCCTGAATCTGACACTTGGAGGTTCGTGGGCTAGATGCCAGCTATCCAGCAGTATAAGATTCATCCCCATAGTGATAATAATGGGGATGTTACAGGGCTGAATGGGGAGGGTGCTGGTGATCCTAGAGCTCGATGGCAGAGTCCTCCCCCAACATTGCTCCAATCTTGAATCTGATTGCAGGAGACTATTGGTCGCAATGCCAGCTATGCAGCGGCATAAAGAACCTCTCTTTGGTATTAAAGCTCAGGAAATGGCTGACCCATATGAGAGCTGTCTTTATATATACCCTGGCGATCTCAGTACCCGATAGCGAACCCCTCTATAACCCCTGCTCTGATTCTCAATCTAATTGCGGGAGACCGTTGCCCTCGATGCCAGCTACCCACTGGTATAGGATACGTCCCTGTCACATCAAAACCGATAAGATTGCTTTCTTCTGTAGAAGATGTAGCAGGAAACAAGCTGGTGATATTTTACTAGATGGCAGATATCTCCATGACCAGTGGACGGAGCTTGATTCCATTTGCGGGAGGTTACTGGGCCTGACGTCACTTTTCCTAGTGTTCGTTACGGGGCCACCGGGGCACTGAAACACGCTGGACCCTGGCCTAATTGCTGGTCCCGCCCCGCTGAACGTCTCCGGGCGTGGCGTCTTGTTTTAGGGTTCCCTGCCCCTGTCCCCGGTCCCACCCATTCTCCAGACAGGTCCCCGTTAAAACTGGTGCGGAGAAACGGGCCCCATCGAGGGAATGAGTGGGGACTCGCCCTGGAGAGGGGTGGGGCGGGGATCACCCCCACAATATCCCCCCCTTGCCGGTTGTAAGGACGGCCCCTGGCGAGGCAAAACCTGCCCTGCCCCGCCCTGTAACAAACTCTACGCTTTCCCACGGTATAGGGCACATCTGTGTTGCATTAAAGCCCAGGAAATTGTTGTCCTCTGTGAAGAGGATCTTTAATTTACGCCTGACGAGATTTTACTCAATGGCAGCTTAAGGCGCAACAGGTGGACAGATGTTGCCACTCTTTACGGGGGGTTGTTGGGTTCGACGGCAGCTCCCCAACTGTATATGGTACATCTCTGTTGCATCAAAGCTCATGAATTTGCTCTCTTCAGTGTAGGGTGTATTAGGTATCAAGCTGGCGGAAGTTTTCTTGACGGCTGATTACTCCACAATCATTAGAGAGATGCTAATGCTCCTTCCGGAAGGTTGTTGCCCATGACAGAGGCTTTAGGTTCATATTACATAATTACCCTGACAATTTTATACGTGAAGTTAGACTACTGAATAGTGTGCTTGCGATCCCAGGACTCGATAGCGGATTTCTCTACAACCAGTTATCCAATGCTGGATCTGATTGCGGGTGGTTCTTAGGCTTCAAACCCGCTATTCCGAGGAATCAGGTACATCTCTGTCGCCTCAAACCAATCAATCCGGCAGCCCCTGTGAGACTGGTCTCTCTACAGGCCCCTGAACTCGATACCAGATTCCTGCAAAACCACGTGGCCAGTTGTGGATCTGATTGGGGGGATCTTTGGGATCAACGCCAGTTAGAGGATGGTATAGGATCCTTCTCCCCGCGATGTTTATTCATAATGTTACAGGCCGAAATTGTTTGCTGGCGATCCAAGAACGCAATGGCTGAGTGCTCCATAATTGTGATGCCAATTCTTCACCTGATTGCCAGGGATTATTGGGCTCAATGCCAGCCATATGATGGTATAGGTTTCTTCCCCCCGCATATTCTATTCATGAAGTCACAGTGCTAAATAGTACTAAGTGGCAGATACGGCAAGCGGTGAGAAGGGTTCTTATAACTGAGTGTTTCTCTGTGAACTGCTAGTGGCCTGTATATTAGAATGATAGACGGCTACTAGTAGTAGATTTGACAGGTTGAAGGAATGAAATCTATTTTGACCCAGGTAACCAAAGTCAGAAATAGGTAAAGGGGAGACCCTTTAGTTATGTCAAGAAAATGTGGGCTAGTACCAGGTGGCTTCATAAGTATCGGGTACTGCATCCGGTGTGTCCTGAATCTCAGATGCTGCTTTCAGTTGTTTCTGGTGTGTTGTGTCGTACCATGGTTGCGTCCTAATTCTCCATTTGCATTCTAGCGTCCTGTGCCTCTCATGTGCAGGACGCACAGAATGCAAGCCATAATCTTGCTGCTGATCATCATTCTAAGCTTTTGCAATCTAGAACTAATAAAGGACAAAGAACGCAAACTGCTAGTCAGGATTTATGCGGAGAGAATATTTCGATCAGGCAACCAGCAGTGCACTTTTTACAGATATTATTGAAGATCTAGGTTTTGTATATAGAGGGTTGTCGACTTGGAGTTTGTACTAGGGTAAGCGGACTGGTTACCTAATTTGTGTATACATATATGTGTAGTGACTGTCAACCTGAGACAGTATAAGGAGAGAATTCTCTCGGTTAGAGTTGCTCCTTACGAAACGTCTTCTGTACTTACCTCCATATTCAACTGCGCCTTAGTGCGCCTTCTGCTTCCCTGATTGGAGTCTATATTTCCTATTCTACTATCCTTGTGAGCCCTGTGGAACTCACCTCAATCTCTCTCTATTTCCTCCAGCCTCGACCCGTGAGACCATACACCCAAAACCATCCCCCCAAAACCATACGCCTAAAACCAGACGCCCAAAAACCTACGCCCAAAACCATGCGCCCAAAACCATACGCCCAAAAGCCATACGCCCAAAGCCAAACCATACACCCAAAGCCAAACCATACGCCCAAAGCCATACACGCAAAACCATACGCCCAAAACCATACGCCAAAGAGAGTCACCTAAAACCATAGCTTTTTATACACCATAGTGAGCGCCCAGTTTAACCAACTATCTGCAAGTTTAGAGTATGTGATTGCCTGAACCTCAAACCAGATTTAAATAGTGGCTAGTATTTGGGTGGATGGCTTGCAAGGCATGTGAGACGTGACGCCTAAACCAATAGTCTTTGACTGAAAAGCCCAAAACTGCATGCCCAAAGCCATAAGCCCAAAGCTATACACCCTGAATGAGATCACGAAATGATAAGCCGGAGACCATATCCTCAAGAAGATAAGAATCGTACATGCACTACTATACAACTATACGCTTAGAGTTATGTACCCGGAATCATATGCTTAGAAGT
>Ga0307513_10011905_pt1 | contig 10774 bp, 12 predicted proteins | sample 15_EM_MG_FD_202174 | JGI IMG/M metagenome (GOLD analysis project Ga0307513, IMG submission 202174) | Populus trichocarpa ectomycorrhiza microbial communities from riparian zone in the Pacific Northwest, United States - 15_EM | ecosystem: Host-associated > Plants > Roots > Unclassified | place...
ATGGGTCCCCGACTGCTTGAAGAAGCTTCCCAAGGTCCTTGTACAAGACACTCTTCATCTGCGATGAAAACCACCCGGACACGAGTGCATGGAAGGTCTTCAGAGCCAAATGCCGCGATTGTAGAGGATGAGTTGGTAGGAGTGTCGATGAAAGGATGGGGAGAATGGTTGCACAGAAATCGGCGGATTTCCGACTTCCTGATAGGATGTAGAGGGCAGTTAATCCTGGACATGGTGGGGGCTCCGTGGGATAGAACTTCTCGCTCAGCGACAAGAAGCCCAAGAGGAGGGGTATCCAAGCGCGTTCCACAAAGTCGAAATACCCCGAGTACCCAAAGTAGGAATGCTTCCCTAGCGATTGTACTACTCTGCTAGCCATCTGATAGCGGTGCCACTCTTCGTGTTCGGAGTTGAGAATTTCGGTGATCCATAAAAACCCCAATTCCGCGCCGCCCGTGGTTTGAAATGCGTCGAGATGACTCGATGTGTGTAAGACCAAGTCTAGATAGTATGGGTCAATTTTCCCCTCTCTAATGGACGTTTGGAACTGTTGATGGAAAAGGCTGAGTGCTGTCCGTAATGCATCACTACTCTTTCTTGGTGAGCGAATTCCATGGGAGGGGTGGAGGAAGCACGCACTTATTGTGGGGGGCATGCAAATCACGAATGTCAATTTTGAGTCCCAGAGAAATGGCCATGATGAGGAGAGTGTTTGTTTTGAGAATGTCGGGCATTTGGTCGCCATCTGCCATGAATCTCTTGCAGAAAAGCTCCGCTGGGAGGGACTGGAGGACGGTGGGGAAATCCTGAACACGCCTCCACCGCCAGAAAGTCTGGAGTATCACCCTACTCAGCCAGAGCTTGTGCATACTGGGTAAACGTTCAGGCATATTACTGTTATCTCGTCCCGTTCGGGCTCCCCAGGATGGGGTACTGGGCACAGTTTGTACAACAAATTTGAGGACAGCAACAACCAGTTTAAACATCGGCTCGGATTGGGGTCCCAATTGCCATAGGTATATCAATTCACCGCCATCACTGATACGTGCGCAGAGGTCCCTGAGCTCCTCACTCCTGGTTTCTATGCTGAGCTGGATGCTGAGAACCGACGCCAGTGCCATCCCTATCGAAATTGCATGCCCCTCCTTGCCAGGAATTACTCTTCCATCCAACAGGCAGTCGAAGAAGAGGTCCGCAAGAATATTAGGTGACAGGGCTCCTGCGATCTTTGTGTACCAGATTTTGTCCGCAACGAACCGGACGGTGGAAAATATTACATCTGGGTCTGTCACGGAATGGAGCATCCATGAGATGCAACGTGCGTCTGCCGTGCAGACCTCCCAGTCGATTAAAATGTCCCCAAATATCCGGGCGGGCGACGCCGCGATAGCGGCGACCGGTATGTGAACTGCCTCTGCTACAGTTGGAACGCAACGGAAACTCTCTAGTGCACTGCGGACCAAAGAACGAAAACGCGTAAGATTTTGCCTCAGGTTTGTGGTGGAGGGGAGGGATGCGACAACCGATCGCAGCGAGCGAGCATATGCAGCGTCACTACGTGTCAGGTATCTGATGGCGGTCCGGATAAGGATGGAAGGAGGTGTCTGATATGGGCAGTCGTAGGAGAGTGTCGCTGCGAGAGTAAAGGAGAGGTGAAAGGTGATCCCGAAGAGCGTGAAGGTCAGGATGACCCCAGCGACGGTGCGGCTGATCGCCCATAGATGTCGCGATAACGCGCACCCGAGCAACAGCAACGCAAGCTGGAGCATCACCGGGAGGCCTTCGATGATTAGGCGAAAGTTCCACTTCTCGAACCCATCCAATTTCCGCTGTCTGTCCCGGCTCTTGTCCTCAGCAGAACCTCCGTGGTTCCGGAGATATCGGTTGACCCACTGCTTTCCGAGCATCGCAAGAAACGCGGCGAAGAGTGAGGTTGCAAGACTTGCGTAAAGTAGACATTGGACGGTGACGATCTCGGGAGGGGGTCCGGTCCAGGTGATTGCACTGGGGTCCGCGTCAGGGAAGAGGGAGTTGTTCATGGTGTGGATCAGGATCCGCATGTAGGCGGCGGTCGCGTCGTTCGGACCCGGTTCTAGCTTGGACTGGACATCGGTGATGAACGCTGAACTGACTGCAGAGAACAGACCGGCCTGGATACACTCCGAAATCAGAGCTCTGTACCGAGGACGGGAAACGGGCGACTGACGAAAATGAGGGATGTGTTCAGGTCCTCGTCATACTTTCTGGCATAATCCCGGTCAAATTCTTCAGATTCTCTGCGGTACACGGCGAAGAAGTCGGTGCGTGAGTCGTTAGTCCTCAGCGGGTCGAAGAATTCCTTGAGGGCGGAGTGGAGGCTGGATCGGACGTCAGTTACGGCTGACAATGCAATAGGATGGGCGCACCACTTGGGATCTATCTGGACAACCGTTGGCTCTTGCGGTTGAGGCTTTTCACCCTCAGGGGAGGGTGAGTCGACCATTGGTGGTCGTGGGGAGGGTACAAACCAAAGGCGCTTATGCAGCCGGTCTCGTATACTGTCCTCGCACGATCAAAGCGGCTAATCGGCTGTAATGATGACGGATGACCGGCCCAGTGAAAAACCGGTCGAGCGGGAGCGAACCCGGTTGATCGCTGACGAACTGGAACGAATTCTATCCAAACCGCGTAGTCCAGATCTATGCCCAACGACTCGGATCTAATTGGAGTCGTGAAAGCACAAGTTCAGCTTCGTTTCGTATGCTTGAGAATACATGTCCTCTCGTGTAACCGCAATATCGGGTGTGAATTAAGCCGGTTTTTTTTTCCCGGGTCCCTCCCCTGTGCTAAATCCCTTGTGTCCCCCAAGATTACGCTCGGTTTTGTTTGGGAGAAAAAATTGCATTGGACGTAGTAGGTACAGGTGTTGTTTTAGAGTAAAATGACAACACAGGTGCTTCCGGGGGTATATTGAGAGACCTGGGGCGGCCGCACTGGTACTCGGCGTCCCACGGTACACGCGATCGTGCGGATAACTTAATGCATATAGTGGCCTCGCGACTCAAAACGCGGCCATCTCCTTTACTCGTGTGCTGTAGGGCCCCGCAAAACCCTGCCAACCCGTCGCTATGCTCACCCCCGCTTTCCGGTGAGGCAGGGTTTCAACGGGTTGTCTCCACATCATGCGCTCCCCAATTCCCCCACTACGGCACACCCTACCCTCGTATCGCTCGAACGTATGCGGAACTCATTATTGCCCCACACTGTACAAGTCGCCAACACCAGGATTAGTGGAATCGATTTCACTACCACCAGCCAGTACCTCCAAAAAATTGTCACCAATGAGCCGGAGCCAACGAAGAACACAGCCGCCGCTCCGGTTCTACCTTTTACTCCAATGCTGTCGCGCGATGCACAACGTACGCCGTTGCGGGATACCAGTCTTGCGGTCGGCCGAATGGGCGAGGGTTGTCCCATCGAGGCGGGGGCTTGGAGGCCTCTTCTCGCCCCATCCTCCACTTCCCACAACGGCTGCGACTCTAACCACATCCAATCCTGCTTTTAAATAATTTTCCCTCCTTCTACCATCGCCGCAATCCAATTCATCACCGCGTCGTGCTTCGCCGTCGTCCACCTTATCCCAGTCATTTGCCTTCAAAGCGTCGACTTCGAATCTTCCACTCACATTACCCCTGTTTCTCGACAGACAGCACTTGGAAGCCAGCCAGAGATATTCACACCCACACCTGGATGCTGAGGTTGCGGTGGGAAGCGGACACAGTGGAGAACCTGCGGGAGTCTATTATTCTCCATCCGCTCCTTCGATCTCGCATGGTGTGGGACTCGACAGTACGTGAACACGGTTGTGTTGGTTGCTGGCTCTGATTGTTCCTTCTGACAATGTCAACAACTCTGCCCTTCTTGACCACAGACAGTCATTTGTCTCACGAGACAGCTGCTGTGAATGAGACGAAATCAAACTACACGCCTACTGCGTCTGCCATGACCAAACTGCTCCATGGTGAGAGACTCCGCAGGTGGCTTCAGTCTGCTCAAGTCCGTCGCGAAGTCTCTCTGCTCCATTCTCGACAACCGTGGGGTATAGCCTCCTTCGCGTACATTCAATTTCCATTGCTTGCAGTTGTTCTAGCGAACGGAGGTGAACAAAGACACCATAAAATCATTGGCTCATTGACATCCCAGACTTGCCCCCCCGCCGTGACAATGACAACGAGGGTTACAACACGTCAGTGCTGTTGCATACCCCCAACCACCACAAGTCTCTCCAAACTAGGTTTCTCACCAGTAGTGAGTAATGCAGCCTATGGGCGATAGGCGATCGACTGACTGAATACTTCTGTCGCGATTGCAGCAAGTCTCGCAACCTCACTCTTCGCCGCGTTTCTCGCGATGCTCAGAAAGGAGTGGGTCAACTGCTATTCCCAGGAACCGTGGAGGCTCTGCTGTTGACAAGAGTCAGAACAGGCAGCAAGAACTGGATGGATGCGAGAAGTGGCACTTCCCCTCGCCACTGAAATTCACATTGCTCTTGTTCAGGTGCGCCTTGTCGCTATATCTCCGGACCATCGGCCGCACTATCGCCTGGGTCACCACTGGCTTCTTCACCCTCGCTGTTGCCATCGTATACCCTTTCTTCACCCTTGCTGCGATGCCCTACTACAGCTGTCCCTACCAGACCCCATTTTCCGTCGTCATCCGAACCCGCACAAGATACCTGAAACACGGTGACTCTACCTTCACTCACCCGGTGTGGTGTCGTCTGATATCTGTTGCCGGGGTCTGCTCCCGCTCCATGAGGAAGCCCGGACAAATCCGCCGACGGTTTCGTTCTAGAGTTTGAGGTGCACTACAGAACTTTTGTCACATTCCAAATCCACTGGGGGAACGGGGCGGACGCCACTCACCACAGTGGGACAACCCCGGTACTTCGGGAATACCGCCGTTGACTGGAAGGCCTGTAAGGCAGATGCATGTTTTAGATGCTCAATTTCACCACTGATAGCGACGTAATCTTCTACAGGACCCGGTTCGTTGCGGACGCAATTTGGTACCCCGAGATTGCAAGTGCCCTCTCACCCCGTGTTCTTGCCAACGCTGGATGCACATCGTACGAGCAAGTTATTCCTGGAAAGTTAGAGTACCTGAGCGTGATTGGGGTAGCTCTGGGATTGGCTCTTCGTGTCCGGCTCTGCGTGGGACCCGAGAGAGAGGACCTCCAGAGGCTCAACAGAGAAATTTGCCACTAGGGTGGGTTGAGTGGCTCAGGGACCCATGCGGACAGTACGGAATTGTCACGGCTGGTTCCGGCGGACTCACGAAAGGCGCTGTAAGTCGGACGTTGCTGCACGTTTGTACTCGGGTACTGAATTGGGTCCAGAGTACGTAGCACGGTGTTCAACTGTATTTTATAGGGTGTTGCAGTCGCGTAGCGAATGAAATGAACATTAGGCTGCTCGTTGTTGAACATACTCTCGCACGCGGTTTGCTGTACATGTCCTCGTAGTTATATCCAGTATTATAAACCAATAGTTTCAATTACAATCTTGTTTACAATGTTATGAAGGGGATCATAATGCGATCCATAACCAGACAGTATGTGAATGACTCGACAGAACATTTCCTCACACGGAAGGTTTGGTCGCAGAGTGGATTGACACGTTTTTGATCAGAGTCGACATGATTCGTTCCGGCTAGATAAGATAACTGCGATCGGTCCACACATCTCTCCTCCCCGGTCTTTCTTTTTTCTTTCCCCCAGCTTGTCTCCCCACCACCTGTGTGCCGCGAGACCCCCGCTGTCCGGTGAGACAGGGTTTTAGGTAAGCAGACACATCCGTGCACCACTTCTTGACTGACAGCATGCATAGGAAGCCGATAGACTCGATAGGTTCGTCACCGTAGTCGAGAAAGTCGACTATATCACAATCTACAAAGCGGTGTTTCCACCATTCCCCAATGGGTGTACACGATCGAGGGTATCCTGTTGGACCAGATTATCTACCCCCATTCTTACATTGAGTTTAAGGAGAGCGGAAAGTCTGAGGCAGACCCATAGAAATACCCTTGACCGTCCGCTTGGCTTACCTCCCTGTCCGCAAGGTTGGTTGGTCAGCGAGGAAGGAGTGGAGAGATGTGCTCAGCGGAGGGAAGAAACAACGCATACGCTTTTCCTCGGGCATTTCACTTTAAATCTCCTAACACGCCACGTCGCTGTAGCACGTCCACCCATATCTTGCGAGTGTCTAGAATGCACGAGTGCCCTATCCAGCGACGGAGAGGTGTGTGTGTGGGCCCACGAAATTTTTGGGGATTGCTTTGGTGGGACTTCTGTCCACATCCGGCCTGTCGCTGAGCTGACTCATCTCCCGGGCCATAGTCTAAACCTGTTCCTCCCCCTTCAACCACGTTAACGTCCAGGGGCCTCTTTAGAATCCCTCGCTCTACTAAAAAGGCTCTCAGCTCGGCCAAGAGGACGAACGCGTTCTTTTCGTCCACGGTCTACTCTTCGGAACACATTTATAATGCATTCTGACACATTCATTTGTGTTTCGCAGAGCACTCGTATGCTATGGAGGCTCCCGGAGCCATCAGTCAGGCCGAGAACGGTCATTGATGCCGTCGTGGATGCCCAATCCGAGACAGAGAACCCGCCACTTATTCTCAACGCCCTCGAAGTCCAGGACTTCTGTGGTGGCCGTCTCATCCTCAAGGTTGCTGCAAACCCTGGTGAGAACTCTGTCCGAACCACTGCCATGGATGGTACCGAGGATACTTGGCCCCCATCCCTCCGTCCCGTTGAGACCTCCCTCTCCTACTTGCTCTCTGCTCATCAATATCCTGGACCCGCCCCTCCACCACGATGACAACAATGACAACGATGGTTATGACACATCAGCGTCGCTATGTACGGTGAGTTTCACATCCTCGATTCACTCATGACCGAGAACGACAGCTTCAAGCACGACACCGAGCTGACCAAGGCAGGGTCTCGGTTCACCTGCTCCGGTGGATGGGAGTGCTTTTTCACGCGAGGATGTTCGTCCCGACGAGACCCTCAAATCGAGCACCACTGCGGATGAGAAGAAATTGAATTCCAAGCCTGCTCTGTCTACCACGGCCATCTAGCGAATGGAGGTGAACAAAGGCGCCATAGAGTCATTGGCTCATCAACATCCCAGACTTGCCCCTCCACCGTGACGATAACGACGAAGGTTACAGTGTGTCAGCGGTGTCGTGTACCCCCAACCGCCGCAACCCCCCCCAGGCTGGAAGATGACTATGGCCACACGCCCCCATCGTCTAGCACCCTGAACACTCTTGGTCCGGGGCAGGCGTTGACTCGAGCAAGAACCTCCAGAGACAAGTCTGACACCCTCACCACCGGCTACTCATTCTACCCCTCCCAAGTCGTACGACGGGTCTGTACCGCGTCTCTACGTTGTGGACGAGCTCTCCAACGTCATGCAATCCCCATCCTCCGAGTACACCCAATTGCGACCAGCAAAGTCTACGAAAATGCAATTGGCAAAGCCTGCGAAAGCGCAACTGGCGAAGAAGATTACTGTAAGGTAAGTTTCTGAACGTATTTACATTCGTGCTATTACTGTACGCCTCTAGGTCCCTGTTCTCGGAAGATTGGAAGAAGGGTAACCCTGGAAAGGGTGAAAAAGGGTTCGACGACTGCTGGAGGAAACTCCCCCGGACGAGAAACAACCGTATCGGACCCACACGAATGAACTTGTACGTCTTCTCGTTCTCGCTGCTCGCTGTGGCGTCTACCTAATATTGTCCTTATACAGAATACTGAGTGGGACCACCTTCGTGCATTGTAGGTGGGTGGACCACGGACCCGCCAGGAGAGGTCCCAGGGTATATGAAGGGGGGTGGTATGGGTGGTGTCGAGGGGAGGGACGAAGTGGGTGGGCGGCGGTAGATACGATTCGATGTGATATTGACCTGCTTCGATGCAAATAGATTGCATTCGTTTTCGCTCGACCCTGGTATAGGCATGAAACCTACTGAGATCTACTGCAATCTATTCTGAACTACCGGTACGCGCGAGCGCGCTAACTATCGCTACGGTTCGTACCCGATAGACCTGAGCGACCAAAGTCCAGATTTCACGAACTAGATCAATTCCGGTCTATCCTGAGCAACCGCCTGATCGGGTTCGCTCAGGTTCGTTCCTGCTCGCCCGATTTCTCACTGGGTGACCGCCGGATTGGTCGTGCGGGTGCGGTGGTCACTGTCTTGCTGGGCAGTAGGGTCGTTCGCGGAGAAATTTTTGTGGCTCGGAATGAAGCGTAATTGCATAACGAAAGAATCCAGTTATTGGGATTGGGTATTCCCTAGTTCGCACGGGAGGTCAGTTTCTCGTCAATCCCCCCCAGAATCGGACCCCCTAGTCGCGGCTTGAAGCCATCGATAAGTTCGTTGCGCGCCGCCAGTACTCTCGCATTCGACCAGTTCCTCTCTCCACCCTCACATAACTCCCGAGCCGGCTTTTCACCACGGGTCTCTAGATTTATGCCACTTATGTCACAGGTAATCGTGTGGTCCAGTTCGATAGACCCCCGTGCGGCACGGCAATAATGAAAGTCTTCGATACCGAATCTCTTGGCATAACATTTTACATCTATACGGAAATCAACAGACTCTACGTTGTTTGGGGAACACTAGTAGGGGATTTACCCCAAGGTATTGTCCAGCTTCTCAAAGAGGAAAGAGCCCGGGCCTGTTGGTAGCTCTGATTTTTTTCCGGGAACCACGCGTGGACCCACCACTATGTCGTGCCCGCTTGGGAATGCCCATCTGTGGTAGACCCTGAAGTCGGCTACTACTACGTGAAATCGGCAGCCCTGTTATGACGCAAGAATAAACAAAGATTACCTCGGAATGAAGCGAAGGAACCGTACCAGATTCGCTCCATGCGGCGTCGGACCAGTCATCGACATCTGTTCCCGTGTCTCCTTCAGGATCAGAAAGTGGCCCCAGCGGAAGAGGATTCCCTTCAAGACCCAGAAGTATGGCTTTGGCACTTGGGCGGTCGCTCGGCCAAAGCGTCCAACAACGGCCCAATACCTCCCATATACTATCTGTTAACAGCCTCCCCTCATCTCCCCGAGGTCTCGCGGGGCGTTCACCACTCAGGACCCTGAGAATAACTTCAGGGTCCCTATACGAGTCGAATGGCGTCTGCCCACTGAGAACCTCGTAAATAACCATCCCCAGTGCGTAACAATCCGATTCCTTGGTTGGACGGCTCTCCTTCAAATAACACGTCCCCGGATCCAAGAGTTCCGGGCTCATCCATGGAATCGTGCCATCTACCATCGCCGGAGATATAACAGTTGACTGGTCCGAGGCCATTGCAATCAGACTGAAGCCCGTTAACCGTGCGCGGCCATTGCCGTCAATCAGGACGTTCACCTTGGGCCAGGTAAGCCGCGGGCACGAGGACGATAATTGGGTTCAAAAACGCACCGCTCTCAGATCCCCGTGGATTATCCTCTGGTCATGCATATAGATCAGCCCCCTCGTGGCGTCTTTCAACTATAGTGATCATGCGATTGTTAGCGACAAGCAAAGATAAGCACAATAAACTAGCAACGAAAAAAAAGAGTGAAGATAAGGGCTTCCAACGAGAAAACGCACAAGATCCAACCGATCCACGTTGATATATGCCTTCGTAAATTCCATGATGTTACCTTCCACCATCCACTCCGATACCGTCACGAGCATATTGTCGGTCATCGTCACACCTATCAGAGACACCACGTTTTGATGACGGAGGGCTCTTCGTGCCACAACTTCCTTGCAAAACCTCTACAAGAGATAGTCAATTACTAATACGTGTAACAGTCAAGAGTACGCACTCTTCTGATCGGTCCGGGGTCATTACCTGGCCATAGTCTTAGAACCTGGGCCGCAACATCCCTGCCCTGGTATCGTCCTTTCCACACATCCGTAAATCCGTCTTGGCACACCGGGTCCTCTGCTTGGTTGTAACAAAGCGGAACAGCCAGCGATCTCGGAAGCAGGGCTTGGTGCCCACAAACCGTATATAAATAGCGCAAACACCTCTTGTGAAGCTGTAGCGTGAGACTATCCAACACCTAATTGATAACGTGCGAAGATTTGAATGACCTGCCCTTTGAGCATGAGATTGTATGGAGACTCACCTCATCTATCACGTCAATGAAGGCCTGGGCATCGTCCCCGGAGAGCTTGCTGACCGTCTTGACCTGGTTGTTGTCTGAGAAGATCGCCGTGATCAGGAGGATGCGCTCGTGCGCGTTGAGGGTAGATTTGATTAGCTGTCTCCAAGGTGGATCTTCACTGCAGACGAAAAGCACTCAGATTAATCAGGCATAATTGCCAGACCGAGCAGGCGACTGACGGGGTGAGGAGGACCTCCGAGACTTGAGAGACCTTTGGGCGTAAGTGAGGGTTCTGATCCCAACAGTGTTGCATCAGCGTCCACAGACTCTCTGTGAAGGCTGGATGTGCCGGCCGTGGTGGACGCCTGCCTTGCGTTATGGCCAACATAGCCATGGAGAATGGTGTATCACTGTATGGGATCGCACCAGTGAATACCTAGATCGATACGAAAGGACGGTAAGCCAACGCTCTGCACGCAGCAGGTCAGCCGCAACTTACCTCGACCATGACCATCGCAAAGGAGAATACGTCCGCTTCCTTGCTACATTTCCCTTCGTTCAGTACCTCTGGTGCAGCCCATCGCACGGTGTGACCGTGCTGACACGGGGCGCTC
>Ga0307513_10011906_pt1 | contig 10773 bp, 14 predicted proteins | sample 15_EM_MG_FD_202174 | JGI IMG/M metagenome (GOLD analysis project Ga0307513, IMG submission 202174) | Populus trichocarpa ectomycorrhiza microbial communities from riparian zone in the Pacific Northwest, United States - 15_EM | ecosystem: Host-associated > Plants > Roots > Unclassified | place...
CACGTGGTTCCCGCCTGTGTGACATCCAAAGGCTGTGGAAGGTTGGAAACTTTTTTGATGAGATTCAAAAAATTTTGCGTTTTGTAATGGGATTCGAATCTAATCTCATCAACTTGCTGGCCCCTGCTGGGCCAGTGCGACTGAGAGTTGACCATGAAACGTGCCACCTCGTTGTAACAAGGGCCCTGTCAATGGGCTTCTTTGTGTAACATTCTGTATCGGCGACTATCAGCGCTGCGCATTAGGACAAAAAATGTTTTGGTAGGTAGCTGAGCTACAGCTAGAAGTTAGCCACTCGATCTTTGGGGAAGGAGGTTGAATGAGGACTTGCTGTTTACAAAATAGGCATACAAAACTTAGCGCAGTCACGGGTGTGATAAATTCCTGTCTTCTGGCAATAAGATCCTTCGTACTGGCCGAGGTGATGAGCATATTAAATAATCGATAAAAATACTTTCTCTTGAAGAAAGCGCGAAGGTGGAAAATTTGCCCCATACGAGTCCTATCAGCGAAATGATTGTAAACAGAGTTTTTCACGCGGTGATTTGTTGGGACTAGGATATTGGTGAGGATATGGTCGCATGAGGGATGAATTTCCATAAAATTACCACAGCCTCGTCAATCAAGAAACTCTGACTCTCTCTGACTAAAAATTTATTGAATGCGATGTTAGTTTGCCACGCAAAGTGTTCGTTTTTTCCTGTGGCTCACCACGTATCCCACAGGAAGACTTTCATAACGGATCGAACCGGGGCTTGGCCATGCAGCAGGAGGTCTAGGTTAGCGGAGCTGCGGGAGGGAGTGACAGGCAAGGGATTGCACCGCCTCGTGCTGGAATGCTGCTGTTTTTTGCGGGAAGGTGCAAAGCGAGGACAATGGTGGGGATTTCACAGTCTGGCCGGGGATGAGCGCAAGTAGTTCGTCACGAATCGATTACTTCCGGGCCGAGTCCGAGTATCTGCCCGCATTCATAACCCGGCACATACTATTTACTACATATTGGCATAATACATCTTATTAACAGGAATTTCACACCAGATGGACGCTTTCGTTCTGCCAAGCTTTCGTTCCTCTCAACTTGTCATCTGTGGGTCAGTGTGGGTTCCGTCATTGCAGTTCACCCGTTCTGAATTTCAATGCTGGAGCGCCGGACTCGAAAATCACAGTCCAAATGGAATGACCATGAAAGCGAAAGCTATTCCAGGTGCTCCATAAAATCGAGGGCAATTTGGCCTTCGGAAACGGTCGGATTGTGGCCATGGAGTGTCCAATCACACTATGAAGTCCAAGTTAGGCTAAAAGCAAAGAACGAGGTGCCCGGTGAACCGTACAGAATTTATAATGGGACTAGATACTGCGGTGGTTCGTATATACTCCAGGCCAGGATCTAATCAACAGGATACTCACAATTAACAGGTAACTTGTCGAACGTGGGTCGGAGAGTACGATTGACCAGTCATATGGAAGGAGCTACATAAGGATGGAAAAAGATAAGGGGAAAAAATACGACGTGAAAGATACCGATACGTTGCATACATCCTTGCTCAGAATCGATAATAAATTGCAGGAATTAATCGGATTCCGAGTCGGACCATCCATGGAAGCCAGGTGGTATTATGCTGCGTATTATCCTTGACGCATCTCTGTAGGTATCATTGAATCATTGAACCATTGAATCTGCACAAGTATAAACTGAATGATACTTACGTTATTATGGCAATGTAATTTGTAAACCATCACAACACCAAGTGTCGGGGCTCCAGAATTCGCATCGCCCACCCTCGGTGGCTTGGCAATCACACATCTGTGATATGTATGAGCTATGTTCCAAGAATCGTATCCTGATATCTCTCACCTTATAGATAGTTGCACCAGTGCCTCCGCCATAGCCAGGGGGGATAGCGGCGTGAGATCTACACCTCAGGTCATCGCAGCACCAAGAAAATAGTGAGCTGCAATCTCCACCCTTTCTAGTACAGGCACTGGAACCTAGATGGTTGCCATGATGTATGAGGATCTTCAACTTTTAAACGATGGCCTCCACTCGCAGTTCCGAATCGGCTTCTTTCGAGCGACAGCCAGCGTTACATAACCAGACATAATATGCTAAACAGAAAACAGAATAACGTAGACATGTTTTAGCATATGTCGATCTCGAACTAGCACTAGTAACTTACACTATTATGACCAAAATTCAGGCTAATACTGCCACTGACAGCGTGCATTCAGGCTTCTGGCGAACAAACGACGATCCTCAAATGCCACCATCAGAGTTTCTTCTGAATCTATGCGATTGAGATTAGCACCCACCGGCTTCCAATGCACTAGTGTGAGAGCGAGCAAGGGTATGCACAGTAAAATTTCGAAAAATGTCTGCAAAATGAGAACTGTCAAGCTGTCTTTCACTGACAATCCAATCTGCCAACCACCAATGTATTATATTCTTGAGCCTACGCACCTGGAAAGTCGAGTAGCATGTGGTGCCATTGGCAGGTCGTTATGGTGGAATTGTGTGGAAAACTACTTTAGAAAACTGTCTTCAGGAGAAGCTCCAGTCTCAGTCGGGAGATCAGTAATGGATATCATGAAGAGATTCCGAATGAGGCGAGCAAGATTTACGTGGATAAACTCACTTCAAGGGTGTTGACCTTTTAATAACGAAGGAAGGAGAGCACATTGACGGGAGCCACACGGGCCAGGTGGATCTGAGAGTTGGCCATGAAACGTGCCACACCTTGTTGTAACAAGGGTCCAGTCGACATTCTGTATCGACAACTGTCAGCGCTGTACTTGAGTGCAAAAAATGTCTTGGTAGGTAGGTGAGCTCCAACTACAAGTCAGCCACCTGATCTTTTGGAGACGGAAGTTGAGTGAGGGCTTACTGCCGATAGTAAGGCCAGTCCTTCTGGGTAGAATTCAGGTTGGCGCATCCGGGCCAGTATCAAAGGTGCAAGGAGGCAGAAATCCCAACATAACATCGGCGTTCATAAATAATGGTGCCATTCAAGTGAGTATGTTTACAAAATAGACACGCAAAACTTAGCGCAGGGCGTTATGTGCTGATAAATTCCTGTTCCTCTGGCAATAAAATCCTTCGTAGGTGCCAAGTACATGCAAATATTTTAATCGATAAGGTACTTTCTCTTGAAGAAAGCGCGAAGATGGAAAATTTGCCATACCCCGAGTCCTGCCAGCGAAATCATTGTAAACCAAGCAAAATTTTGCACACGTTGGTTTGTTGAGACTAGAATATTGATAAGGATATGACGGATTGGAGAATGAACCACAAAATACGTACAGTTCGTAGATGTGAACCGTTCCTCTCGCTTGCTGAGGTAATTCATCTCATCCACCACTTCCTTAACTAGGCCTTCCAGTTTCCGCATCTCAGTCTCAAGTCCAGAGAGTGATTCTTGGTTGGCAATAGCGCTGTATGTAAAAGTAAGTGAAAATCTCCACTTTCATTTCGCAGCTGAAACACGCACTTGTAGTCGACGGCGTCAGCGCCAATGTCGATATCCAAGTCAATGACGCGGCTAAGTTTACTTTGCTCGTCATATCCAATTGCAGGATCTATAGCGCAATTGTCATTTTTATTCGCGTGAAAAAGAGGTTACAACATACCTCCTTCAATCCAGTTTCGCAGGCATACCCCGACTTCACCTTCTGAATGTGTCGTAATAGCCAACCGTGACTCGGCCTTGATGCCCTTCTTACTCAGGTAAACGTTATGATTTGGGCCCGAGTCGACGATGTCGACGTCAACACGCTGATAGAGGCCTGGGCCGACGTTTGCAGTGACGATGACAAGAGAATTGGCGTGTGCCGAATTCCAGATGCATTTTTGTGAAGGATACCGGAATGCCGGTAAGTTGAACTTGATAGCTGAGACTGACCGAAGAAAGGAAAGAAGGAGAATGAAGAACAGAAAGGTCTCTGGCCGCGGTGAGGGCACCATCGGAAGTGGTCGTGAACGTTGAGCGTGAGTGAGTTGGCAACGTGGATCCGCTTTTGGACATGACCACGTCCCCAACTCAATTCGTCGTTTCAACATTATCTCAGCCTCTTATCTGTAACATGAGAACACTGTCTAGGTGGCAACTTCCTGCAACGAATTTACTTCATTTCTACATCCATGGTCATGAGCCCAAAACTTATGTTTACAGTTGGGGAAAGTTTGCACTGCACGGGCCGCTTTCTACCACCATCGATGTTTAGGTGTTTGTTCATCACTACTACAGCTGCTTGTCGTCGACGATGCGGGATGGTCGAAATGGATTGCAGGTTATTTTGGACTTTGATTTCGCATTTTGCAGTGACGTGAATTACCTTCTAAGGAGAACACGGAACCCAGACAACTTGCCAAACGCATTTTAAAATAAGTACATAGTCCGGGACTCCGGATGGCCCAGTGTGTGGACAAGCAAGGAAATCCCACGCACTTCTACGACACGGACGCAATCATCGATGGATGCAAGATCGTTCGAAACAAAAATCACGAATTTCATAGCTGCACTCACAGCTCTCAGTGTTTTGAATCTGTTCACTCCCTTATTCTCCAAACTTGGAGGATTTTTTTCGTCGTTTCCACCCGAAGTTATCGTCGTGAGGCTGAAAGCCGATCCTTTTAATGCAGCAAAGGCAGAAGATTTCGTAGACGGGACTCCAATATTCTCTGAAGGCGTTTTCTTGCAAAAGGTATTTCCATAATTCGAATATCCACTCATCGATGCTTAAAATGCCATGCCTTCCTAGCTATACAGGAAAAAATTGACGTTGCTTTTCTTACAAGGGACAACCGTCGTCAATTGGTGCTACAACTTATCGTCATACTGCGGCCACAGTCTGCCATGCCACCTTCCGTCGCTCCTTAAGGCTATACCTTCTCTTTTCGTGTCGATTTGTTTTCTGGTTATCATAGTTTCTGGGGTGTCTCGCCACAACAACCGCTACCATAGCCTCGCAATCGCTCACTTGTCATTTTTGCTGACAATTCAAGTGTTTTCGATGGGCGCAATATCTTTACTCCCCACCTCCAACGGAGTCTCTGGAACTGGACTGGCTTTCCCTCGCATTGGTACTTGGACAATCGATTTTATTTGCACCCTTTTATCTTGGATGATCGTGGTCACCACTCCAATTGCCCCTCCAACTCATTATCCACTGGAAAGAATCTACGGTCCAAAAGCCCTGTCGAAGTCTGAGAACCTTCCCAAAGAAAACGTTTCGGGGGAATATGGTATGTTCATTATCACCCCCGTTGAAAGCAGATTATAACTTATGCGACAAAGCGGTCTCCCTTTTGGGCAAATTCTTCTTCTCCTACGCCGGCAGCATCTTCATGCTTGGAGGCTCAAAAAAATTAATCACATTTGACGAACTACCCATCCTCCCTGCTCACCTGCGAGCTGTCGTAAATCTGTCCCAGATCAGATATGCCAGGCGTTATATAAAGCTTCCGTTCGAAAGTCTCCGCCAACCAGGTACCGGATACGAATTAGCCTACCAGCTCCTTCGTGTTAACCTCTCGCTCGTGTGCACGATCCAACTCCTCTCGATCATGACGGCAGCCATGTATTACGCTCCAATCGCATTCATCCAGTTCTTTTTGAAATATATAGAGACCGACCCTCAACGCAAAGACACCTCCTGGGGCTGGTTTCATGTTACCGGGATATTTGTTGCGTATTTCGTAGTTATCCTATGTGAGGTCGATCTCTTTCTCTGCATTCGATGGTTCTCACGAAATATCCGGTAGCCAATGCTCAACTATTGTCATTGTCCAACAACAACTTGAAGACGAACCTCAACCTTCAGCTGAATACGCTTCTGTACACGAAAACGCTTGTCAGGAAGGATGTACCTTCCAACACAAACGCATCATCGTCTGATGAATCGGGCCCTTCGACCGACTTTTCGAGCAAGGCGGAAGTTATGACATTGATGACCACCGACGTTGGACGAGCTCGTGCGCTTTCGTTGCTTATATTTTCTCTGACAGGTGCTCTACCTTGTTTTTGTGTACAATTGCTGCCTAGCCTTACCCAGATGTTTGACCCTGACAGATGCTGCGATCGGAATTACCATCGGGACATACATGCTGTACAGCCTAGTTGGTATGACGATACAACCGGCAGTTCCTCTGCTTTTTCTTATTGAACGGGTGCTCCCTAGGTGTCTCGACGTTTGTTGGTTTGGGTATCACGATGCTCATGACACCTCTGAACCAATTTGCGGGGCATTCAGTTGTCTACCTCCAGAAAATGGTGATGTCATGTCGTGACGAACGTGTTGCTCTTACAAATGAGGTTCGTTTTGCTTCCACACATAAATCCAGGTCACGCAACTGAATTCGATTGGTTAGTTCCTCGGAGCCATCCGTATGATCAAGGTCGCCAATTTATTTGGCTGCCACGTCTTTACAATGACGTTGCTGACGTCGAACTGTAGTTCATGGCTTGGGAGCGAAGCTTTGAAAAACGAATTTTGGATGTCAGGATGCGGGAGCTCAAGTACCAGAAGAAGATATTTCTCCTTCAGGTACACTTATCCATCAACAATCCGTCAAGTGCTGAAAATTAGCTGGTAGACTCTGTGGAATTCATTGGGGTAATTATATATAAATTATAGATCAAAATCATTGACATTTTTACTTGTAGGAATTCCGTCCCATTAATGTTCGCACTGGGTTGTTTTTGGCACTTCACTGTGATACGGGGAGAGGATTTGACTCCTTCTATTGCGTTCACGGCGGTACGTCTGAGGTATTCAGCTTCCCGAACGAGTTGTGCTAATCTATACGCATGTCCTATAGATCGTCAGTGCGTAGCAGAGTTTCTTATTTTTCCTCCGATAATCACATTGATTCATGCCACTAGTCTTTGGGCAGATTAAGTACAACCTCAACCAACTTCCCGAATTCTTTGTGGCAGTCCTGCAGGTACATATATACCCCTCCTTCTATCTACCACTTTCTAGAGAAACATTTTCACAGGCATTCGTATCCCTAAGAAGGATTGAAAAATACCTTTACGTTGCAGAAGTATGGACACCCGGCGAGTCTTCAAGCCGGCGGGTTCTCGACATTACCTTCCAATCTGCAACGGTGGGATGGCCCAAAATCCGACCAACTTCGTCAGAGAGAGAGACGCTAGGTAACGGCTTCTCGCTCATTGACATCAGCACGACTTTCCCTCGAGGCGAGCTCTCTCTCGTTTGTGGGAAGATTGGGTCTGGAAAGACCCTCCTTTTATTGGGCAAGTCGACCAACTCTATTTATCTCACGATGGCCGATTAGTTTACATTACATGCAGCTCTCTTGGGGGAAGCAGACGTACTTGCTGGCCAAGTTCTCTGTCCACGTTCTGCCCCTGATTCGTATTCGTCCCTGTCAAAAATAGATGTGACAGAACCTTGGATCATGGATGGGATATGTGCATACGTTCCACAGGTAATAACTCGCTTCTCCTTGTTTTTATTTAATTTAATGAAAACCTTATAGACGCCATGGCTTCGAAATCAGAGTATAAAAGGTTCCTTGCCGTCTTCAAATATACGGGCCTTCCTCATGACTTTCCAAGAAAACATTTTATTTGGTTTGCCGTACGACTCCGCGCGTTATGATACTGTCCTCGAGGTACGTTAGGAGTGTAAGACTCCAATCTAAATATCTTGATTACATTTTTTGTGCGCAAGGCCTGTGCGTTGGTGCATGATTTGAGTGCCCTCGAGGATGGAGATGAATGCGAAGTTGGAGAGCACGGAGTAAGTCATGCTTCGTTTGCATTCGATTGTAAACCCCGTCACAAATATTTTGCACGTAGATTAATCTTTCGGGCGGGCAAAAAGCGAGAAGTAAGGAAATCAAACTTTTCCCCACAGAATATAGTACTGACACATACATAAAGTTTCACTTGCTCGTGCAGTATACTCTAGAGCTTCTATTCTGTTGCTCGATGACGTCCTGTCTGCTGGTAGGCATTCTCTTTTTCTCTGTCTTCATGACAGATCCAATCGAATGACAGTCGACGCTCATACTGCCCATCACCTCTGGAACCACTGCTTCAAGAGCGAATTGATGCACCGCCGGACAACCATTCTCGTCTCCCACCATATTCAACTTTGTGGACCCGACTCCAAGCTCATCCTCGCCCTGGATGGCGGCAGAGTGCGCTTCTCAGGACCATGGCTCAAATTTCAGGGGTCGGATGCCATGAACTCGATCCTTGTGGCAAACCCAGTCCAGGAAACCCCAGAGACCGAAAAGGATGTCGAGGAGATAACGACGAACGCATTTTCTGAAACCATATCCCAATCTGAGGCCAACATTGCTACGATTGTTAATGGGAAACCTCCTGCAGCAAAAAAGGGCACCCAGGAAGCACGTAAGCTCGTTGAAGAAGAAAAACGTTTTGAGGGCAGAATATCCACCGGTGTTTGGCTCTTATACATACGCGCAAATGGGAACTTCTGTTTTTGGTTAGTCCTTTGGGTTGTATTGCTTCTCAGCTCCTTGTCACCTGTCTGCGAGAACGGATGGCTCAAGTTTGTGCAAATCCGTTTTATTTCTGGTGATCTGGCTGACCATCCTCCATTTAGACTTTGGTCTGCGTCGGGAGCTCCGCCACAGAAAGCTGGTTTCTTCCTCGGTATCTATGCTGGAGTGAGTATATTAGTCAGAACTGTCGTGTACAATGCCCTGATCATTGGAATATAGATCGTAATATTGGGTATTCGTGAACCCATCAGTCCGAACCCCGTCTAATTACATTTTTAACAGAAATCACAATAAAAATCGCCCGCTGGCTAATCCTTTGTAAGCTCTGTCTGTGTGCTGCCTTTGAGTCCGCTAATCCCAGGGCTTTTAGTTTCAGGATCCATCCATGCGTCAAAGTTTCTATACGAGAGTGAGTTCTCTTCGAAATCCTACCACCTTTTGATATTCTCACCAAACCTTAGAACCTTTGGAAACTGTCCTCTTTGCCAACATACGAGTCCATGACACTATTTCGCGAGGCCGGCTCCTTAATCGTTTTGGAAAAGATTTTGAAGGTTTGTAATGCATAGTTCGTCCAGAGTTGTCTAACCTTGAACGGACTGGGACATATTTTAAAGCCGTCGACAATGAGCTACCGAACGAACTTGGTCGAGCACTGATGATCGCCATCAGCGTCATCTTGACGATATCGACTCTAACATTTGTTGGAGGCTTACCACTCTTTATTGCTTCGTTACTAGTCCTCGGCGCTGCGTTCCTGAGTAAGTCTTCGCGGCTTCCCGCTGGTTAATTGTCCTCATATCTGTCAAAGTTGCCCAGGTTTGGATTTCCATTGATGAAATCCTTTTCTTGAAATTGATGTGACATCATTCGCAAGATGTTTGGGCGCGTTGCGCGGGACATACGCAGGTTATGTGAGTGGTCGGTCACTGAAAATGCCTACCTTTTGCTTCCGCTTATAGGGCTACGGTGTAGCATCGATCACCAGCTCCCCACCTTTCTCGATATATGGAGAGACTATTTCGGGTCTGACAATTATCCGTGCATTTGGAATGCCAACCAAGTTTTTAAAGGATATGATAATATGCGCTGACACGGTATGTATACCAGGGACGTCGATACATGGGAGTTAATGGCTCATGGAGTATCCTAGAACATGAACCCAAGCTATTGGGCGGCTGGATGTGAGTCAATGTCCCAGCTTATGAAAAAATAGAGCCAACTCTCCTCAGTGAATCGCTGGCTAAATGTTCGGTTCCAAATGATCACGGGGGCCCTGATAGGATTTCTAGCATTAATCATCCTTCTGAATCCCTCCATTGATGCCTCCTGGGCTGGGCTTGCTCTCGCTTTCGCTTCAACATTGACTCTTGATGTAAGCACGCTTCTCATTGACCACATTTCAAGGTTATTAATGTTTACATGTCATTAAATAAACATTAGCTGTATTGGCTTGTAAGCTGCGAAGTCTTGAGAATCCTCCACTAGTGTTCATTCCTTCTCCCCAGATCAGGCGCTGGATCGATGTCGAGCAAACTATGGTCCGTTCCCCATTCAAAGTCAACGCGCCTCTCAGCGTTGAATTTATGCTGGCAGGTCGCACTGGAGCGCATCAAAGAATATTCCGATTTGCCCACTGAACCGCCGGAACACATTGAACCTAGACCCCCTGCTGCATGGCCAACTTCGGGTTCGATCCGTTGTGAAAATCTTTCTGTGAGATACGCGGTAAGCCACCTGAGAATAAGACGCACTCTTTGCGTGGCAAACTAACATCCCATGTAAATCTGTAGCCAGAGTTGCCAGACGTTCTTCATGGCTTGATGTTCGAAGTGAAACCAGGTGAAAAAGTCGGACTCATTGGTCGTACTGGTTCAGGTAAAAGCACGGTCGGATTAGCCCTCATGAGATTTGTGGAAGCCCGGGAAGGACGTATCCTGATTGACGGCGTGGACATCGCAAAGATCGGGTTGACGGACCTACGAAGTAGACTGACGATTGTTCCCCGTGAGTGCCGGATCAGTTACGAGCGGGAAAACATTCAACAAACACATGGTATATTATATGCAGAGGATCCTGTTCTTCTGAGTGGTACTTTGCGCTCGACCCTGGATATTTTCGGAGATTACGACGACGCAGAAATTGTGCATATTTTGCTCCACTTTACCGGATTCAGACCACATTTCTCATGCTACGCGAAAGTATGAGGCGCTGAGGCGTGTAAACCTGCTGAAAGCCTTTAGAGGTTTGCAAAAGGGTCAATCCCAGTCTGCAAT
>Ga0307513_10011907_pt1 | contig 10772 bp, 8 predicted proteins | sample 15_EM_MG_FD_202174 | JGI IMG/M metagenome (GOLD analysis project Ga0307513, IMG submission 202174) | Populus trichocarpa ectomycorrhiza microbial communities from riparian zone in the Pacific Northwest, United States - 15_EM | ecosystem: Host-associated > Plants > Roots > Unclassified | place...
TTGCGCCATCGGCATTGAAGACGCGGTAATAAACTGGAGAAATCAGGATCAGATAAACCTCTCCGCGAGAATTGAATATAAACGACAAACGCAAACGTCGTCCTGATGAACTGGCAACTTTGGCGCGCACAGAGGGATGCATTGCACCAAGAACAGCTTTTTGGAGATTGTCTGGACTGAATTTCGTCCCGAAAGATACGGAATCCGCTATGTTCTATGATTGAAAGACCAGTCTAATTATGCCCATTACGATGCCCATAGAAAACTTACAAAAGAAGGATCTTGGGACAACCTTTGTAATGCTTTTTCAACAGTAATATCGTCCCCAATCTGGACAAACTGGATTCCAACTGCGTTCGGGTGATGTAATCCCCGCTTCAGTTGCTGCTCTGCGATCCGGATGGCTTTCGTAGCAAGGTTGGAAGGAGGGCTGTTCGTCAGTACGACGACGCTGGTAGGCCTGACCTGTCCATAGTCAGATAAATTGCATTTTGCCTGTTCCAACTGAAGTATGATTTTGTTCAGTACAGATTCAAGGCGAGCACCCATTGATGGGTGTCCTACAGAGAAAAGATTGAAAAAAAAGCTAATGACTGGAGAGAAGGCGAATAAATACCTTGGGGTTTGATCTGTCCGAATATCTGAACGACTTCGTCCCGTGCCTACAGTATCGTCAACGTCTTGGGGCAGTTCCTAGTGTTATTACATACGACAATTCCCTCGCGAAGAAGCAAGGAATTAAGGAAGTATATGTCAATCCCATTTGCATCGTATTGCATAGCCTCGGCAGCAATTCGAATGATGGCCGCTCTAGCTTTACCCCATGCCCCATTAACGGCCATCTGAGAAAGCTTAACACCAACGATGGGTACGACGAAACGGATGACTGCACTCACAGCGCTCGAATCATCTACAATGAATATAACACGATATTTTCTATGTGCAAAGTAGTGTTAGGCGTATAAAGAGCATAAAGTGGGGTACTCAACTCGAGCCATTGATCCATGGAGCTGGGACGAGGACGATCCAGTTCCTCATTGTATCCCTTATTGACGCTCTCTGGATCAGGTTTTCCTGGGTCATTCAGGTCGACGGCAACCTTCATACTAGCGTGTATCGTGATAATTGCATTTTGCGTTCGCCCTGACCCAGACGCATTCGGCGACTCGTCGAAAATCTTGAGACTATGTCAAGTAAAATGCCGAGATGAGAAGAGTTTCCACGCTCACCGTGAATGTCTGAAAATCAGGGAAGCTCTTCATGTCGTTGGGTCGAGATGTCTAAGAACTATATCGAGGGTAAAAAATAGGAGCGACTGAGAACGAAACGGACCTCAAACACGCGAAGGTTTGTGCTGACGTCCTTCAAGCCAGGTAATTTGCGTGGGTCCTTTCTCGCCGAATTTTTCGAATGGAACATCTCAAGGCCAAGGACGTATGATTCTTCAGCCGAAGGCAGAGCTACGGCGTCAGAATCAGTTCCATCCAGAGTCATTACCTTGTCGTTAGCATCCCATCGGCTGACCAAGTCTTGTGTTTCCAACGCGCCGTCTGCAGTTCGGTGGATGCGGACGAGATTGCTATTACCTCCACAAGCGACCTATTGGATTTCGAGTTCAGTTAAACAAATGCAACTGCTACCATGTTTCATACCGAAGTTATGGTTGTTAGCCATCCAGGAGGTATGACCACAGCAACCCTGTTTTGTATTGCGGACGCCAGTTGCCTTGGGCGGTGTACTGCACCAGCCGTAAATTGTTCGCTCGCATCGGGCTTGATAATAGGATGAACGACGTTCCTATTAATTCGGTCGAGTGGAAGAAGAACCTTACCATTCCGTCACCAGTTGAGGGTTTCTCTATCTTCTTGAACTTCCAAAGACTCGGAGCACTGTTGTGATCGCTGGACAACTGGGGCTATGGATGGAAGATTAGAGTTTGTCGTGGTATGGAACGAATGACTACTCACAGCCGTGCCCTGATCTCTGTTTGGAAGGCTCCAAAACAGGTCAGCCTGAGAAGGCGAGTAGATACTTGACGGAAAGAGGTAAATTATTACAAATAAGTGGACGAGGTGGAACTAACATGTAAGATTGTTCTCCCTCGGAATGGCGCTTGATGACCCATTGGTGTGGCTTGGGAGAATTCTTCGCCCAAATCACATCTTCACCTTCCTCTGTGTCTGGGCCGAGGTCGATGGATATGTCAGAAGGACCTTGGATAGTCCATTTCTTGTTCTTGAGGAATGTAATCGTCCACTAGACGAGGAAATTACCATATGTTTAAAGAGGTTTGGGGTAGAGCAACGTACGCCATACTCATCTCCACATGATGCGGATAGACTCTGATCTTGTTCACTGAACGCGAGCGAGAGATTGTATTCGGCATTGATAATAGCATAAGTGCCAGTAGGAATGAGTCTGTCGACCGCAAGAGACATTATAGAGGGTTACGAATCGATGCAAGGACCGCGGCGCAAGTCTTTTAATAAGACAATCATCTTCAACGGTGGGACGAGGGAACCACTGTCTAATCTGGGATATCTGATCACCGTCGCAAGCCTGGCTCCGCAACGGAAAATCGACTCAGGGATAAAGTATTGAACTGTCCGCGAGCGGCGAGGTGTGCCCAGATAGGTTACATTGAGCTGCACAGATCAATCGGATATCGATTTCATGTGATGCTAGACCAATGTGAAATAGAGGTTCTCTAGAAGATTAGCACGTTTGTAAGTATTAGTATTACCCGAATCTCTATTCCTGATCGTTTGGGATGATAGTTCGGACGAATCCATAATGGCGAAGACGCTCAGCCGGCGCATCGAGCACTCGCCGTTGCCACAACTGATTTACACTGAAATATGTGATCGTTAACTTTATACATCAGCTGTTCACGTTCAGGGAAAAGAACATTGAAGTATTCACTCCTCTCATCGGCTTGGTGAGAACGTTTTGCTTGAACATGATCATTTACACGATCGAAAACTTGATAACATAACTGTTGGCATTCGAACTCTGACGAAAACGTGCTTGTCCATGTATTATTTCGACCGCGTGCTGGAGCAACAGAAATGCTGCCCGTCCTAATTTGTCTTGGTAGGTGTAGGCTAGTGCTAAAGCACGGGGGCGTAACCGAATCGAATCTTGGCCCCACTGCGGTCTTTGTAACAAAATCAATCCGGACTGATAAGTAATAAGTAACCTGAGAAGCGTGAAATGATGATTACCTTTAAGAAGTGTTGCAACTCTGCGACAGTTGCCACATCAGAAACCCCGAGAATGCAGAACCCATGTCGATTGACACGACCATGCAGCCTCTCGAGGGTAGAGACGTGGCCTTTTCCACTGTGTTCCCCACAGCATACAGCTACGTCTTACTCAAGGGGTGAAGACGAAGAGTCTGTTGGCAGCGTCAGCACAGGCGGCTGGGGGATACGAATGGGCGCCGCGGACGCATGACTTATGTGTGCTGGATTCAAACGTGAGGAAAGCCCTGAAATATATATATAGTTTGTTATGTTTTTGTAAAGGAAAGAGAACGGGGAATGGTACGTACACCATACACCTGTGAGTCTTCCCTCGCTTGACGAATGCTCGGTTTCCTGCAAAGCAGGTCAGTGAGGAGGTTGGAAGGCAGGCATCCCCAACACGAATTTATCCGTGGAGAAAACGATCAACCGGATGCCGGTTCAACAAGCAAACTCGGTTGTTTCCGGAAGCTCACATAATCCAATGTTGTGAAAATCACCCGCCGTTTTTCGTCAGCTTTCGTTTACTCGTCGCCGCCGGCCCCACCCTCGATCCACCACTGGCCACGCAGCGCCAACAGCATTTTCTAGATTACATTTACCATGGCTCAATCATATTTCCCCACCCGCGTCGCCTCACCCGTGAAAGAGGCCTTCCACGACTCGGTATTCGCGGTTCTGAACGGAGACAGGCAGCTCAAGGTAGAGGACGTCCAGGAGGCGTATATTGAAAGCAAGGATCGGTGCGTTGATGTTTTTTTTCTTTTTCGAAAAGTCTCCTGTCGTCCACAACTGACGGTTCACGTAGACTGGTGACGGCCATTGATTCGACCAAGTCGGTCTTGAACGAGATCCGGACTTTCAACAAGGACGAATGGGTTGTGCGCTACCCACAGCTTCGCGAACATAAAGAGGAGACAGAGCGAGCAGAGTCTTCATCTTCTCGTCCGGCTTCTGCTCGACGTTCCCTATCTTTCGCCGACGATCCCACCTTCGAAGCCAATGTTGTCATCGATGCCCCTCGTCAGGGTTTGGCTCGTTCAGTCAGCCTGGCCTCTATCTCCGACTCTCAGGATACCGAAGAAGAGACTCCTGCGTCAAAAGAATCGAATCAAGACCGTTTAATCCCCAGTTCAGACTTCAACGTCTTCCGACTCGATCTCAAGCTCGGTTCATCCCACACCTCATCTTCGGCCGCAACGCTCGTTTCTCAACTCGAAAAATCATCAATAGCCAATCTTCTTGACGAAAGGATTGCGGCATCTGTCAATCATATTGACCGATTGCGTTTACGCGTCGAGGATACCTCTTCCAAGGTTCTCGTCACCGGTGACCTCAATGCCGGAAAGTCAACATTCGTCAATGCCCTACTCCGCCGCGAAGTCATGCCTGTCGACCAACAACCATGCACAACTGCCTTCTGCGAAGTTCGCAATGCAGCTGAAAATTCCGGAAAGGAAGAAGTTCATGTTGTCAAGGACGGGGTCACCTATGACATCAACGATGCTTCCACCTTTACCCAAGGAGAGATCTCAGATCTTGAAGGAATTGTAGCCGACAACGAACATACCGAGCGCGTGATCAAGCTTTATCTTGCGGATACACGAGCGCCATCAGAATCTCTTCTCAACAATGGAGTTGTCGATATCTCGCTTATTGACGCACCAGGCCTCAACCGTGATAGTTTGAAAACTACCGCAGTATTCGCGCGCCAGGAAGAAATTGATGTCGTTGTCTTTGTCGTCTCCGCCGAGAACCACTTCACCCTTTCAGCAAAGGAGTTCCTCTGGAACGCCAGCAACGAAAAGGCCTATCTTTTTATCGTCGTCAACAAATACGACGACATCAAGAACAAGGAAAAGTGCCGACGCCTCGTCCTTGAACAAATTAAACAACTCAGCCCTAGGACCTACGAGGATGCGGAGGATCTTGTACATTTCGTCGACTCTGCCTCTGCTCTTCAACCTTTCACCGCTAACCCTTCCTTTGACGACCTCGAGCAGTCGCTGCGATCGTTTGTCCTTGTCAAGCGATCGAAGTCGAAACTCCAACCCGTTTCCACCTACCTCTCCAACCTCCTATCCGACATCGAACTCCTCGCCGGAGCCAACGCTATCGTCGCCGATTCGGAGCTCCAGCGTGCCCGCGAGGATCTGTCGCAGGCTCGTCCTGTCCTCGAAAAAATGAAGACTGGACGCGACGTTCTTGAGGACGCTCTCGAGGCTGTCGAGGAATCAGGCGCTGGAGATGCCTCTTCGCGCACCAAAAAGACACTCAACGACGCACTTGAGCGTGTCGGCCAAGGTCAGCTGGGTGTCGGCAAATCCCCTGTATCTATGCCTTCCTACCCTGGATTGTTGGGTATCTGGGATTACGCCCGTGATGTGCGTCGTGCGCTGCTGGCGAGTTTGGATGCGGCGGTTGCGCTGGCGGAGGATGAGGCGCGGGTGATTACGACGAAGGGTGTGCATAAGATTAAAGACCTTGGAGAGGAGCATCTCCCGGAGGGTGTTGAGCGGAGCAGGAGGGTGTTCATGCCCGAGGCGATGTTCAGCGTGACGAGGAGAGGAGGTCGTGGCATCAAGAACAGGCGGTCGTCATCGTACTCCAACATTGGCGGAGCCATCGTCGCTGGTGGCATGAACGGGTTGGGTATCGGACTCTCCCAGCGCCCTGATATGCTCGACACGACTTTCTTTGACCTGTTTGACGTCAACCACCAGTTCTTCCTCCACTTTGGGGATGGAACACAACTTGGTTCGGAAGAGGAGAGTGCGAGCCCGACGGCGCTTGGTCTCGTCAGCGTCGGCGTGGGAGCCCTCACGATGGTGGGCGGGCAGGCTCTTGGGATGCGCGGTGTCATCGAAGGCATTGTGCGCGTTACCGATCTTCTGGGTAACGAGACGGCGAGGAAGTGGGCTGCGCCTGTCGTTGGCGCTGTCACTGTTGGGTTGACGGCGTACCTCATCCTCGAGCTGCCTAGCTCTATCCCGCGAACGGTCGGGAGGAGGGTCAAAGCCTCTGTCCTGTCACACGCTGATGAGAGGGATGTGCATTTCGTGGACGCCCATGCTGGGCGGGTGAGTCGGGAGACGAGGAAGGTGTTGAGGTTGGCGTCGTGGGATTTGAGAGAGAGGTTTAGGGGTGCGATGGAGGAGAGGTCGAAGGAGGTGAAGGGGGCGGAGGAGATGGAGAGGAGGGCGGTCAAGGCTAAGCAGTGGTTTGGCCATGTTGGGGAGAGGACGGGGGCCATCAGGGCTGATGCCAAGTTGGAGAGCATTGGCGCATGAAGAAGACAAGAAAGATGTGGCCCTTTGTCCCGCTGCCGACCCTTCCCTGACGAAATTCTCGGTGGTGCCGCTTGCGGAATGACCAACAAGAAAAGAAAAGAATTTGGATTGTGGATTGTTTCTTTCCATCTCACCTTTTCCTTCTTTCACTTTTTATCGAATTACTGTATGATTTTCTTTCTTCATGCTTTTCTCGTCGTAATCCCCCTTCACTCAAACTTATATATACAGCTTTATGATTCCCTGCCTCATAAATTCCTTAGACGCGGAAGTAGACCGCGTCGCTTCCCTTTTGTGATGACCTGAACCACGCTCTTTACTTTTTTAAAATGCGCCCAAATTTTTTTTTTTCTTTTTTGATGACTTATCACTCTTCCTTCTTCTTTTCTCGAGCATCATTATGCCTTTTGTCATATCCCTATGATAAGAAATGTAACTTATGTGTAGATGAACCTCGACCTGGGAGTCTTTTGAGCAGACTTTTGCCACTGGGTCACCGGTGGTTGGCGGTACCAAGAGGGGCGAAATCGGAATTTGAAGCTTCCGGCAGTTGCCGTGCGCCTTGGCGTTGCTGTCAGCTGCGTTCGGATTTTGAACTACGCACCCAAAACACCTCTGAGCGTATCCCTCCCCTCTGCTCTTCCTAAACCACACATCCAAATATGTCATCAGATCTTTGCCCCGTATACGCTCCGTTCTTCAGCGCCATGGTGAGTTGGGCTGGCCCTTTTCGCGTTACCAGGAGTGTTGTGACGTGCTCACCCGGCATTTGGCTTTTGTGGATAGGGCTGTACCAGCGCCATCGTGTTTACCTGTGAGTTTATAAGAGGATGATGATGTCCGAGAAGCTGACGTTGATTTTGCGCATGAAAGGCATCGGTGCTAGGTGTGTTTATGTCGACGTGTTTCAACACCCGAGTGGTTTAAATGACCAAACCTTTCTTTGCTTCTTTCGTTAATTTCATTAGTTATGGTACCGCAAAATCAGGCGTTGGAATCTCAGCCATGTCCGTTCTGCGACCCGACCTGATGATGAAGTGTGTCGTGCCAGTTATCATGGCTGGTATTATTGCTGTGAGTCAGCCAGCCTTTTCCATCGTAATCCGCAGGACCGAGTGCGCAGCGAGTCCCAATTCGACTTTCCTTATTCTCCGTTGAAATAAACGAGTGGAATGAATGGCATGTTGACCTCCTTTTTTCGTCGTTGGGTAGATCTACGGACTGGTTGTGTCAGTACTCATCGCTGGTGACCGTGAGTTTCATTTCGCTGCGTTCTTTCGTTGAGAGTCGATTGTTCTAATCCCTTTTCTCCACCAGTTAAAACACACATGTCGCTCGCCCAAGGGTTCACCCAGCTCGGTGCTGGTCTCGCTGTCGGTCTCGCTGGTCTCGCCGCTGGTTTCGCTGTCGGCATCGTTGGTGACGCTGGTGTGCGTGGCACAGCTCAGCAACCCAGGCTCTTCGTCGGCATGGTATGTCTTTGTTATTAGGAACTGTGCGTCCTGCTGCTGCTGCGGATTTGTTAATTGCTTTTTTTTTGTGTCGGATAGATCCTTATTCTCATTTTCGCTGAAGTGTTGGGTCTTTACGGTATGAAGAGGCAGTTTGGATTCTTTTTTTGAACCACTTTTGCTTACCCTTGTTGAAAGGCCTCATTGTTGCCCTCATCATGAACACCAGGTCCCAGGAAATGCTCGTATGTTATTGTTTCCCTTCCGTTTTCCTTTCGCGTTACTCAAAACTCTGTTGAACTAGTGTTAATTGACAAACGTCATGTAATGTTCTGACAAGGACGAGGCGACGATGACATGTGACGGGAGCTGAGAGGAGAGAGGAGAACTAGGGAGTATACCTGATATTACTTTTATTATTCAACCATTGCGCACCAGCCCGCCGTCCACCCGCCGCAGTCGTACCGTGTAACAATGGACATTTTTTGATCTGCATCCGTTTTTTTTTTTTTTTGTGTTATTCTTCCGAGCTCGCTACAGGCTGCCGCAAGTTCAACATCGCCCCTCCACTTCTACGATTGCTGTTCACCCCTGTGTTGTCAGGTTTGGTTTTCCTATTTTTACCTTGATACTCCTCATTGCTTTTGTGGTATTGTCCGTCGTCCTGAGCTCTTTGCCTCTCTCTTTGCTAGCTCGTGTCTCGTTGTCGTTGTTTAACCTATCTTATTTATGGCGTTTCCTCCAAGTTTCCTCTCGTGGTTTTGGGTCATAATAAGAACGGTTCGCAATTATTACAGATCCTTTCAGTTTGAGATGGAAGGCATTAACAATTAATTTCTTTCACAGGCAGAACGCCTGTTTGCTTGATAGTGCTGAGGTGCTATCTATGCGCAATGCCCTTTGGGGTAGTTATATGCGCGAACTTGAACTTGCTCAAGGCAGTTGGCAGAAACCTTCCGACGGACCATTTACGAATGTCTAGTCGTTGGGGTGACTGTTCTCCCCAGCAGTATGGGGTTTTCCGATCCTTCTTACTTCGTTGACTGTGGGTCAGTCAAAGGTTTCTTATGACCGAAAGTCCGTTGCTTATTATTAGAACCACTGGCCTGTCTGACTCGGAGGTCCAAAGGCAGTGGTGGTCTGATAGTTTTCATGCCGACAAGTCTATTAGGACTGAGATTCCATCAAGAAATCGGGGAAATGCGATTTAGCAATATGATGTTCATGAACCCGTCGCCGGTTTCATAGCCGCTACTATCGCCGCAGCCGCCGCCGCTCTCGGATTCTGGGGTTTCTTCGCGCCCATCCGCAACGGAAGTCTCGATATCTCCTGGGCATGGCAGAGGCGTCGTCAGACAGGCAGCGGGTGGTTTGTTGGGTTTGTTGGGTTTGTTGGCCATCTCGGTCGTGGCGGGCCTCGTGAGCGGTGTCGCCGACGCTCCATCCACGTATATATGTTGCGTTTTCGAGTATGTCCCGCCTCTACAGGGCCTCGCATCGCGTCGCCTCGCCCAAAACTAGACCCCTATCCCACCCTAACGAATTGCATAGCTTATCATGTTAATCACTCTCCGTTTCCGCCTTTCGCCACGAACGAACCTCTCTATGGCGCCCTCAAAACTTACCTTCCAACTTTGATGCGAATATTATTAGGAGTTCGCCTTTTCCGGTTGTCGAAACCCAACAATTTTGTGTGAGTAGAACCGATACCATGTCCGGAATCATATTAACAAGCACTAGTTCCGATGAAGTACACTTTGGAAAGTTCAAAAGATATACCAGACCCAGTAATTCGCCTCCTAGGTTTATAACCATTCGATTGGAATCTAAAATTACTTTTTACAAAAAAGTCGAAGTGTGATATGTTTTATCCAAGATAGCCGGCATTGCCACTTGTCGACTTTATCTACTGGGCTTGAGATGGGGGTGGGTTGTGATGTGGGTTGTGAAAAAGATCGCGGTAATGAAACAGTGTCGGAGTGCTTCAACTCCTTCGACCTCCGGTGGCAGTGGAATGGTGAGGGCAGTGAGGGGAAGGAAGAGCGTTCCCGGCCCTTGATCTGGTGCTCGTTGGTAGCCCTGACGCTGAGAAGGACTGTTCGTGGTTGAGAAGACTGTTCGCTCTATTTAGTCACAAAGTTGTGTTCAATACAGTAAGTAATATTGGGGAGAAACATACAGTCTGCATCTTTTTGCGGGTTCCGAGTCGGCGAAAGTACATAATGTAGCGGGGTGGCGGTAACTTAGAGGTGAGGATCCGCATTTAAGGCGGTGGTCTTACACGAAGGCTGTGTAAAGTCGAAAGAAGAAAGGGCCATGCAGAAATCTCGGGGGAGGTAAGGAACCAAAATTTGAGGCAATCAGGGTTTGAATTGCGCTACTGAGGGAGATGAAAACAAATTGCAGGAGGGCTGGACCTCCTCCCCTTACACCTTGACACTACCCATGACTCGCCGCTATCGTGATCTAGACTCGAAACCAGTCTCTATATTAAGGTTCAACGTTCAACGTTCAATACTTCTAGACCGCCGGATAGTGAGTTTTCTCAAAACGGATAAGAATTCGGAAGTAGTAGATTATATTTACAGTTATTCCGGCTATTACCTCCGAATATATATTCATACTAGTACGTACCACTGACCAGAGGCTGGGTCGTGGTCGAGACTAATCGAGATCTACTGCTGTCTCTTCAAGAAGCACTGCATAGTTCCTTGACTCCACCACGCTAGGTACACATGACTGTAAAAAAAAAAAAAAAAAAAAAAGGCACGAAATACCATTGGCTG
>Ga0307513_10011909_pt1 | contig 10771 bp, 4 predicted proteins | sample 15_EM_MG_FD_202174 | JGI IMG/M metagenome (GOLD analysis project Ga0307513, IMG submission 202174) | Populus trichocarpa ectomycorrhiza microbial communities from riparian zone in the Pacific Northwest, United States - 15_EM | ecosystem: Host-associated > Plants > Roots > Unclassified | place...
CATTGATAAAACTTTAAACGGACCCATTAAGCAAGCTATTAATTATTTCAAAACAGCACATGTACTTCGGTAGTTCCATAAAGTTTTAACAATTTACAACAAATACAATCTTACAAAATCTAAAACAAACCATAATAGGTATTACAAGTTTGTTTGAGAAATAACAATAAAACATGTACATCTACTAACAAAATACATATACTAAAAAAAACAATAAAATTGACATTTAATTAAATGTTAAAATTTTAAAAGATAGAATTACTTACAAAAATTGATAAAATCCGTCGGTAAATCAGAACACGGATGTTGTGACCACAAAACTTCAAGAAATATAACTTGTTGTGCTGATATGAGGGAGATTTTTGTTTGGGGGGGAGGGGGGGCTGGTTGTTTGTAGAGGGGGAGAGTTGGGATTAGGAAGAAGAAGGAGAAATAGGGGAGGAGAGGGTTGGTAGATTGGACATATATTAACTTTTCCCGACGGTTTCACCGATGGACACTCCGTCGGTGACACCGTCGATGCTTCTGACGGAACAATCGACACGTCACCGTACGGATCTGCCATTTCAAATCCGTCGGTGATTCCGTCGGCAATATAAATGGCGGTCGCTGTACGGGCTGTTTTTTTGAATCCGTCGGTGATCCCGTCTGAAAAAATAACCCGCCAAAACCTCTACGTCAGCAACCCGCCTTTTTTTGACGACGGAAACTTTTCCGTCCGTAATTCAGTCGGTAACTCCCGACAAAAACTTTCCGTCGGTAGTTACCGACCGAATTACGGATGTAATATTGTCCGTCGGTAATTTAGACCTCAAATTACCGACATAAATATTTCATCGGTAAAGCCGTTGCTATTTAGCGAATTTCTAGTAGTGATATTAATTGATGAAATTGGATAAAAAATCAGTTAAAAAAAATGAGTCAATTAGGTTAATCTGCAACCTGGATCATGAGACAGGGATAACACAATAAAAAGCAAGTCCAATGTTGAAGGACTCGTAATCCAGGTAATGAGACAAATATAACCTCTTAAAAAGAAAATGAAAAAACGACCTGATTTAACTAGGGTTAAAATGTCAAAACTTATGACCTCGATCTTAAAACAAAGGTATTCTCATAAAAAGCAAATTAAAATAGATTATGAAACTCAATTTCCAACCGATGTAATGTTGAATGATAAAATTGAAAAAAAATTAAATAAAAGACACAAAAAAAAACCTGAGTTAACTCGGGTTAATCTGTTAAGTATTATTTTCGTGTCATAAGATCAAAATTAAAAGATGAAACTAGAAGAAAAAAACTAATTAAGAAAAGGAAAAAAAAAATCTGAGTCAACTAGGTTAACCTGTTAAACTAAGTTAACCTGTAAAACTTAGGATCCGTCTCATGAGAGTGTGATAACTAAATATTAAAAAATATTAATTGAAAAAAACAAAGAAAAAAAAAGCATAGAAAAAAAAAACAAAGTAAAATATTATTTCAATAATTAATGCTTTTTGAGGACCCCTCCTCTTTTAATTTATAGTTAATACCCAGGAAGGCAAATTAAATTGACCATAGGTGTTTATTTTGAGATTTATTGGTACAATATATACTTTCTTTTTTTTCTTTTTCTTTTCTTTTCCTTTTTTTTTAAAATATTAATTTAAAAATCATCTTAAAAACCATATGTGAATGTATCATGATGACATAATTGCAAATAGCGACACAACAATATCATTTTTCACTTAATCATTTTTATTGTTCATTTTTTATAAACAATAAGAAATATCTTCTAAATAAATAATGTTTAATTTGAGATTTATTTGTACAATATATACTTTCTTTTTTTCCCTTTTCTTTTTCCTCTACTGTATGTATTTTGAAAAAGTCACACTCTCGGACGGTGATATACTGATATTTGAAAAAGCAGTGAAAAGTTTGACTTTTATGAAATTGTATTATTTAAGAAAATATATTTTCAAAAAATTTCTCTGGCAGCAAGATCGATAAATAACAATTGTGATTTTGCGTTGCGACGAAACCATTTTCGTCCATACGATTCAACCATTTTTGTCCATACGATTCATAGAGTCAAACATGCAGAGAGGAATACGTTGTTTTCGTCCATATGGTAGCGGCAGGGAAGATGCATCTTTCAGTTGTCAGGTCAAAATAGGCACCGCATATGCCTGTGTTAAAAACAAAAACCATTATAGACGGTGTCGACGTTTATTTTTGTGGTGTAAAATATTTTAACATGTATTTCTTTTTTAGGAAATATATAACGTTGATATAATTATAAAATAAAAATTAAGTTGATGGCATATCTATAACCACGACATGAGATACAAGAATTAGCTGTAATATTTTGCCTGTAGGCACACCATAATTCAGACTTGTTAATCAACCATTGCGGACCATTCTGAAGTTGACTCGGGCACAAACTCATCTTAAATTTGCGTTATCATAACATGAGATTTTTATTTCATACCCAAATATCAACCATACAAATTTTATAATTATTATTTAAAAAAAAAACCAGAAATATGTGAAAAAAAGAATAAAATTTATCCTATTTCGCAAACTTTAACTATTTTCATATAATTTATTCCATTTCTTGCAATTTAACTATATTTATATGTTTCCATGATTTTTAATATTTTCGAGTAAAAAGAAAATTAAAAAGAAAAAAGAGAAGAAAAAATATCTAAACAAAAGGAAACGAGAAAAAAGAAATTGAGAAAACAAAAGGATTAAAACAAAAAAAACAGTGAGAAAAGGATAATATATATATATATATATATATTAGATGGAGGGTTAGATATTATATCCATATTTTTTATCCAAACTGTATTTTCCAAAGCATAACCAAGAAAATCCATCCAAACACTCGTAGTTAAGAGTAAGCCGAATTATAAATATTAAAAGAATTGGGATTAATTTATGATGGTGCTTCACTATTTATTAAATAATTCACAAAATTAAATACAAAAAATTAAGATATAAAAAGCAAAACACTTCAAAAGTGAAATAGTGAAACTGTAGCATGCAAGAAAACATCAATGCATGAACCACATTTGATTTCAAGCTTCTTGCGGTATTGTTGAAGAAAAAGGAAAAGCCATTAAAGGTTTGTAGTATAGTATAGCTACATTCATCTCTCAAAATATTAATTTAATATTTTTAAAATAAAAAATAAGTTAAAAAACACCATAGAGTCACATAAACAAACACGACCAAGAGATTAGAGATTCTATTTGGTAATGTGGTAATAATTTTTTTTAAGAGTATTTTTATTTTTTAAAATTTATTTTCGATATTAACATATTAAAACAATCTAAAACCACCAAAACAATTAATTTAAAACAAAAATAGTTTTTTTTAGAAATCTGAAGGCTTCTGTATCCTTTCAACCAAGAAAAATAACTTAGCATTGCATGACTATCAAAAAGCCAAGGAAGAGAAAAGATGAAAATATAATTTTAGGTGTAGAAAAAAGGTGAGAGTTTCTTTCTTCTTTTTAGTCGCCATCCTTTTTTTCTTTCTCTCTTTCGTTTTTTTCTTATAAAAAACCCTCTTCCCCACACTCCTACTAGTCCGTTTGTATCCTAAAAAAAATTAGGAGTCATTTCCAAAGTAAACAATATATATTTAGGTATTAAAATAACTACTTTCCTATAAAGAATGAAAAATAAGCTTGCATAAAATCTTCAAACTTTGATTTTGAACTTACTAAAGTTAATTTCCCCAAATAAAGATCTTTTCCATATGAAAAAATAATTGTTATGTCGGTTTTGATGCTTAGGAAGTAAGTTGAACTTGTTTTTTCATAAAATTCATCTAATGGTAGAATTTATGGGTTATCTTAGAAAAATCATATCTCTCTCATATGTTCTCTTTTTTATTACCATTTGGTAGGTTGATAGGTCTTTAAGTCAGGAATCCAAAAAAATTGAGTTTGCATCAAATGAACTTTACTAACTCAAGATATTCAAGTCAGAATGGTCGAATGTAAAAAATGGCAAAATACGAGACTTGTCTTTGAAGGCAGCGATTTCCATGCTCTTTCTTTTTCTTTTTCTTGCCATATATGTATAGAAATATATGGATGTTACCTTTTTAATGCTACTAGAATCACTTCGTTTCGACCTTTATAGCTCAAGTTCTGAGTAAAATATCGATCGAATGTTAAATCTACCAATATTCGACACGGGTTGGTGCATGGTCTAAATTTTATCTTCAAATTACTCCTTTTCAAATATTACATCCAAAAGTACATTCAAAACATAAAACAAAGTATATCAAGTCATTTTATATATAAAACATGAGCAAAATACTACATAAATATGGATAAAACTAACAAATAATATAATTGCATCAATGAGTTAAATGTAATATAGAGTACCAATGGACATAGATAAATGGATAAAAATGGTGAGATTGACCTGGAATTCAATAAAAAAAAAAGATGATAGACATAATAATTATGAAAATAAAAAGGAGGATTCTTATTAAAAAGGTGTTGATATAATTTAGAAGTGAAATATCATTGTGCAATAAAATTAACATCGTATAATTAAGATATTTGTTGGTGATTTATATTAATGCATTATATTTTTTTATATTTTTCAAGTATTTATTGTTATGGCGGTTAATGTGGTCAACTATTGGCTTGAATATACTTGGTGGTGGTGGTGCTCCGTTGTTATATACTTTGGTTGCCTAGGAGATTCTAATAAATAACCTAAAAGAATAGTGAAATGTCGAAAGATCAACCGATAAAAAAATTAGAGATTCTATTAAATTGCATAGTTTTAAAACATGGGACCCGGCTGACCCAGGGCTGGAACCGGGCCGGGTTGATGAAAAAACCGGCCAGGGATTGGCTCGGCAAAACCCGGTCGACTCTGGTAAACCCAACTGAGACCCGACTGTTTTTATATATATATAAAATGACATCGTTTTTGGCTTTAGCTTTTTACTATCAATTAACCAAATCGTTTGCATTACAACGTGAAGACAGAATCACAATTCATAGAATTAGAAACCCTAATCTCTTCAATCTTCAAAGTTCATAGCCATATCAGTTGTAGAGGAATTTAAGCCACACGCAAGCCATATCAGGTAAGTCTCCATCTCTTTTTTGGTTAGAATAACAAGAAGAGACCCTTAACAAACTCTAAATTTGTTTTTGCAAGGTGTTTGTTTCTTTTCTTGTTTGACTCTCTTCAGTTAAGATCTGCAAATCAAGGTTAGATGAAGTTGTTGTTACTTATTTCTCTTTAGTTTTTTGTTTATGAAAGCACTAGTTTGATATAAGATAGTTTTTTGTTTTGTTTTGGTTTTCTTCTCTCTTAGATTTCTGTTCTTCACTGGTTTCGTTTCTCTTCATAGATGTAAGATAGGTTGTTTAATTCACTGGCTTTTTGTTTATGTAAGATAGATTTATATTCTTTGCCCTGTTTCTGCCCTGCTTATATGTCAATCCTTTTCTGTTCCTTGCCTGTGTTTTGCTTGAATCTAGGCTTTGTTTCTTGCCTTGTTTCTATTCCTGCTAACAACAAATTGAGAGAATCTAATCATCTATGATTATAATCAGTAGATGATTAGATCCAAGTGGGTTTAATCAATGAAAACCAAGTAATAAAACTGATATGATTGTAGATGCCTAATTGACAAGAAAAAATGCATCATCAAATGCATATAATACAGATTAGAAAGGCAGGCAGAGAGTGGTAGATGGATGGGTGGATGGATAGAAAGAAAAAAGAATTATGATGATTAAGATTAAAGTAATAAAAAAAATTAAAAACAAATTGAGGTTAATAGCAGGAGTAATTAATGAGGAGAGTGAGAGATGGAAAAAAAAATAGAGACCTTGGTATCGAGCATGAGCATGACAGCAGAGATGATGTGGGTGTTTTGCATAGCAATCCTGAGATTGTTCAAGTCATGGGTGCCATGGATAGGGGATTAATTATGGACAATTATAAAATGCATCACTTAGACACTAAGTAAAAGATATTGCCTTGTAATCTTGGCATGCTAGCATTCCTTAAGCGCCATTGCTAACCAAAATTCTTATTTTATTGTTAATTAGGTGAATATAATATTATAAATTATATTTGATTTGGTTTAATATAAGTTTTTAAAATGTTGCATTGTAACCAGTTAGGTGTTTTTTATGGGTTGTATTGGATTTTTTTTTTGTTCACCTGGATCAATCTATCTGACTCGTAACCCGATTATTATATTGGGTCAATCACCGAGTCGGGTTTAAAAACTATATGAAATTGTATTATTTAAGAAAATATATTTTCAAAAAATTTCTCTGGCAGCAAGATCGATAAATAACAATTGTGATTTTGCGTTGCGACGAAACCATTTTCGTCCATACGATTCAACCATTTTTGTCCATACGATTCATAGAGTCAAACATGCAGAGAGGAATACGTTGTTTTCGTCCATATGGTAGCGGCAGGGAAGATGCATCTTTCAGTTGTCAGGTCAAAATAGGCACCGCATATGCCTGTGTTAAAAACAAAAACCATTATAGACGGTGTCGACGTTTATTTTTGTGGTGTAAAATATTTTAACATGTATTTCTTTTTTAGGAAATATATAACGTTGATATAATTATAAAATAAAAATTAAGTTGATGGCATATCTATAACCACGACATGAGATACAAGAATTAGCTGTAATATTTTGCCTGTAGGCACACCATAATTCAGACTTGTTAATCAACCATTGCGGACCATTCTGAAGTTGACTCGGGCACAAACTCATCTTAAATTTGCGTTATCATAACATGAGATTTTTATTTCATACCCAAATATCAACCATACAAATTTTATAATTATTATTTAAAAAAAAAACCAGAAATATGTGAAAAAAAGAATAAAATTTATCCTATTTCGCAAACTTTAACTATTTTCATATAATTTATTCCATTTCTTGCAATTTAACTATATTTATATGTTTCCATGATTTTTAATATTTTCGAGTAAAAAGAAAATTAAAAAGAAAAAAGAGAAGAAAAAATATCTAAACAAAAGGAAACGAGAAAAAAGAAATTGAGAAAACAAAAGGATTAAAACAAAAAAAACAGTGAGAAAAGGATAATATATATATATATATATATATTAGATGGAGGGTTAGATATTATATCCATATTTTTTATCCAAACTGTATTTTCCAAAGCATAACCAAGAAAATCCATCCAAACACTCGTAGTTAAGAGTAAGCCGAATTATAAATATTAAAAGAATTGGGATTAATTTATGATGGTGCTTCACTATTTATTAAATAATTCACAAAATTAAATACAAAAAATTAAGATATAAAAAGCAAAACACTTCAAAAGTGAAATAGTGAAACTGTAGCATGCAAGAAAACATCAATGCATGAACCACATTTGATTTCAAGCTTCTTGCGGTATTGTTGAAGAAAAAGGAAAAGCCATTAAAGGTTTGTAGTATAGTATAGCTACATTCATCTCTCAAAATATTAATTTAATATTTTTAAAATAAAAAATAAGTTAAAAAACACCATAGAGTCACATAAACAAACACGACCAAGAGATTAGAGATTCTATTTGGTAATGTGGTAATAATTTTTTTTAAGAGTATTTTTATTTTTTAAAATTTATTTTCGATATTAACATATTAAAACAATCTAAAACCACCAAAACAATTAATTTAAAACAAAAATAGTTTTTTTTAGAAATCTGAAGGCTTCTGTATCCTTTCAACCAAGAAAAATAACTTAGCATTGCATGACTATCAAAAAGCCAAGGAAGAGAAAAGATGAAAATATAATTTTAGGTGTAGAAAAAAGGTGAGAGTTTCTTTCTTCTTTTTAGTCGCCATCCTTTTTTTCTTTCTCTCTTTCGTTTTTTTCTTATAAAAAACCCTCTTCCCCACACTCCTACTAGTCCGTTTGTATCCTAAAAAAAATTAGGAGTCATTTCCAAAGTAAACAATATATATTTAGGTATTAAAATAACTACTTTCCTATAAAGAATGAAAAATAAGCTTGCATAAAATCTTCAAACTTTGATTTTGAACTTACTAAAGTTAATTTCCCCAAATAAAGATCTTTTCCATATGAAAAAATAATTGTTATGTCGGTTTTGATGCTTAGGAAGTAAGTTGAACTTGTTTTTTCATAAAATTCATCTAATGGTAGAATTTATGGGTTATCTTAGAAAAATCATATCTCTCTCATATGTTCTCTTTTTTATTACCATTTGGTAGGTTGATAGGTCTTTAAGTCAGGAATCCAAAAAAATTGAGTTTGCATCAAATGAACTTTACTAACTCAAGATATTCAAGTCAGAATGGTCGAATGTAAAAAATGGCAAAATACGAGACTTGTCTTTGAAGGCAGCGATTTCCATGCTCTTTCTTTTTCTTTTTCTTGCCATATATGTATAGAAATATATGGATGTTACCTTTTTAATGCTACTAGAATCACTTCGTTTCGACCTTTATAGCTCAAGTTCTGAGTAAAATATCGATCGAATGTTAAATCTACCAATATTCGACACGGGTTGGTGCATGGTCTAAATTTTATCTTCAAATTACTCCTTTTCAAATATTACATCCAAAAGTACATTCAAAACATAAAACAAAGTATATCAAGTCATTTTATATATAAAACATGAGCAAAATACTACATAAATATGGATAAAACTAACAAATAATATAATTGCATCAATGAGTTAAATGTAATATAGAGTACCAATGGACATAGATAAATGGATAAAAATGGTGAGATTGACCTGGAATTCAATAAAAAAAAAAGATGATAGACATAATAATTATGAAAATAAAAAGGAGGATTCTTATTAAAAAGGTGTTGATATAATTTAGAAGTGAAATATCATTGTGCAATAAAATTAACATCGTATAATTAAGATATTTGTTGGTGATTTATATTAATGCATTATATTTTTTTATATTTTTCAAGTATTTATTGTTATGGCGGTTAATGTGGTCAACTATTGGCTTGAATATACTTGGTGGTGGTGGTGCTCCGTTGTTATATACTTTGGTTGCCTAGGAGATTCTAATAAATAACCTAAAAGAATAGTGAAATGTCGAAAGATCAACCGATAAAAAAATTAGAGATTCTATTAAATTGCATAGTTTTAAAACATGGGACCCGGCTGACCCAGGGCTGGAACCGGGCCGGGTTGATGAAAAAACCGGCCAGGGATTGGCTCGGCAAAACCCGGTCGACTCTGGTAAACCCAACTGAGACCCGACTGTTTTTATATATATATAAAATGACATCGTTTTTGGCTTTAGCTTTTTACTATCAATTAACCAAATCGTTTGCATTACAACGTGAAGACAGAATCACAATTCATAGAATTAGAAACCCTAATCTCTTCAATCTTCAAAGTTCATAGCCATATCAGTTGTAGAGGAATTTAAGCCACACGCAAGCCATATCAGGTAAGTCTCCATCTCTTTTTTGGTTAGAATAACAAGAAGAGACCCTTAACAAACTCTAAATTTGTTTTTGCAAGGTGTTTGTTTCTTTTCTTGTTTGACTCTCTTCAGTTAAGATCTGCAAATCAAGGTTAGATGAAGTTGTTGTTACTTATTTCTCTTTAGTTTTTTGTTTATGAAAGCACTAGTTTGATATAAGATAGTTTTTTGTTTTGTTTTGGTTTTCTTCTCTCTTAGATTTCTGTTCTTCACTGGTTTCGTTTCTCTTCATAGATGTAAGATAGGTTGTTTAATTCACTGGCTTTTTGTTTATGTAAGATAGATTTATATTCTTTGCCCTGTTTCTGCCCTGCTTATATGTCAATCCTTTTCTGTTCCTTGCCTGTGTTTTGCTTGAATCTAGGCTTTGTTTCTTGCCTTGTTTCTATTCCTGCTAACAACAAATTGAGAGAATCTAATCATCTATGATTATAATCAGTAGATGATTAGATCCAAGTGGGTTTAATCAATGAAAACCAAGTAATAAAACTGATATGATTGTAGATGCCTAATTGACAAGAAAAAATGCATCATCAAATGCATATAATACAGATTAGAAAGGCAGGCAGAGAGTGGTAGATGGATGGGTGGATGGATAGAAAGAAAAAAGAATTATGATGATTAAGATTAAAGTAATAAAAAAAATTAAAAACAAATTGAGGTTAATAGCAGGAGTAATTAATGAGGAGAGTGAGAGATGGAAAAAAAAATAGAGACCTTGGTATCGAGCATGAGCATGACAGCAGAGATGATGTGGGTGTTTTGCATAGCAATCCTGAGATTGTTCAAGTCATGGGTGCCATGGATAGGGGATTAATTATGGACAATTATAAAATGCATCACTTAGACACTAAGTAAAAGATATTGCCTTGTAATCTTGGCATGCTAGCATTCCTTAAGCGCCATTGCTAACCAAAATTCTTATTTTATTGTTAATTAGGTGAATATAATATTATAAATTATATTTGATTTGGTTTAATATAAGTTTTTAAAATGTTGCATTGTAACCAGTTAGGTGTTTTTTATGGGTTGTATTGGATTTTTTTTTTGTTCACCTGGATCAATCTATCTGACTCGTAACCCGATTATTATATTGGGTCAATCACCGAGTCGGGTTTAAAAACTATATGAAATTGTATTATTTAAGAAAATATATTTTCAAAAAATTTCTCTGGCAGCAAGATCGATAAATAACAATTGTGATTTTGCGTTGCGACGAAACCATTTTCATCCATACGATTCAACCATTTTTGTCCATACGATTCATAGAGTCAAACATGCAGAGAGGA
>Ga0307513_10011910_pt1 | contig 10771 bp, 9 predicted proteins | sample 15_EM_MG_FD_202174 | JGI IMG/M metagenome (GOLD analysis project Ga0307513, IMG submission 202174) | Populus trichocarpa ectomycorrhiza microbial communities from riparian zone in the Pacific Northwest, United States - 15_EM | ecosystem: Host-associated > Plants > Roots > Unclassified | place...
TGGCCGTCGCCGACCGGGTCGAGGCGGGCCAGCAGATCGCCGTCATCGAGGCGATGAAGCTGATGAACCCGGTACTCGCCGACCGGGCCGGGGTGGTCCGGGAGGTCCACGTCGCCGACGGCGAGGTGGTCGAGTTCGAACAGCCGCTGATCAGCATCGAACCGGTCTGAGGAGATGGCCGTGCTGAAGCGGGTGCTGGTCGCCAACCGGGGCGAGATCGCGGTTCGGATCGTGCGGGCCTGCCGCGACCTCGGGATCGAGAGCGTGGTCGGGTACTCCGCCGCCGACCGGGACGGTCTGGCCGTGCAGCTGGCCGACGACACGGTCTGCCTCGGCCCGGGCCCGGCCGCCCGCAGCTACACCAACGTGCCGGCCTTGCTCTACGCCGCGGCCAAGACCGGCGCCGACGCCCTGCACCCCGGCTGCGGGTTCCTCTCCGAGGACCCGCTGCTGGCCTCGGCCTGCCGGCAGGTCGGGCTCACCTTCATCGGTCCGTCCCCCGAACACCTGGCCCTGATGGGGGACAAGCTCGCGGCCCGGCAGGCAATGGCGGCGGCCGGGGTACCGGTGCTGCCCGGTTCGGACGGCCCGGTGGAGACCCTCGAGGCGGCCGTCGCGACCGCCGACCGGATCGGCTACCCGCTGATGGTGAAGGCAGTGGCCGGGGGCGGCGGGCGCGGGATCACCGTCGTCCCCGGACCGGACGACCTGGCCGGGGCACTCACCGCCACCCGGGCCGCCGCGCGCACGCTGTTCCAGGACGACCGGGTCTACCTGGAGCGCTACGTCGAGGGCGGCCGGCACGTCGAGGTCCAGGTGCTGGCAGATGCCCACGGCACGGTGCTCCACCTGGGGGAGCGGGACTGCTCGGTCCAGCGGCGGCACCAGAAACTGCTGGAGGAGTCGCCCTCACCCGGGCTCGACCCGCAGGTGCGCGAGCGGCTGTGCGCGGTATCGGTAGCCGGGGCCCGCAGCATCGGCTACGTCAGCGTGGGCACGTTCGAGTTCCTGGTCCAGGACGACGGGCCGGCGCACTTCCTGGAGATGAACACCCGCCTGCAGGTGGAACATCCGATCACCGAGGTGCGTAGCGGCATAGATCTGGTGACGGCGATGATCCGGGTGGCCGGCGGGGAACCGCTGCCCTGGTCGCAGGCAGACGTGGTGCTCACCGGGCACGCGATCGAGGCCCGGATCAACGCCGAGGACGTCGGCCGGGACTGGGCCGCGGTCACCGGCCGGGTGCGCGACCTGCGGCTGCCGGCCGGGGTCGGCGTGCGGGTGGACACCCACCTGATCGAGGGCCATCAGGTGCCGCCGTTCTACGACTCCCTGCTGGCCAAGGTGATCACCCACGGGGCGACCCGGGACGAGGCCCTGCACCGGCTCAACCGGGCCCTGCTGGAGTTCCACTGCACCGGCGTCCCCACCACCGTGGACTTCCACCGGCGGCTGCTGCGCTACCCCGACTTCGTCGCCGGGCGGCACCGACTGGACGTCGTGGCCGCCGTGACGGCCACCCCAACTGAAACCCCTGCAACGGAAACCAACCCCGAAAGGACCGGCGCCGATGGCTGATCAACTCATTCACCTGGACAAGGAGGAGCTCCGGTCGTTGATCGCGGAGGTCCTGGACGTCGACGTGGACGAGGTGACCGACGACGCGCACTTCGTCGACGACCTCGACGTCGACTCGCTGATGGCACTGGAGATCACGGTGCGCCTGGAGAAGGCGTACGGGGTCAAGATGGAGGAACGTGAGATGGCCACCCTCCGGACCATGGACAGCACCTACGCCCTGCTGACCGACAAGCTCGGGCAGCCTCGATGACCGCCGTGGCCTCGGCCTCGAGCAGCACGGTCGACCTCGTGTCGGTGACCTCGACCCAGGCGCAGGCCCGGGTCGAGGTGCCGGTCACGGACCCGGTGTTCGCCGGGCACTATCCGGGTTTCCCGGTGCTGCCCGGGGTCTATCTGATCGAGTTCGCCGACCGGGTGGCCCAGACCTGGCTGACCCAGGGGCCCGGGGACGGGCGGGCGGTCCGGCTGGCGGCGATCGACAGCTGCCGGTTCCGTGGCCCGGTCTACCCGGGGGAACGGCTGGAGATCCGGCTCTCCGCGGTCGAGGGTGAGCTGACCTGCACGGTCACCCTCAGCACGGCCAGCGGCGCGGCCGCCGACCTGAAACTGCGCTACCAGGACGGTGCCGCGTGACCGCGGTGGCGGAGGCGAACCTCGATCAGAGCGTCGGGGTGGCCGAGATCGTCCGGCGGATCCCGCACCGGTATCCGATCCTGCTGCTGGATCGCGTCCTGGAGGTCGCAGCCGGGTACCGGCTGACCGCGCAGAAGGCGGTCACGGTGGCCGAGCCGTGTTACCGGGCCGCCGGCACCGCCACCAGCGAATGGGCCTATCCGGTGGCCCTGCTGATCGAGTCGTTGGCCCAGGCGGCCGTGCTGCTCGCGGTCTGGGAGCAGCCCAATCCGGACGTGCTGGCCGGTCAGGTCGAACTGGCCGGCGGCATGCGCGAGGTCCGCATGCACCGGCCGGTGTACCCGGGCGACGTCCTGGAACACCGGGTCGAATTGGTCCGGTCGATCGGGGACACCGCGATCCTGGCCGGCCGGACCACGGTCGCCGGCCAACCCGTTCTGGACGTCGGCCATTTCGTTCTGGCCCTGCGGGACGTCGAGACCCTCCGCACTCCCGCGCCGACCCGACTCGTCTGAAGGGATCTTCCCGTGTCCGAGACTGCTCACCCTGTTCGACCCGTGGCCCTGGTCACCGGGGGTTCCCGCGGCATCGGCCGGGCCGTGGTGAACCGCCTCGCCGCCGACGGATTCGACGTCGCCTTCTGCTACCAGGCACAGGAACCGGCGGCCGAGGTGGTGGCCAAGGAGGCCCGCACCCATGGCGGCCGGGTGCTGATCCAGCGGGTCGACGTCGCCGACCGGGCCGCTGCCCGGGGTTTTGTCGAGGCCGTCGAGGCGGGCTTCGGCCCGGTCGAGACCGTGGTCACCGCTGCCGGCATCATCCGCGACCGGCCGCTGGCGCTGATGTCCGACGCCGAGTGGGACGACGTCCTGAACGTCAACCTGGGGGGCACCTACAACATCTGCCGAGCGGCCGTCTTCGCGATGATGAAGCGCCGCCGGGGGACGTTCGTCACGGTGTCGTCGGTCGCCGGGGTCGCCGGATCGGCCGCGCAGACGAACTACTCCGCGACCAAGGCCGGGATCATCGGGTTCAGCCGCTCCCTGGCCAAAGAGGTCGGACGGCAAGGGATCCGGGTCAATGTGGTGGCGCCGGGCTTCATCGAGACCGACATGACCGCTGAGCTGCCGGACAAGGTGGCCAAGGCCATGCTCGACCGGATCCCACTTCGCCGGTTCGGGCGCGCCGACGAGGTCGCGGACCTGATCGCCTACCTGGCCTCCGACCGGTCGTCGTACGTCACCGGCCAGGTGTTCCAGGTGGACGGCGGGATCGCGCTGTGAGCGCCGCGACCAAGCCTCCCCGGTTCTACTTCTCGCTGCGCAGCCCGTACTCCTGGCTGTTCTACCGGGACCTGCTGAAGCAGTACCCGGACGTGGCCGAACAACTGGAGTGGATCCCGTTCTGGGAGCCGGACGAGCTGAGCACCCGGCTGCTCACCGAGGCCGGGGGCGACTTCGCCTACGCCGACATGTCCAAGGCCAAACACCTGTACGTGCTCCAGGACGTCCGCCGCCTGGTCGCCGAGCGAGGGTTGGCGGTCAGCTGGCCGATCGACCGTGAACCCTGGTGGGAGGTTCCGCACCTGGCCTACCTGGTGGCCCGCCGGGCCGGGCAGGGCCGGGCGTTCATCGAGGAGGCTTACCGGTTGCGCTGGGAGCAGGGCCGGGACATCTGCGACCCGGCAACGGTGGCCGAACTGGCCGCCACGATCGGCCTGGACCCGGCACCGCTGGTGGCCGCCCCGCAGGACCCCTCGGTGCGGGCCGAAGGGGTGCAGGCCCTGCTGAGCGCGTACCGGGACGGGGTGTTCGGCGTCCCGTTCCTGATCGACCGGTTCGAACGGTACTGGGGGCTGGACCGGCTGCCGGTGTTCGTGGCCGACCAGGCCGCCAAGGCTGACCGAAAGCCCAAGGGAAGCATGGATTCTGGCGAGGTCGCGGGGGTACGGCTGAGCGCCGGGTCGGACGCCGGGCATGCCGGGGGGTGCGGCTGATCGGGCCGCCGACTTTCGAGCCGGTGTCCTGCCGGCTGTTCACACCCGGACGGGCGGTGCCCTCCGGGGTCCGGTCCGTCCTTCGACGAAGGGATCTTCGTGCCGTTTCGCTCAACCTCGTCCCACCCCCGACTCCTGCGCCGGAGCGCGTTGAGAGCAGGGGTCGGGCTGATCGTCCTGCTGGCGCTCTCCGGCGGCGCCCTGCCCCGCTCGGCGTTGCCATCGGCGGTCAGCGCCGGCCACAAGCCGAAGGTGGTGGTGATCGGCACCGGCGGCACGATGGCGGGCGTCAGCGAGGGCCGATTCACCGTGCAGAAGTACAAGCCCGGCCAGTTGCCCACCGCCCGGCTGATCCATGACCTGCAACCGGACATCGGCCGGCTCGCCGACGTGCGGCCGGTGGACTTCGACGACGACGCCGAGGCGGTCACCAATCTCTACGACCTCTCCCGACAGGTCGACCGGGAACTGAAGACCGCCGACGCGGTGGTGGTCACGTCCGGGACGAACAACCTGGAGGAGTACGCCTACTGGCTCGACATCACCGTGCGGAGCCAGAAGCCGGTGGTGGTCACCGGCTCGCTGCGGCCCTGGACGGTGGTCGGTTCGGACGCACCGATGAACCTCTACACCGCAGTGGAACTGGCGGCCAGCCGCCGGACCAGGTGCTTCGGCACCGTGGTCACCCTGAACGATCAGATCCTCGGGGCCCGCGAGGTGACCAAGTCGGACTCGCAACGGGTGGACGCCTTCCAGTCCCGGGAACTGGGCTTGCTCGGCACCGTGGACGCCGGCCGGGTCCGACTGCTGCGGGCTCCGGCCCGAGTGCTGGAGTGCGCCCACCCCGACCAGTGGCGGACCCCGTTCGACCTGTCCCGGATCAACCGGAACGCGTTGCCCACCGTGGAGATCGTCCCCACCTACCTGGGCGCTGGGGGCGCACCGATCACCGCGGCGACCCAGGCCGGCGCCCGCGGCGTCGTCGTCTCCGGGTCGCCGTCCCCGGCCCAGCAGAGCGCGGCGGTGGCGCAACTGTCGAAGGGTGTGGTGTTCGTCGCCGCCGGGAACACCACGTCCGGGTCGGTCTACCCGGAGACCCGGCCCGGCCTGGTCAGCGCCGGCGACCTGCTGCCCCAGAAGGCTCGGCTGCTGTTGTTGCTCGGACTGGCCTCGGGGGCGAACGCCGAGCAGATCCAGAACTGGTTCACCCGTTACGGCGTACCCCAGTTCAACGACTGAATCCCCGTAGTCATGCACGTTTCCCCGCTGTCCGGTTGTCCGGGGTACCCGGGACTCGTGCCTGATCGCCGCCTGCAGCCCTTTGCGCTCGTCGGTCGACCCAGGTGGCAGATATAGCCCCGCTATAGCGGGGCACCGGAGGCTGACGGGGTCGGCCGGGTCACGGGCCTGGCCGACCCCCGTCATCGGATCGGAGGTCCAGGCTGTCCAGTCCCGAGCACTTCGCCGGTGTCTTCCGGGCCCACGCCCAGAGCGACCCGCAGCGTCCGGCTGTCCTCTTCCGCCGCTGGAGCGCGGCCGGAGAGTCGGGCCCGACCTGGTCGTACGCCGATCTCGACGCGGCTGCGGCCGCGACCGCGGGCTGGCTCCGAACCCGCTGCACGACGGGCGACCGGGTACTGCTGCCCTACGTCGCCGGCCCGCGGTTCGTGGCGGATCTGCTGGCCTGCCTCTACGCCGGCACTGTTCCGGTTCCGGTGCCGGCCGCCGACGGTCAGCGCGATCACCTGGACCGCACCGCCGGCATCCTCGCCGATTCCGGCGCCACCGCCGTGCTCACCGACCTGATCGGCCACCCGGTGGTCAGCGAGCGGCTGGACCCGGTCACCGCCGGGCGGGTCGCCGTGCTGGCCACCGACGGGCCGGACCCCGAGGTCGAGCCCTGGTGGCCGACCGGTCCGGCCGGGCACGACCTGGCCCTGTTGCAGTACACCTCCGGCTCGACCAGCGACCCGAAAGGGGTGATGGTCGGGCAGGACAACCTGGTCCACAACCTCGGGCTGATGCGCCGGGCCCACGGCTGGGACGCAGACACCCGGTTCGGCAGCTGGCTGCCTGGCTACCACGACATGGGCCTGATCGCGATGCTGCTGGCCCCGCTGTACCTGGGCGGCTCGGTAGTGCTGATGCCGGCCACCGACTTCCTGAAGCGACCTCGGGGCTGGCTGGAACTGATCGACCGGTACGGCGTGACGGTCAGCTGTGCACCGAACTTCGCCTACGAGCTGTGCGCCCGGCGGATCGACGCCGAACAGGCAGCCGAGCTGGACCTGTCCCGCTGGCAGCAGGCCTGCAACGGGGCCGAGCCGGTGGACGCGCTGACCTTGGCCCGGTTCCGGCGGCGGTTTGCGGTCGCCGGGTTCCGGGCCGAGACGTTCCTGCCCGGGTACGGCATGGCCGAGACGACGCTCTACGTCTGCGGTGCACCGGTGTCGCAGGTCCCGTTGATCCACCGGGTGAATGCCGTTGCCCTGCAACAGGACCGTCTCGAACCCCTGGATCGTCCTCTCGATCTGGACGACGTCCGCCTGCCGGAGGAGACCACCGATCCCGGGCAGCTCGTGGTGAGCTGCGGGGTGGTGGCCGACGATCTCGACGTCCGGGTGGTGGACTCGGACTCGGGCCGGGAGCGGGCCAACGGCGAGATCGGCGAGATCTGGGTGCGCGGCGGCAGCGTGGCCCGGGGCTACTGGCAGCGCCCGGAGGAGACCGCGCGCAGCTTCGGGGCGCGCACGGCCGACGGCGAGGGCGAGTTCCTGCGCACCGGTGACCTCGGGGCCCTCCTCGAAGGCCAGCTCTACGTCACCGGCCGGCTGAAGGAAATGCTCATCCTGAACGGCCGCAACCTCTACCCACACGACGTCGAACGCGAGGTGTCCCGGATCGACCCGGCTTTCGCCGACCGGCCGACCTGCGTCTTCGCGGTGACCGGGCGGCAGGAGGAGATGGTGGTGGTCCAGGAGGTCCGCGGTCGCGGACTGGAGACCGTCGACCGGGAGCGGCTGGCCCGGCTGATCCGCACGACCTTGAGTCGGCAGCTCGGCGTCCGGGTGGCGAATGTCGTCCTGGTCCGGCCGGGCCGGATCCGCCGGACCACCAGCGGAAAGCTCCAGCGCGCCCGGATGCGCGAGCTGTTCCGGACCGGGGTGCTCGACACCCTGCACGAAGACCTGGACCCGCAGGTGCGCCGCCGCTACCGCCCCGAGCCCGTGTCGGTGCCGGTGCCGGTCGGCCTCGGCCCGAGCACCCGCACCGAGGAGTCGGTATGACGTATGCCCCGTACGCGCTGACCGAACGCCTGGAGGCCGAACTCGGCGACCCGAACGACGATGCGCAGGAGTTCTCCTTGGCCCGGTGCCTGGACCTGGACGCCCGGGAGGAGTTCCCGACCCGGATCTGCGCCCAGCTCGACCGGCTCTCGATCCCGGCCTACTACGTCCCGGCCCGGCACGGCGGCGCGGTGCACAGCTTCGAGGACACCCTCCAGGTGGTGCGGCTGATGGCCCGCCGCGACCTGACCGTGGCGATAGCCCACGGCAAGACGTTCCTCGGCGGCATATCGGCCTGGGTCGCGGCCGACCCAGATCAGGCTAAACAGCTTGCGGCGGAGATTATTTCGGGCCGGGTGGTGTCTTGGGGGCTGACCGAGCGCGAACACGGCGGCGACCTGCTGGCCGGTCAGGTCAGCGCGCGCGAGAACCCGGACGGCTACCGGATCGACGGCGAGAAGTGGCTGATCAACAACGCCACCCGCGCGGACCTGATCTGCGTCCTGGCCCGGACCGAACCGGCCGGTGGGGCCCGGGGTTTCAGCCTGCTGCTGGTGGACAAGCAGCGGCTGGCACCGGGCCGCTACCAGCACCGACCGCGGGTGCGGCTGCACGGCATCCGGGGCGCGGACATCAGCGGCATCGACTTCGACGGCGCGCAGGTGACAGCGGACGCGCTGGTCGGGGCACGCGGGGCCGGGCTGGAGATCACGCTCAAGGGGTTCCAGCTGACCCGGACGCTGTGCGCCGGGCTGTCACTCGGGGCAGCCGACCGGGCGCTGCGACTGGCGCTCCGGTTCGCCCGCGAGCACCGGATGTACAACAGAACGCTGATCGAGCTCCCGCACGCCGCCCGAACCCTGGTCGAGGCCTACACCGATCTGCTGATCGCCGAGGTCACCAGCACCGTGGCCACCCGGAGCATTCATGCTCTGCCGGGAGAACTCTCGATCGCCTCGGCGGTGGTGAAGTATCTGGTGCCGACCGGGACCGACCGCTCGATCGCCGCCCTCGGGCAGGTACTCGGGGCGCGGGCCTTCCTGGCCGGGACGTACCAGCACGGCGCGTACCAGAAACTGGAACGCGACCACCGGATCGTCGGGATCTTCGACGGCAGCACCCTGGTCAATCTGAACTCGGTGATCAACCAGTTCCCGTTCCTGGCCCGGGGGTACCGGCGCGGGCAGGTGGACGAAGCCGGGCTGGCCGTGACCGCCGATCTGGACCGGCCACCGCCCGAGTTCGACCCGGCCCGGCTCGACTTGGTTGCCCGCAACGGGTCCAGCCTGGTGGCCGCGCTTCCGGCGGCGGTGGCCGAGATCCGCCGCCGGGCCGCCGACGGGGAGATCCCGCCCCGGCTGGCCGCCCGCGCGGGTGAGCTGGAGGTGATCGCCGCCGACCTGCACGAGCAGATGTCCCGGCACCGTCCGGTGGCGCGGCAGCTCGCGGCCGAGTCCTTCACCCTGGCCGAGCAGTACAGCCTGCTCTTCGCCGCCGCAGCCTGCCTCCAGTTCTGGCTTCACAATCGATCGAAATCGGGGCTGGATGAGGACCTTTGGGACGACGGGCGGTGGATCGAAGGGTGCCTGGCCCGGCTGCTGCAGCAGTTGCGGCCGGGCCCGGACGACGACCTGCTCGACCAGCTGCTGCCGGCGCTGGTAGCGCAGCACGAGAGCGGTCGGCTGTTCTCCCCACTGCCCTGCCGACTCGCGGAGGCCCCCCGATGACCGAGATCGTGACCGCCGACCGCGAGCCGGCCCCGAACCGGGCGGCCCCGGGCCACGCGTGCGAGGGCCAGGCGAACGAGGCCGCCCGGATCGCCGACCTGGAGGCCCGGTTCGGGGACCCGCTGGATCCGGAGAACCCGGTCGGCCAGGCCGCCGTGCTGGCCGCCGACGAGCGGGGTGAGCTGCTGGCCGCCGGTGAGCGCCGGCTGGACGACGTCGCGCTGAACGCCGAGTTCGTCCCGCGCGCCCTCGGGGGCCGGTTCGACGACGCCGACCGGATGGCCCGGGTGCTGCGGGCGGTCTTCCGCCGCGACTGCACGCTCGGGCTGGGCTACGGCATCACCAACTTCGTCGGGGCCGTCCCGGTCTGGACTGCCGGCGACGCCCGGCAGCGCCGGGCGGTGGCCGACCTGCTGCTGGCCGGGCGGCGGGTGTCGGCCGGCTACACCGAACTCGCGCACGGCAACGACTTCACCCGGAACGAGCTGCGAGCCGTCACCCGGGGCGACCGGCTCTCGGTGACCGGGCGCAAGGAGCTGGTGAACAACGTCTCCCGGGCCGACGCCCTGCTGGTGTTCGCCCGCACCGACGACACTCCGGGCAGCCGCAGCCACTCGCACCTGCTGGTCGACCTGACCGCGACCGAGCCGGGCCGGACCCGGCAACTGCCGCGCTTCGCCACCGCAGGGGTTCGCGGCTGCCTGCTCGGCGGGATCGAGTTCGACGACTGCCTCGTCCCGGCCGACACCGTGGTCGGAGGAAAGGGCACGGCGATGGAGACCGTGCTCCAGGCCTTCCAGGTGACCCGGGCGGTGCTGCCGAGCGTGACGATCGGCATCCTCGACACCCAGTTGCGCACGGCCCTGCGGTTCGTCCGTCGTCGTCGGCTCTACGACCGCACGGTCGCCGACCTGCCGCACGCCCGGGGCGTGCTCGCCGGGGCGTTCCTCGACCTGCTGGCCGCCGACGCGATGGCCACCGTGGTCGCGCGCAGCCTGCATGTGCTGCCGGACGAGACCAGTGTCTCCACCGCCGCGGTGAAGTACCTGGTGCCCAAGCTCTTGCAGGAGGCCGGGTACGACCTGTCCATCCTGGTCGGCGCGCGGTCGTTCCTGCGGGACGGACCAGAGGCGATCTTCCAGAAGAACCTGCGCGACCTCCAGGTGGTCACGTTTGCGCATGCCAACGCGGCCGTCTGCCAGGCGACGATCATCCCGCAGCTGCCCCGGCTGGCGGCCCGCAGCTGGTTCCAGGCCGAGCCGGCCCCGGCGTCGGTGTTCCGTCCGGACCTCCCGTTGCCGCCTCTGGCCTTCGACCAGCTGGCCGTCACCGCGCGCGGCCGCGACCGGCTCAGCGCCACCCTGGTCGCGGCGTTCGAGACGGCCGGCGACGACCCCGACGTCGGGCCGCTGCTGGGCGGGCTGCTCGCGCACTTCCGGGAACTGGCGGGCGAGTGTGCCGAGCTGGCCCCGCGCAACCGCACGATGGTCGCCGACCGGCGGACGTTCGTCGCGGCCCAGCGCTACGCCACCGTGCTCGCGGCGGCC
>Ga0307513_10011911_pt1 | contig 10770 bp, 7 predicted proteins | sample 15_EM_MG_FD_202174 | JGI IMG/M metagenome (GOLD analysis project Ga0307513, IMG submission 202174) | Populus trichocarpa ectomycorrhiza microbial communities from riparian zone in the Pacific Northwest, United States - 15_EM | ecosystem: Host-associated > Plants > Roots > Unclassified | place...
CGCTCGCCGGGGAGGCGCCGCCGCCGCGCGATCCGCGGGCCCGGCTCGCGCTCGAGACCCGGCTCGACGCGCTCGAGCGGATCATCCAGGCCCAGGCCCGCGGCGAGGGCGGCCTCGCGATCGAGCCTGCGCGGCGGCTGCTCGCCGAGGCCGAGGGGCAGGTCGCCGCGGCGCGCACGCTGGGCTGGATGCCGCTGGTGGCGCGCGCTCACCGCGACGTCGCGGCGCTGCACGGCCAGCTCGGCAAGGGCAAGGCGGCGCGCCAGGAGCTGATCGCCGCGGCGGCGAGCGCCTCGGCCGCCGGCGACGGCGACGCGCTGGTCGAGATCTACCTCGCGATCGCCGAGGTCGAGGCGCGGCTGACCTCGGAGCTCGCGCTCGGCGAGGGCTGGAACCAGCTCGCCGCCGGGACGCTCGCGCGGCTCGGGCCGCGGCCGGGCAAGCAGCTCGCGGTCGCGCGCTCGCGCGGGTTGCTCGCCCAGCGAGCCGGCCGCCCCGGCGACGCGCGCGCCGCGTACACCGAGGCGCTCGCGATCGCCCGCACGCGCAGCGTGGGCGACGAGCTCGCCGTGCTGATCGATCTTGGCCTCAGCGAGAACGACCTCGGCGAGCTCGACGCGGCCAACGCGCACCTCGAGCGCGCGCTCGCGCTGGCGCGCACCGAGCTCGGCGAGCGCCACCCGCGGATCGCGCAGGTCCAGCACAACCTCGGCGTGGTGGCGTATCGCCAGGGCCACTACGCCGCCGCCGAGCGGCTGTTCCACACCGCGCTCGCGGTCCGCGCCGCGGCGTATGGCGAGGATTCGATCGAGTACGCGCAGACGATCGAGGCGATCGGCAACACCGAGATCATGGCGGATCGCGTGGCCGAGGCGCGCGCGCACTTCGAGCAGGCGATCCGGATCTTCGAGGCGCGGCTCGGCCCCGACCATCCCGATGTTGCCAATGCGTATAATGATGTTGGCAGCACGTACCACCGCGCCGGGCTCTACGCCCTCGCGCTCGCCAACCAGCAGCACGTCCTCGCGCTCCGCGAGGCGGCCCTGGGCCCGGATCATCCCGACGTCGCGCAGAGCCTGGTCAACCTCGCGATCGAGGCGAAGAACCTGGGGCACTGGGCGCTGATCGATCCGAGCTACCACCGCGCCCTCGCGCTGTTCACCAAGGCCTACGGCGCCGCGTCGTTCGAGGTGGGCGTCACGTATATCAACCTCGGCGAGGCCAAGCGCGCGCAGGGCCAGCTCGACGCCGCCGCCGACGCCTACGCGCAGGCCCAGCGCGTCCTCGCGGCCAAGCTCGGCGAGAACCACCCGATCCTGGCGCATATCTGGAACGGCCTTGGCCAGCTCGAACTCGCCCGCGGCCACGCCGAGCTCGCGCGGCCGCTGCTCGAGCGCGCGGTCGCGATGCGCGAGCACGACCAGACCGACGCCACGGATCTCGCCGAGAGCCGGTTCGCCCTCGCCACCGCGATCGCGCCGACCGACCGCCGGCGCGCGACGACGCTCGCGACCGCCGCGCGCGACGTCTACAAGGCCGCCGGCCCGGGCTACGCCGCGCGGCTTGCTGCAGTCGAGTCCTGGCTCGCGAAGCCATAAGCGCGAGCGACCACGCGTAGCCGCTGCCGCTGCCGCAACCGCAACCGTTGCCGTTGCCGTTGCCGTTGCCGTTGCCGTTGCCGCTGCCGCTGCCGTTGCCGTTGCCGTTGCCGCTGCCGTTGCCGTTGCCGCTGCGGTTGCCGCTGCCGAATGCCGCTGCCGCTGCGGTTTGCCGCTGCCGAATGCCGCTGCCGAATGCCGAATGCCGAATGCCGAATGCCGAATGCCGAATGCCGAATGCCGAATGCCGAATGCCGAATGCCGAATGCCGAATGCCGAATGCCGAATGCCGAGTGCCGAATGCCGCTGCCACTGCGCTCGCCCCCAACCGCCTCCACCGACGACGCTCGCGCCAATTTCCTACCTACGACAGCCTGCCACTACCGCGACCCCGCGCGCGGCAGCGTCGCCTCGATCGCGGCGACGCTGGCCTCGCTGCGCTGGACCAGCTGAGCAAGCGCGGCGCTGGTGGTCGTGACCACCTGACCAGCCTGGGTCACCGCCGGGGCGGCGAGGCGCTGGATCGTCGCTGCCATGCCCTGGTCCTGGGTCGCAAGCTGCGTCTCGAGCGCAGAGATCACCGTGTCAGACTGCGTGCCAACCGCGCGCGCGGCGGACTGCACAGCCTGGCGCGCGGTGGCGAGCTGGGTGAGCAACCCAGTCTTGCCGGTGGCCAACGCCTGGTCGGCAGTACGGCGCGCCTGATCGATCACGCCGGTGAGCTGCTGAACGACCGGCTGGATCTGCTGCTGGGCCGCGCTGGCGGCGCTCGACAACGCGCTGGTGCCCGCGCTCGCGGCCTGCGTGACCGCGCTGCGCGCCGACGCGGCGAGCGCCTCCGGCAACGCATCGACTGGAATGGCTTTGATCGCGCCGACCGCAGTCGCGAGCGCCGACGACAGCGTGTTGACCAGCGTGTCTCCGGTGCTCCGGATCGTCGCGACCTGGGTACCGAGCGCCGCGAGCGCGGTGGACGCGCCGCTGGTGAGGCTGGTGACCTGGCCCTGGATCGCGTCGAGCACGGTGCGCGCGGCGTCGACCGCCTGGGCGAGCGGCTGGCGCGCAGCCTCGAGCTGACCGACGACGTCCTGCTCGATCGCGGCGAGCGCGGCGTCGAGCTGGGCGCGCAGCGCGGTGAGCTGCCGCTCGACGCCGGCGACGGCGGCCTGCGCGGCGCGCACCGGCCCGGCGAGCTGCGTCGCCTGGGCCCGCGCGGCGGTCGTCACGCCGGCGAGCGCGGCGAGGTCGGCGGCCGACGCGGCGCGCGCCTGGGCAGCGCGCACGCGGGCCTCGATGCGCGCCACCGCGGCGCCGATCTGCGCGTCGAGCGCGCCGAGCTCCGCGCCGAGCCTGGCGAGCTGGGCCCTCACGAGTCGTCGCCGTCGAACATCGCGGCGAGCCGGCCGCGCGCGTCGGCGACCGCGTTGCGCGCGCGCTCGCTCTGCGCCGCGGCGTCGTCGGACAGGCCGCGCAGCGTCGCGTTGGTGTCGTCGACCGCGAGCTTGACGTCGGTCTTGAGCGCGACGACCGACTGGTCGACCGCGGCGGTCGCCTCGCCGACCTCGCTGTCGAGCTGCTCGGCCGACGCCTCGACCGAGCCTTCGAGATCGCTGACCGCGACGCCCGCCGTCGCCTCGGCGCTGGCCTGGGCCGCCGCGGCCTCGGGCTGCACGCTGACGGTGGGCGCGGCCGATCCGGCGGTGTCGTCGTCGAACGTCTCGATCACGATCGTGTCCTGACGGACGGTGACCGCGCCGATGTTGCCGGCGTGCGCGCGGCGCAGCTGGAGCTCGGGCTTGCTATCGACGTACCAGTGGCGCAGCGAGGTCTCGCTCGTCGCGTTCTTGCCGAACAGGATGTGGTTGCCCTGGCTGGCGAGCGGCAAGCGCACGCTCGGCCCCCAGTCGAGGAACGCGGCGAGCCGCGCGCGATCGAGCTCGACCGCGACCAGCACGCGGGCGTCGCGGTACGCCGGAAAGTACAGGTGCCCGGGCTGGTACAGCGGCGTGAACGGCGCGTCGATCGTCACGTTCCAGGTCGGCAGCAGCACGCGATAGCGATCCTGCGACGTCGCCTCGTCCTCGTAGACCGTGTACGCGCGGTCGCCGGTCTCGCCGATCGCCGACAGCACCTTGCCCTCGACGTGGATCGGATAGCGCGGCGTCCGGTGCTCGGACACCCGGGTCCGCGGGTCGGCGGCGTGCTCGAGCCGCCCGCGCAGCTCGATCGCGTAGGTCGTCGAGTCGAGCTCGAGGTCATACTCGGCGGACTCGTCGAGCGCGCGCACCTCGAGGTGGAGCGTCAGCACGCGCATCGGCTCGCCGAACCCGGCCAGCCGCGGGCTGAAGCTGTCGGCGTCGAGCGTGACGCCGGTGCCGGGCGCGAGCAGGATCTCCGGGAACGCGCGAAACGCGACGGCGAGCTCGGGCAACCCGGTCGCCAGCCGGCGGGTGTCGCGCTCGGCGAGCGCCGAGACGTCGCGCGCGATCGGCGTGTGGACCAGCGTGTCGTGGGTCAGCGGCGGCCGCGCGGTCGCGACCGTGGCCGCGGTGACGGCGTCGCTGCCGGCCCACGAGTTGAGGAAGCGCTGCCGGTGGCGCGTCGGCTCGGCGACCACGACCTCGAGCTCGGCGACCGCGTCGCGCTCGAGCGCGGCGGGCGTCGCGGGCGCCGGCTTGCGATCGGCGAGGTGGTACGTCCCGGTCGCGTAGTCGAGGTAGAAGTGGCCGCCGCGCGAGGCAGCGAGCCAGGTCACGAAGTCGTGGAACGACGCGTCGTCGGCGCCGAGCCCGAGGCAGATCAAGGCGCGCTTCCTGGCGAGCTCGGGCCACGCGACCTCGAGCGCCAGCTCGCCGACCAGCTGCGCGGTGACGACCTCGGCGAAGCTGCGCTCGGCGAACACCTCGGTCGGGTGGTGCACCGACCACGCGGCGCGCGCTGGATCCGCCAGCCCCAGCCGGTAGCGCCGGAACCGCACCGGCCGGCCGGCCATGTCGTCGGTGGTCAGCTCGACGAAGCCGCGCGCGACGACCGCGGCGCGCACCGCGAGCGGCGGCGGCGGCGTGTCGAGGTAGCGCGCCTTGGCGACGCCGAGCGCGACCTCGATCGGCGCGTCGCCGGTCAGCACCTGGTGGAGCGTCTCGCCGGCCTCGTCGGCGCGCACCCAGAACGCGAGCTCGCCGGTGAAGCCGTGCGGCGCGAGCTCGAGGCGCAGCCGCTTGACGTTCGCGCCCGGCACCGGCGTCGACGCGCCGGCCGACCAGATCACCAGCGTGCAGGCGAGCGCTTCCTCGAACCAGCCCTCCGTCGCCGCGACTCCCTCGCGCACCGCGGCTCCGTCGCTCACCGCGGCTCCCCCGGGCAGCGCACGTCGGGCGGCTCGACGTCGAGATCCTCGTGGTGGCGCAGCATCGCGAGGTCGAGGTGCGCGCGCAGCGGGCTGGCCGGCGGCAGCAGATAGACCAGTTGCTCGGGGATCGCGAGATCATCGCGCATCACCGCGTCGTCGATCGAGAGCTCGACCGCCTGCGTGCACAGCACCTCGCGCGCCCCGGCGATCGCGGCGGTCGTGCCGTGCGCGAAGCCGCGGAAGCAGGTGCGCGCGTCGGCGATCGCGCACGGCACCTCGACGCCGTCGGGGATGCGCTCGCCGAGCAGCCCCTCGGCGTGCGCCGCGCGCTCGACCAGGCCGCGCAGCGGATCGTCGCCGAGCACCAGCGGCTGGGTCACCGTGCCGTGGCTCGCCCCGAGCGTCGCGCCGGCCAGCACCCACACGGTCGCGAGCGCGCGGCCGGTGGTCGAGCGCACCAGCCAGCGCAGCCCCGCCCACGGCCCGCTCACCGAGACATCGAGCCGGCGCCAGCGCAGCGCGTGGCTGCCCGGCGAGCCAGTGAACAGGTTGAGCAGCCACGACGTGATCGCGAGCAGGCCGAGCGCCAGCGCGCCGTAGATCGCGCCGCGCAGCAGCGCGTGCGCGATCCGCGCGACCCCGCTGCGCCCCGGCAGCGGGTCGGCGCGCGGGTCGTCGTCGCGCACGATCACGGTGGTCACCGTCGAGAGGTACGGCAGCGACAGATCGAGCCCGCCGGCCAGCTCGACGTTGACCGGCACGCCGAGCACCCCGAGATCGAGCTCGCAGCTGGCCAGCCGCGTGCGCAGCGTCTCCGGGCTGAGCTCGACCAGGTCGAGCCGCCAGCCCTCGCGCGCCGCGAGCGTGCGCAGCAGATCGATCGCGATGCCGCGGACCTCGCTGTCGTTCGAGCTCGTGATGATGAACGGCGCCGCCGGCGAAAACCCGACGACCAGGCGGTCGCCGCGCGCCCCGGTGGCGCGGCCCGGCGGGCACGCCACCGCCGGCGTGGCGCAGGCAAGCGCGATCACGCCGAGCACGATGCGGAGCGCTGCGCCTGGCACCCGATCAGCCTACGCAGCCCGCGCCGCGGCGGGCAGAGGACGAAATGTCCGGGGGTCAGCGCGCGGGCGCGAGCCTGGCGAGCTCGTCGACGACGCGGCGGGCGACGCTCGTCGCCGACGCCGGGTTCTGCCCGGTGACCAGGCGATCGCTGACGACCACCTGGTCCTGCCACATCGGCGCGCCGCGGAACCGGCCGCCGCGCGCGACCAGCCGGTCCTCGAGCAGGAACGGCACGACGTGGTCGAGCCCGACCGCGCGCTCCTCTTCGTTGGTGAACCCGCTGACCTCCTTGCCGGCGACGAGGTACGCGCCGCTCGACAACCGGACGTCGACGAGCGCGGCCGGGCCGTGGCAGACCGCGGCGACGACCCCGCCGTGCTCGTAAATCGCGGCCGTCGCCGCCGCGAACGCCGCATCGCCGGGGAGGTCCCACATCGCGCCGTGGCCGCCGGCGAACAGGATCGCGTCGTAGCGCGCCGGATCGATCGCCGACGACGCCAGGCTGGCGTGCAGGCGCGCCGCGGCGGGGCCGCGCAGGAACGCGGCGCTGATCTCGTCCTTGGGGTCGACGCCGTCGAGCGGCACGCGGCCGCCGCGCACGCTGGCGAACTCGACCTCGTAGCCGGCCCGGGTGAGGACGTCGTAGGGGCGCGCGATCTCGGGCAGGTACGCGCCGGTCGGGGCACCGGTGTCGCCCTTGCGGTCGTGGCTGGTCATCGCGATCAGGATTCGGTGGTGCATGGCGTGGGCTTTCTCGGCGGAGTGGGCAACGGTGAGCGACGGGGCGGCCGTCGCCGCGGACGTCGAGGGCGCCGGAGGCGGGGCGCTGGCGTGGCAGCCGGCCAGCGCGATCGCCGCCGCGAGCGGCGCGCGGAGGTGGTTCGTCATGATCCAGACATAGGGCCGCGCGGTCGCTCCCGGTAGCGGACGTCGGCGCGCATCACTTGTGCTACGAGGGTACAAATGGTCACGCTGTCCGGCACGCTGCCCAACGTCGAGGCGTTCTGTCAGACCTATACGACGGGGAGCTACACCAAGGCCGCGCGCGCGCTCGGCGTCACGCCGCAGGCCACCAGCCGCAGCGTCGCGCGCCTCGAGCGCACCCTCGGCGTCGAGCTGTTCCGGCGGACGACGCGCCGGCTCGCGCCGACCGACGCCGCGCGGCGCTACTACGAGCGCTGCGTCCAGGCACTCCAGCTGTTCGCGATCGCCGAGCGCGAGGTGGGCGCCGAGCGCGACGCGCCCGAGGGCGTCGTCCGCCTCAGCGTGCCGACGACCTACGCGCACCACCGCCTGTTGCCGTCGCTCGCCGAGCTGCGCGAGCGCTGCCCCGGCATCCGGCTCGAGCTCAACGTCGCCAACCGCAACGTCGACTTCATCGCCGAGGGCTTCGACCTCGCGATCCGCCGCGGCCCGATCGGCGATCGCGCGCTGATCGCTCGTAAGCTCGGCGACTTCGCGCTCGGCGTCTATGCCGCGCCGTCGTACCTCGCCCGCCACGGCGCGCCGCGCAGCCCCGAGGAGCTCGCGCGCCACACCTGCATCGCGTTCGTCCTGCCGAGCAGCGGCCGGATCGTGCCGTGGACGTTCGTGCCGGCGCCGCAGCGCTTCCAGCCCGACGCGTCGTACTGCTGCTCCGACGACGCGATCGCGATGGTCACGCTGGCGCGCGCCGGCGTCGGCCTGGCCCAGGTCTTCGACTTCCTCGTCGAGGACGACCTCCGGGCCGGGCGCGTCGTCGAGGTGCTCGCCGGCTACCGCGGCGCCAGCCGCCCGTTCTCGCTGGTCTACCCCCGTCGCCCCGATCAATCCCGCGCGGTCCGCGCCGTCATCGATCACATCCTCGCGACGCGGCCGCGCGCGACGCCAGCGCGGTAGCCAGGCATCCCGCGAGCTCGGCGGACCGGCGCGGAACGCAGGCCGCGTAGGCGCCGCAGCTGCGCCTCGCCAGGCCAGGCTCAGCTGAGCTTGGCTTGCAGGCCGGCGTCGAGCGCGTCGAGGAACTGCTCGGTCGTGAGGTACGGGTGCTTGGCGTCGATCAGGATCGCGAGGTCCTTGGTCATCTTGCCGGACTCGACGGTCTCGACGCAGACCTTCTCGAGCGCGTCGGCGAACGCGACGACGTCGGGCGTGTTGTCGAACTTGCCGCGGTACTTGAAGCCCTGGGTCCAGGCGTAGATCGACGCGATCGGGTTGGTCGACGTCGGCTTGCCCTTCTGGTGCTCGCGGAAGTGCCGCGTGACGGTGCCGTGCGCCGCCTCGGCCTCGACCGTCTGCGCGTCGGGCGTCAGCAGCACCGAGGTCATGAGGCCGAGCGAGCCGAAGCCCTGGGCCACCGAGTCGGACTGGACGTCGCCGTCGTAGTTCTTGCACGCCCACACGAAGCCGCCGTCCCACTTCATGGCCGAGGCGACCATGTCGTCGATCAGCCGGTGCTCGTACACGATGCCCTTGGCCTTGAACTTGTCGGCGAACTCGTCGTCGAACACCTTCTGGAACAGATCCTTGAACCGGCCGTCGTAGCGCTTGAGGATCGTGTTCTTGGTCGACAGGTAGACCGGCCAGCCGCGCTCGAGGCCGTAGTTGAAGCTCGAGCGCGCGAAGCCGATGATCTGGTCGTCGAGGTTGTACATGCCGAGCGCGACGCCGCCGCCCGGGAAGTCGAAGACCTTGTACTCGGTCGGCTTGCCGCCGTCCTTCGGGGTGTACGTCATCGTCAGCGTGCCTGGGCCGGGGACCACGAAGTCCGTGGCCTTGTACTGATCGCCGAACGCGTGGCGGCCGATCACGATCGGGCGCGTCCAGCCCGGCACGAGCCGCGGCACGTTCTTGCAGATGATCGGCTCGCGGAAGATCGTGCCGCCGATGATGTTGCGGATCGTCCCGTTGGGCGACCGCCACATCTCCTTGAGGCCGAACTCCTTGACGCGCGCTTCGTCGGGCGTGATCGTCGCGCACTTGACGGCCACGCCATACTGCTTGGTAGCGTTCGCCGAGTCGATCGTGACCTGATCGCCGGTGGCGTCCCGGTGCTCGATCCCGAGATCGAAGTATTTGATGTCGACGTCGAGGTAAGGAAGGACCAGCTTGTCCTTGATGAACTTCCAGATGATGCGCGTCATCTCGTCGCCATCCATCTCGACCACAGGATTCTTGACTTTGATCTTCGCGGGAGCCATGGGCGCGAGTTGTATCACCTCGGGCCCGCGAAGCCGATGCTGGCCAGCTTCGGAAATGCGCGATCGCGCGCTTGCGAGCGGCCCGTCGGCGCGCGCGGCCTGCGACGACGAGCGCGGCCAGGCCGGGGATGAGCCCGCCTCCCGCTCCGCACGCGGCGCAGCCACCGTTGTCGGAGCCCCCGTCGTCGAGGCTCTGGTCCTCCGGGCCGCCGCATGAGGTGCGACGCACAGTCTCGCCGGTCGCGCGCTCGACCCACGCGATGATGCGATCGGCCCGCACGTAGACGCTGCCGCCGCCGCCGCACGGACGGTCGGCCGCCCGGCCGCGCACCGCCACGCCGACGAGCGCCGGCCCGGCGCGCGTGTCGACGTAGAGCGGCGCGCCGTCATCTCCGGCGCACGCGCCGACGCCGTCCGCCGCCGCGATGAGCTCACCGCCGGGAGTCACGCTCGGCGTGCACGCCGGGTCGCGGCACGCCGGGTCGACGACCGTCACGCGGGCTTCGCGGAGCTGCGAGCCTTCGCCGTCGGCGGCCGTGGCGCCGAAGCCGACGAGGTCGACCTGGGCGCCAGCGACCAGCAGGTCGCGCGCGGTGCAAGGCGCGGCGACGATCCGCGGCGTGACCGGCGCCGGCCGATCGAGCACGACGAAGCCGACGTCATAGGTCACCTCCCATTGCGGAAACGCGAGCGCGGCCCGGACCCGGATCGGCACGCCGCCGGGCCGGGCGTAGTCGAGCGTGTCGACCACGACGTAGATCGGCATCGGATCGAGGCAATGCGCCGCCGTGAGCACGACGTCGGGCGTGATCAGCGTGCCGGTGCACGCGGTCGAGTCCGACAGCACCGCGGCGGCGTCGGGCCACCGGCCAGGCTCGACCGGCGCGCCGCCGATGACCGCCGGCGGTGACGACCACGGCGCGAGCGACGCCCACACGATCGAGAGCAGGTGCAGCATGCCGCGGACCACAGCAACCGCCGCGCCAGGCCTCCCACCCAGCAATCCGGCGCGCTTGCGCGATCCGCTGTCCGAGCTTTGTCCGGCTGCCGGACAGCTGTCCGAGATCCGGCCAGACACCGGACATCTTCAGGCCGGTCGATATGGCACCGGTGAGTACGCCTCGGGCGGATCGCGCTCGATCCGGAACCAGATGGCGTACATCGCCGGGAGGAACACGAGCGTGAGCACGGTCCCCGCAAATGTCCCGCCGATCAATGTGTACGCCAACGTTCCCCAGAACACGGAATGCGTGAGGGGGATGAAGGCGAGGATGGCCGCGAGCGCCGTCAGGATGACCGGCCTCGCGCGCTGAACCGTCGCTTCGACGACGGCCGCGAAGGGAGCGAGCCCCTCGTTCAGGTTGTGGTGGATCTGACCGAGCAGGATGAGCGTGTTGCGCATCAGGATGCCGGAGAGCGCGATCAGCCCGACGAGGGCGTTGATGCCGAACGCCTGCTGGAAGATCAGCAGCGTGGGGACGACGCCGATGAGCCCGAGCGGCGCGGTGGCGAGGACCATGAACATCGCCGACATCGAGCGCACCTGGAGGATGATGATGAGCAGCGTCAGCGCGAGCAT
>Ga0307513_10011912_pt1 | contig 10770 bp, 8 predicted proteins | sample 15_EM_MG_FD_202174 | JGI IMG/M metagenome (GOLD analysis project Ga0307513, IMG submission 202174) | Populus trichocarpa ectomycorrhiza microbial communities from riparian zone in the Pacific Northwest, United States - 15_EM | ecosystem: Host-associated > Plants > Roots > Unclassified | place...
AACCGATCGCTGGGTGACGTGTGTGTAGTAGCGCTGCCCCGGCTCGAACTCCGCCACGGAGCATTCGGGCCGGGGTTTCGTCATGGGCCTGATGGGCAGAACCGGTGTCGGCCTCCGTACTGAACCTTCGTCGAGACTGAACCTTGATCGAGGATTGGCCGTACGCCAAGACAACGCCCATGAACAGGAGAAACGTCGATGACGGCTGCGAAGCACGGTCTGGCACGAACCGAGCGTGCGGCCGGTGCCGGGTCCGCGTTCGCGCGTCCCGCGATGAGGGCCCGGCTGGTGCTGTGGGGCCTGGTGGCGATCAATCTGGTGATCGTCGAGGTGCTGTTCTGGACCGGCGAGACACCGAAGAACACGCTGCTGGGCATCGGTCAGTTCGTCGGCCTGCACCTCGCTCTCACGATCGCCCTGCAACTGGTGCTGGTGGCCCGGCTGCCGTGGCTGGATCGCCGGATCGGCATGGACCGGCTCACCTCTTGGCATCGTTGGACCGGCTTCACGGTGTTCTGGCTGGTACTCCTACACCCGATGTTCGTGCTGCTGGGCTATGCCCGGTACGACCACATTCCGTTCCTGCGCGAGTTCGTCAACCTGTCCAAACAGATGCCCGTACTGCTCGGCATGCTCGCGGCCGGCGTCATCGTCGTGGTGGCCGCCTTCTCGGTGAAGTTCGCCCGCCGCCGCCTGCAGTACGAGACCTGGCACACCATTCACCTCGCCCTGTACGCAGTGATCGTCCTGGCCGTGATCCACCAGGTGTACGAGGGCTCCAGCTTCAAGACCTCGGTCCTGGCCCAGCTGTACTGGTGGGGGCTGTGGACCTTCGCCATCGTGGCGCTGGTCGTCGGCCGGGTGGTCATGCCGCTGCGGCGCAACGCCCGGCACCAGCTACGGGTGGCCGCGGTCATCCCGGAAGCGGACAACGTGGTGTCGGTCTACCTGACCGGGCGGCACCTGAGCGAGCTGCCCGCGCGGGCCGGCCAGTTCTTCATCTGGCGCTTCCTCGGATACCACCGCTGGTGGCAGGCCAATCCGTTCTCCCTGTCCGCCGCCCCCGATGGCGCGTCGCTGCGCCTCACCGCGAAGGCGGTCGGCAAGACCAGCGCCAGCCTGCGCGACATCCCGATCGGCACCCGGGTGTTCGCCGAGGGCCCGTACGGCGCGTTCACCAGCCTGCAACGCACCCGGGATGCGACGTTGCTGATCGCCGGTGGGGTCGGGATCACCCCGATCCGCGCGTTGCTGGAGGAGCTGACCGGGCCGATCATCGTGCTCTACCGGGTGCCCACCATGGCCGACGCGGTCCTGCTCGAGGAGCTGAAGGCGCTGGCGACCATGCGCGGCGCCCAGCTGCACGTGCTCACCGGCCGGACCGGGCAGGGCTCCCCGCCGAACCACCCGTTCGACCCGCACAGCCTGCGCACGCTGGTGCCGGACATCACCGAGCGGGACGTCTTCGTGTGCGGCCCGCCGGCCATGACCGCCGCCGTGACACGCGCCCTACGCGTGCTCAACGTGCCCCGCCCCCAGGTCCACGACGAACGCTTCAGCCTGGCGAGCTAACACCACCCCAGCAGCGAACCCGAGCGCCGATCTTGGAGCTATTGCCACCACAAAACGGGACAACAGTGCCAAAAAGCACGCCACAAGTCCAAGATCGGCGCTGTGCCGGGCGGAGGTTGCGGTTACTTGCAGTGTTGGTTTGGATCGCTACAGGGCGGTTAGGTCCACGGTGGGATCGGCCAGCCGGGCCGGGTCCACGGTGGCGCCGTTCAGGCCCGCGCGGATCAGCGCGGCGATCGGGTCGGTGACGTCCCACACGTTGACGTTCATGCCGGCGGCGACCCGACCGTCGACCATCCAGAACGCGATGAACTCGCGGCGGTCCAGGTCGCCGCGGATCACCACGTCGGCGCCGGCGCCGGGCGCCACCCAGCCGGTGTACTCCATGCCGAGGTCGTACTGGTCGGTGTAGAAGTACGGCAGCAGGTCGTAGCTGATGTCCTGGCCCAGCATCGCGCGGGCGGCCGCCGGGCCGGAGTTCAGCGCGGTCGCCCAGTGCTCGACCCGCACCCGGGTGTGCAGCAGCGGGTGATCCTGGTTGGCGATGTCACCGACCGCGAAGATGTCCGGGTCGCTCGTGGTGAGCCGATGGTCGACCAGGACGCCGTCGTCGACCCGCAGGCCGGCCTGCTCGGCGAGCACGACGTTCGGGCTGACGCCGACCGCGACCAGGACCACGTCGGCGTCCAGGACGGTGCCGTCGCTGAGCCCGACCTGGGCCACCCGGCCGTTGCCGCGGATGTCGGCGACGTGGGTGCGGTACCGGAACCGGACGCCGTGCTCGGTGTGCAGATCGGCGAAGACGCGCGCCATCCGGTCGCCGAGGACCCGCTGTAGCGGCAGGCTAGCCGGCGTCACGACGGTGACCTCCGCGCCCTGTTGGCTGGCGGCGGCGGCGACCTCGAGGCCGATCCACCCCGAGCCGACCACCACCAGGCGGGTGTCCGCACGGACGGCGGCCGCCACCCGGTCCGAATCGGCGAGCGTACGCAGCCGCAACACGCCGTCCAGGTTGGCGCCGGGGACCCGCAACGGCCGCGGCTCGGCGCCGGTGGCGAGCAACAGGCGGTCGTAGTCGAGCTCGGTGCCGTCGGCTAGGCGGACCCGGTGCCGGACGCGGTCGATGGAGGTGACCGCCATCCCGGTGCGCAGCTCCACGTCGTTGGCGGGATACCAACTCGCCTCATGGACGAACACGCTGTCGCGCTGGTCCTTGCCGAGCAGCACGCCCTTCGACAGCGGTGGCCGCTCGTACGGCCGGTCTTGTTCGGCGCCGACCAGCACGACCCGCCCGTCGAACCCCTCACCGCGTAGCGTCTCGGCCGCCTTCGCCCCGCCCAAGCCGGCACCGACGATGACGAATGTCCGTGAGTCAGCCATGGCCACATCCTCTCCCAGTCCCATGAGCGAAGCATGGCGCGTCCGTTCCGGCGTGCCCGGGCCGACCCCAGCCTATGACCAATTGACGACGAAATGGACGATGAGCGCTCGGCCCGCTTCGCGACCGAAAGGCACAGTAGCGCTAACCCTGCAAGGTTATCGTCGGAAGCGTGGGCGCCCGCGAACGGATCATCGAGGCGGCGGCCGCCCTGCTCACGGAGGGTGGGCGCGAGGCCGGCTGCGGGTGAGCGCGGAACGGGCGGCCCACCTCGTCCATGCCGCCGGCTCCGGGATCGCGTTCACCTTGATCGCCCTGTCGACGCTCGCTCGCGAGTCGGCCAGCGCCGCAGTCGCCACGGAGACCACGGCCTGACCGAAGCGGAACGCGATCTGCTCGCCGAGTTGCTGGACTGCATCGCCACGGTGGATTGAGGCGTCGCGGGCGGACGGCGGACCGCCCGCCCGCGACGGTCTCACCAGGTCGAGGGTGCCGGCGGCGGGACCACCGGGGGACGGTCGTTGCAGGTGATGGTGTTGGGCACGAACGGCTGCAGCCAATTGCCGTCGTTGCCGCCGAGGTCGATCAGGCTGAACTCCGATCCGGCGGGCGTGAAGTGGAACGAGCCGCAGTTGTTGACGCCGACCGCGCCGACGTTGCGGGCGTCCACGTTCTCGAAGGACGCCGAGCCGGCCACCCGGCCGCTGACCACGCTGGTCCCCGTACCGTCGACCTTGATGTCTTTGAAGTGCACGTTGGTGATGCTGTAGAGGTCCTTCACGCCGAACTCGCTGACCAGCATCAGCGCGTTGTACGTGTTGTCCAGGAAGTTGTCGCCGACCACCTGGATGTCCGCGTCGATGCTGCGGTCCAGCGCGTAGAGCCAGATCGCGCCGAGCCCGATGTTCCAGTTCAGCTCGTACGTGCCGGCCCGGACCGTGGTGTTGTTGGTGATCCACACGTGCCCGCTGAAGGCGACCGCGCCGAACCGGGAGCCGACGTGGATGGCGCTGCCCTCGCGGACCGGGTCGGCGATCAGGTTGTTCGCGACGGTGAGGTCGGTGCCGCCGTACAGCGCGATCCCGTTGGCCAGCACTGGCGACTGGACGGTGTTGTGGTCGAAGGTGTTGCGGGCGTTCGCGGTCTTCTCCGCCCACATCGCGAGGCCGTCGTCGCCGGTGTTGCGGACGAAGTTGTTCGACGCGCTGGAGTCGGTGACTCCGACGTGGAAGTTGAGGGCGTCGGCGATCTGGTCAACGATCACGTTGCCGCGCACCCGGGTGTTGGTCATCGGGCCGTCGAACCACAGGCCCACCTTGGTGTGGTGGATGTAGAGGCCCTCGATGGTCGAGTCGCTCATCGCGCCGCCGACGCCGTTCACCTGGTCGGTGTCGATGCGTTCGCGGACGTCGCCCTCGATGGCGAAGCCGGACAGGTGGACGTTGCGGCTGCCGCCGTCCGCCCCGTAGAACCCGACGCCGGTGTGCACGGAGCCGTCCGGAGCCGGTGTGCTGAGCGCGACCTCGTGGCCCTTGATGATCGTGTGCCAACTGCCGGCACCCTCGATCGTCACGTCGTTGACGACGATGTGCCGGTTCACCTGGTAGGTGCCCGGCGGGACGTACACCTTGAGGTGCGCCTTCTTCGCGAACGCGATGGCCTTGTCGAGGGCCGGCGCGGAGTCGCGCCGGCCGGTGGGGTCGGCACCGAAGAGCAGCACGTTGGCCGCGAACCGGTTGACGTGCGGCCGCCCGACGAGTTGCGAGTCGAGCAGGTCGATCACGGTCCACGCGGCGCCGGGACGCGCGGTCAGCCGGACCTTGTCGCCAGCCCGGTACGTCTTGCCGAGGAGCAGGCGCTGCTCGTCGTAGAAGTGGCTGGGCCGGAACGGCTTGGTGATCACCGGCGCCGGTGTGGTGGCGATCGGCACGCACGAGCACTCGGTGATCCACCAGTCCGGGTGCAGCAGGTCGCCGTTGGGGTCGTTGGAGAACGGGTACTGGTTGTAGAGCCAGGCGTACTGGGAGGTGAGGGTCATGGTCTGGCGACCCTTGCCGTTGACCGTGACGTCCAGCGGCGCGGTGATGCCGCCGCCGCCCGGCGCGTCCGGAATGCTGTAGCGCACGGTGATCGCGTTCGCCGCCTTCGGCAGCGTGAACTCGACGTACTGGCCGGGGGTCAACTTCACGGCCGTACGGCCGGAGGCTTCCGAGGGCAGCGTGTACGCGGTGCGGTCGGGGCCGATGACCGCGCCGGTGGTACGCGCGCGCTCGGCCTCCTGCTCGGCGAAGTCGACGGTGGCGCCGCGGCCGGCGACCAGCGACGGGTCGAGCGCGGCGCGGGTCACGACGGGGGTGGCTCCGCCGGTGCCGCCGGCGAGCGCCACGGGGGCCCCGCCGATCATCATGCTGAGGCCGGCGGTGGAAGCGATGGCCGCCGCCGCCCATCTCGCGGTAGCTGACATGAGAAAAACTCGTTTCTGCAGGGAGCGTACGGCGGGACGACGCCGTGAGTTGAGGCTGACCATAGGACCTGGAAAATGCGGTCCACAAGGTCCTGTCGTCTAATTTCGCGGATTTGCGTTCCGGTTGCGCTGGCCCATCTCTTTCTTGCAGGAGGAATGCGTCGACTGCGCCCGCCGCCCCGGTTTGCACCCTCGGCCTGTTTCTGTCCGCCCGCGCCGCCACGCCGGGTGCGTTGCCGCTCGCCGGTGACGGCCCGGCCTGGACCGCCGAGTAACCCCGGCACGCGCATCCCGTTGTGTTATGTGTAAACCACCCCTTTAGCTCGATTTGGTGACGTAAATGGCATGGCGCAGACAGGTCAACTTGCAGCTGGCCCGGCGGACCGGCATGCAGCTGCGGCAACGCGACGGCCGGCTGCGGCTGATCCGCAACCCGCCTCGCGAACTGTCCCGGCCGGCGTTCATCTTCAGCGCGGTCCGATCCGGGTCGACGCTGCTGCGGCTCATCCTGAACAGCCACTCGCAGGTCTACGCGCCGCACGAGCTGCACCTCGCGCACATCAAGGTCGAGTTCGGGCACGCCGCGGCCAAGCACGCGATCGCCGCGCTGAACCTCGACCAGCGGGAGCTGACCCACATGTTGTGGGATCGGCTGCTCACCCAGGCCGTACGGCGCAGCGGCAAGTCGGTGCTGGTGGAGAAGACGCCGAACCTGGTCTACATCTGGGAGCGGGTGGCCCGGTGCTGGCCCGACGGCCGGTACATCTACCTCCTGCGGCACCCGGCGGCGATCGTCGACTCCTGGCAGCGGGCGCGTGACTGGCAGACCCGCGACGAGGTCGTGGCGACGGTGACCCGATACCTGACCGCGCTGCGCGACGCCCGCGGGTCACTGCCCGGCCACACGGTCCGGTACGAGGACCTGACCGCGGACCCGGCCGGCGAGGCGCAGCGGATCTGCGAGTTCCTCGGCATTCCGTGGGAGCCCGCCATGATCGAGTACGGCCACCAGGATCACGGCGAGCTGCGCTTCGGCCTCGGCGACTGGACCGACAAGATCCATACCGGCTCGATACAGCCGCCGCGCCCGCTGCCCTCGATCGACCTGCCCGAGCAGCTACGTTCCCTGGCCGTCGATCTCGGGTACCCGGACGCGCCCTGATTCGGTCGGGTCATGGAACTCAATGGTCCGCAGTTCACATGCCTTCCCACTGGCGCGGCATGGATTCGTTGATCGATCGCTGTCCGAGCCATTCCGTCCAGCCCCATCTGGCAGATCGCTGGAATTCGAATTCGATAGCTCGGCGGGCGACTCCCGAGCCAGCGCCCTACCGGCCATCCGGCGCGTCGCCAGCAACAGCCTCCGATGCCCGCCTTGACCGCCGTCATCCTCACGGTCAAGCTGCCGGCACTGAGCCCAGTGGCCCGCAAGACCACCGGATTCGTCTTGGCGACGGTGGCGGTGGCGGTCCTCCGCTTTATTAGGCCGACTACGAGGTGAAGCGGTAGCGCGTCTGGCTGTACGGATCCTTGCCGAACGACAGGACCTTCACCGGCGCGACGCCGAAGACCAGCCCGGTCCGTCCCGCGCCGTCGCCGAACCCGTCCTCGCCGACCGCGAAGTCCCAGTCCAGCTTGGACTTCCACAGCGCCGCCAGCCGGACCAGCCGGTCGTGGCCGGTGACCCGTTCGGCCACGCCCTCGACCACCACGTCCAGGCCGGCGTGCAGCTGATTCGTGCCCGTGGTGAGCACGCAGTTCGGGTTAGCCATCAGATTGGCGCTCTTCTGCTCCTGGTCGCCCGAGCAGAAGTGCAGCACGCCGTCGAGCCAGATCGCGGGCAGCGGCGTGACATGCGGTCGGCCGTCGCCACGTACGGTCGACAGCCAGAACATCTCCGACTTGGTCAGTACGTCGTCGACGTCCGCCCAGGGCACCGCCGCGGCACCCGGCTCGCTGAATCCGGCGTTGAACTCAGTTGTCGGTTCGGTCTCACTCATCCGTCTCCTCCAGTAGCTCGTCGATGCGCGTGCGCAGGGCGCGGCGTTCGGCCTCAGAACTCGCCATCGCGGCGGCCGTGCGGAACAGGTCCGCGGCCCGGATCCGGTCGCCGTCGCGGGCGGTCAGTTCGGCCTCCACGGCGTACGCGGGTGGGTAGTCGTCCAGCCCGCCACCGGCCCGGGCCTCGGCAAGCACGGCCAACCCCGCCTGTGGCCCGTGCGCGTACCCGTGCGCCACGGCCCGGTTCACCTCGATCACCGATGATGGTTGTACCCAGGCCAGTTCGTCGTAACACCTGGCGATCTCGGGCCAATCGGACTCGGCGCGGGCATGCGAGGCGGCGATCCGAGCCTGCAGGGCGTAGGGACCGGAGGTCTGTACCGTCGCCAGCACCGCGCGGCCTTCCTCGATCATCGGGTGGTCCCAGCGGGACCGGTCCTGCCGGTCCAGGGTCAGCAGGTTGCCGTCGTCGTCGGTGCGGGCGTCCCGGCGGGAGTGCTGGAACAACACCAGCGCCAGCAACCCGGCGACCTCCGGCTGATCCGGCATGAGCTGGGCGAGTAGCCGGGCCAGCCGGACCGCCTCGTTCGCAAACGCGGGCCGCCCGTCGGGGTTGTAGCCCTGGGTGAACAGCAGATACAGCACGGCCAGCACGCCCGGCAGCCGCTCGGTCAGGGCCGCACCGGTCGGCACCTGGTACGGGATCCCGGCGTGCGCGATCCTGGTCTTGGCCCGGGTCAACCGCCGGGCCATCGCCGTCTCGGTGACCAGGAAGGCCCGGGCGATGTCGGCGGTCGGGACCCCGCCGATCGTCCGCAGCGTCAGCGCCACCCGGGCGTCCAGCGCCAGCGCCGGGTGGCAGCAGGTGAAGATGAGGCGCAGCCGATCGTCCACCACGTCCCCCTCCTCGGCGGTCGGCGCATCGGTGCCCGGCACCGAGAGAATGGCGAGTTCGCGCAGCTTGCGGCGCTCGACGGTGGCGCGCCGGAGCACGTCGATGGCCCGGTTGCGGGCCACCGTCATCAGCCAGCCGCCCGGATTCGCCGGCACGCCGTCCGCCGGCCACCGTTGCAGGGCGTCGGTCAGCGCCTCCTGCGCGCAATCCTCGGCCAGGGTCCAGTCGCCGGTGACCCGGATCAACGCGGCCACGATCCGCGGATACGAGTCCGTGCCCGCGGCGGCGACAGCCTCGGCCACCGGCCGGGCCGTCGCCGCCGGCTGTGCCTCAGTCACTCGGTTGAGCACTCATGTCGGCGAAGGGGCGCAGTTCGATCCGGCCGCTCCACGCCATCGGGTGCGCCCGGGCCACCGCGATGGCCTCGTCGAGGTCGGCACAGTCCAGGATGTCGAAGCCCACGATCACCTCCTTGGTCTCGGCAAACGGCCCGTCCGAGACCAGCAGCTCGCCGCCCCGGACGCGGATCGTGGTGGCCGCGGACGGCGATCCCAGGACGTTGCCCTCCACGCGGCGACCGGTGGCGTCGTTCTCGGCCACCCAGGTGTGGATATCCGGGATCAGGGACTCGTCGGTCTCCGGCTCGGTGTCGGTGCAGACGAACATCATGTACTTCATCTCGACTCCTCATTTCGTTTGTCACCCGCGTGACGAACGGCCGACCCGGTTCCGGACAGCTCGTACCCCAGAGATTCAGAATTCCACCGGCGGAGCCGGACGGCGAAACCCTCGAGGCGCGGCACAGTTGGCACGTATGACAGCCTGCCAGCCGGTTCGCGAGGGAGGGCGAGAAATCGGCCGACGGACGGCGCTATGCTGGTTCCGCTCCGGTCGAGAGGCGCTGCGACGGACTTGATCCGCCACGCTCGGCCCGGGTTCTGATCTCAAGGGCGCCTCCCGACGAGGGGGGGAGCCCTTCTTCATGAGCGACAGACTGCAAGAGATCAACGGCATCGACTTCGCGATCGCGGACCTGTCACTGGCCGAGGCCGGCCGGCACCAGATGCGTCTCGCCGAGCACGAGATGCCCGGCCTGATGGCCATCCGCCGCGAGTTCGCCGACCGCCAGCCGCTGCGCGGCGCCCGGATCGCCGGTTCGCTGCACATGACCATCCAGACGGCGGTGCTGATCGAGACGCTGGTCGCGCTCGGCGCCGAGGTGCGCTGGGTATCCTGCAACATCTTCTCCACCCAGGACGAGGCCGCCGCGGCGGTCGTCGTCGGCCCGCACGGCACGCTCGAGAAGCCTTCCGGTACGCCGGTCTTCGCCTGGAAGGGCGAGACGCTGGCGGAGTACTGGTGGTGCACGATGCAGCTGTTCGACTTCGGCGACGGCCGGGGCCCGAACATGATCGTGGATGACGGCGGCGACGCGACTCTGCTCGTACACAAGGGATTCGAGTTCGAGAAGGCCGGCGCGGTCCCGCAGCCGGCGGCCGGCGACCACGCCGAGTACCAGCTGATCCTGCAGACGCTGGCCGCTTCGCTGGCGGCCGATTCGCAAGCGTTCACCCGGGTGGTCGGCGAGATGCGCGGCGTGACCGAGGAGACCACGACCGGCGTCGCCCGGCTCTACAAGCTGGCCGCCGAGGGCAACCTGCTGTTCCCGGCGATCAACGTCAACGACTCGGTCACCAAGAGCAAATTCGACAACAAGTACGGCATCCGGCACTCGCTGGTCGACGGCCTGAACCGGGCGACCGACGTGATGCTCGGCGGCAAGCTCGCCGTGGTGTGCGGCTACGGCGACGTCGGCAAGGGCGCGGCCGAGACGCTACGTGGCCAGGGCGCCCGCGTCGTGGTCACCGAGGTCGACCCGATCTGCGCGCTGCAGGCGGCGATGGACGGCATGCAGGTGGTACTCCTCGATGACGTGGTCGGCCAGGGCGACGTCTTCATCACCACCACCGGCGGCACGGACATCATCACGGCCGCGCAGATGGCCAAGATGAAGCACAACGCGATCGTCGGCAACGTCGGCCACTTCGACGACGAGGTCGACATGGCCGGGCTGGCCGCGTTCCCCGGCATCGAGAAGGTGGAGATCAAGCCGCAGGTGCACGAGTGGCGCTTCCCCGACGGCCACTCGATCATCGTGCTCTCCGAGGGCCGCCTGATGAACCTGGGCAACGCGACGGGCCACCCGAGCTTCGTCATGTCCAACTCGTTCACCAACCAGGCGATGGCCCAGATCGAGCTGTTCACCAAGCCCGGCGAGTACGCCAAGCAGGTGTACGTCCTGCCGAAGTACCTGGACGAGAAGGTCGCCCGGCTGCATCTGGACGCGCTGGGCGTCCGGCTGACCACGCTGACCAAGAAGCAGGCGGAGTACCTGGGCGTCGACGTCGAGGGCCCGTACAAGCCGGACCACTACCGCTACTGAGCCCACCCGGATGCGTG
>Ga0307513_10011913_pt1 | contig 10768 bp, 13 predicted proteins | sample 15_EM_MG_FD_202174 | JGI IMG/M metagenome (GOLD analysis project Ga0307513, IMG submission 202174) | Populus trichocarpa ectomycorrhiza microbial communities from riparian zone in the Pacific Northwest, United States - 15_EM | ecosystem: Host-associated > Plants > Roots > Unclassified | place...
CCACCTGTTGAGGATGCCGGGATCACTGCGGAAGCACTCTACGAGTAAAATTTTGGACAGTTTTTCCATGAATTTTTCTTGACTGTCTTTCTTTTAGCTATGACGCAGCCGAAGATAACGAAATTAGTTTCCGCGAAGGTGATATTATCACCGAGATAGAACCTGCATCGGAGGATTGGTGGCAGGGCAAGAACTCGCATGGCGAAATTGGACTGTTCCCAGGTAATCGCCGTTTTCTAACTGCTAAATGATTTGAGCTGATGATTCCCCCCCCAGCGAATTATGTTGAGGTTCGCGAGTAACCATAAATATTTTAGGATTTTGTCTGTTCTTATTTTCAAAACGAAATTAAAAATCATTCTTCTGTTCCTCCAAACCGGACCTGCGGGCCGCCATATTTGGACTGACACCTTTCCTCCTGTTTCTACTTCGATCTTCGAGCTCCAAGGTTCATTATTCAACTATCATTCCCTCCCCCAATCACCAAGAATTGCGCCTTGCAATGCTGTTCTCAAGCTTGGGTAGGTACTTGTTCAAAGGGGCCTTCACTGAACTGATTCGTGACCCCACAAAAGCGTGCTTCAGCCCCTCAGTCTCCCCAGTAATCAGAAAATTATGGGGTAATCTCAAGTGGTCAAAAGTGGTGTCAGGAAGCTCATTGAACAGCACCCTCAGTTACCAACGGTGGAAAACTGACGCATACAAGCGTCGATTTTCACAACGCCAACTTCTTTTTCTGTAACGATATCCAGGATCCCTGGTTGAACGAGTAGGCCTTGATTATTACTCTGACCTCGAAATCTTGAATCGAATACCCAATAGGTTGCTTTCACGTTCACTGATCGTCGGTTCAGTTGAAAGAAATATGCGCATACATTTTGCTCAAACTAACCTTGACAGGTACGCCATGCGGCCTGGGTCACTCTCTGCGTTGCGGAGGAGTTTTGCATGCCCATAGCAGCATATACGCTTGACGGTGAGTCTTAGGTGCAAAATATGGTTTTTAAGGCGCATACAATCACAAATTTTTGTATCAGACGGATTCGATTGCTCCAAGATAAGCATCCTGGATCCTATCGCTGTTGCTCGCGCGAGTGGGCAACCTCCAGTCGCGGACAATTTGCGTCTTCAAACGGATGATAACCCTCTTTCTGCTTCTACCCAACTTGAACGAAAGCGGCCATTCGACTCGGAAGGAGATTCGCAGGCGCAGATCAATCAACCGCCGAAGAAGAAAGCTCGAATGATTGCAGTTTCGAAGGATCGAGGTCAAGAAACGACCATCCAAAACGCCGAAAAAGGTGGTGGAAACCCAGATTTACCACCTCGAGTATGCTTCTCAAAGGCTTCGCTTCCATCTGGCAAAGTTTCCAAGGCCGTCAAGACTTTCGAGAGTCTAATCGTGTATCCGAAGACGATTTCACCTCCACTTACGCCGAGGAAAGAAAAGGACGTCGCAATTTCGTGAGAAAGTATTTGCTCCTTGTCGCTTATCAGCTGAGCAGCGTTATCCGTAGTCCGTTGAATCCACATACTCTCTTCTGGAACGACCTGTTCGCGAAGTCTTTCTCCAAGGATGAGTCTACAGTATTGGAACTCTCTGTTGACGATCTCATCCAAGCACCTCGAACGAAAGGAACCCTTTTCAAAGTCAACAAGTATTACCGTGGCAAGAAGTTTATCAACTTGGATTACGTATAAACGAGGCCTGGATATGTGTACCATTTCACTCTCTGACCTACCGCGAATAGAAATTATTCATTACGGTATGAGGAACGAATGGATGAACGACCTCATGCGTTCTGCGGCACGACATCGAAAATGATGACGCAGATTTCGAGAGTGTCTCGTGGTTTAGCAAGTCGCCGAACGCCGAATTCCATGCGGGGCGATTGCAGGCACATTGAAGGCATCGGGCATCCGATGTCGCCATCCTCGGGTCTTCGAGGCGGGTTGTTTGTTAGCTGATCCCTTCGATTTCGAACTAGGTGAATGTCTTAATCGATGGGACCGCTTGCAGGAAAGCTTGTTCAAGAAGGGCCTCGAAATGGCCCCTATTTGGCAAGAATTCGGCCAACACAGACATATGAGCTAGCCGCCAGTGTGGGTAAGTCCGATCGTCCATTTCGACTAGGAATTCGTCCTTGTCATAGGTCTATTCAATTGCAATTCATTAAAAAAAATGGGAACAAGAACTTACGATTTGGTCTATTCGTTGTCCTTGGCTCGGTATCCCTAAATGAAATTCGGGCGTGTCGCCTGCGTGTGGAAGGATGTATCTGACGACCAGTTCAAGCCTGAACAATCTAGGAAGTTTCGTGGATATCAGGTCCACAAGCTGGGGCGACAACGATACAAGACCAATCCGAAGTGTACTCAATGCCTCGTCTCTGGTATGGGAGGAGACAAGACTGAGGGCTTCCTCCACATCATCGTATGTTCGTTGACATCCAGTGAGTGACAGTGAGGTGATCGTCGATGAAAAGTGTGCGAGGCACGCCACGGAGGTGTATACGGGAAATAAACTTGAGCTGATATCCAGGACGTGCAATTTTGATAAATGAACCCCGCAAATGGCAGCCCTGACCCATTTATCAAATGAAGATAGATTGGGAGTCATACCGAGGCCACCGAGATGGGTTGCACGCAATCGGAGGGTTCGGAGGGTGGCCCGATGAATATAGAGGAAATTTGAAAGCCCGTCTGGGTCGCCGAGATGGATTGACTCGACGGGGATAGCGACGACAAGCTGTTCGAGGAGAGGAAGGTACACGATTGCGCGGAGCATTGGGGAGAGATCCGCCGCCTCCCATGACTGGATAGTGAGGATTTGGAGAGTGTTGCGGAGGCGGCTAATGGCGGGTCCTAAGTGCGTTTGCATAATTTCAGTGCGTTCTAATTTGGATCCAGTGGTCTCCGAGTGTATGCAAAGTTTGAGTTCCTTGAGGTTTTGGACTTGGAAGGAGGGCGTCAAGAGGTTCTTCACGTTCTCGAGGGAAAGTTCAAGAGAGAGTTTTCGAAGGTTCGCCTGGAAAACGGTCGAAAGGAAGGGCGCGGCAGATACGCTGATGGAAGGCAATCCACACCAGGTCACGTAATAGTCGGTGACGTTGGGCAAACCACTTAACACCTCTAGCATGACCTGCACGACGTCTTCGGCGCGTTGGAACGTTCGAATGAAACGCATTTTGGGGTGCTTGAGGAATATCTTCAGGTTCGCGAGCTCGGCAAGCTTATCCCGGAGCGAACGACGAAGATATATGGGCGCAAGACGGCCTGCCTTCTCTCTATCCAAAGCCTCCTTCAAAAAACCAGGATACACGTGAAGGATGCGGACGCGTTTCGCAACGGCGGGATCTCTGCGGCGCGAATGGTGAGTACTAACGTTCGTCAGAACTTTAATACGATACTTACTTGAGGCGCGCCAAACTCCTTAGCATTCTCTTATCGAGGTATGCGAAGCTCATTTGACGATAGCGGCAGTCCATTGCGATCTCGAAGAAAACACTGTTTAATGTGTAGAGATCCTGCAAGACAAGGGCGGGGATAAACTGGGCGATATGGACCCATATTTCATGCGGGATGCTGGTCATTGATGATGGGGGGAGCGGACAGCAGAGTAGCCAGGAGGGTTATGGTTATGACCGGGCAGAGAAACGAGAGCTGCCATTTCAGAGACTCTCCCCAAGAAGAGATAGATGCAAAATCTGTCACTTCCCGTGATTGTTGGACAGGGTGTGGTTGGACTTGTTCCCTTTTTGACTTTAATGTGCTTACGTCAGGTCTTCTTAATTAGCCTCGAGGCCCACCGACATTGTCCATTACCCACCTCCGTTTAGCCTGAAGCGGCGACACATGCCGCTATGTGACACTACTAAAAAATGAACAACGCCATGTTAGTGTCCATTCAATCCTCTCCATTCGATGGTCAGTTCGGATTCAACTGGCCCTGGCATCCGACTTGATGATTGGTCACATTGGAGCCCTCCTCCGACCTTGTTCCTTCCGAGGCATTTACGGCTCGAGAACGGCCGTCATTATGTATGTCAGCGTCGACGGTTTTAGGAAAGTTAATTCAGACTTAAGACGTGTCTTCTCCATCCAAGAGACGTCATGGAAAATCGATAGTAGAGGTATTCGCCTCATCGTTTTCCACTGCTGAACCGATTTTCTTGCACAAACATGACCAATTTAAGAGGTTCAATTTAGAATCGGCTGTAAAGGTAAGTTGCTTGAACCTTACTCGCATTTGACATTTGGCATCTAGAAATCCCAGGCTTTCTTTATGTAACCTCAGGCCGCGGGCACTGGCAGATGCTCCATTTTCACTCACCTCGGTTTGAACTTTACTCCTCTTTGCGACACATTTGCGACGTCCGGATCGCGTCTTGATTACATCGTCATCGAAGGTTCTCGGTATGTATATGACACTGGTGTGAATACGTCCGCATAATCAGAGCTCTCTTAGAGGCGATAAGCTGATAAGCTGGTATCGCCCTTGCCACGACGCCTCGACTGTACCCAAGGAGTCTCGCTGGGATTGGAATTAGATTTGGAAGACCCGCTGTTGCCTTGCTTGTCATACCAGGTCGCGAACTAGCTTCTGGGTTGTCTCTTGCTAGTTCCCGGTGCAGTCAACTTACGAAATGCTGACGGCGGCGATGGACGTTACTGGACCTAGTCCACTGCGTGGAAAAACTCTCGGCGACATAACCAAAGGACTTCCGGTCGGCAATGCCACTAGCATGCTCCCGCAAAAAAGGATTACTCTTCCGAAATAATTCTTCTGGAAGCAGGCATCAGGGTGGATTGCCGAGATACTTTCCGTTGCCATGTTCAAACGTGCCCTTATCTTGTGGATGCCTCCTTAAGTGTAATCGTTATTGAGTGCCCTGGGAACCACAAGTTCTCCAGAGAAGGATGCAGCCTACTTTTTATGTATTTCCGCGGAGTAAGGACTCAGCTCGTATGTTTTTTTTCGTTTTTGATCGGGGTTGGTCTGGACGGAAGTTCGAAAACTCTGGCCCTTTTCCTTCAATAAAATCCCTAGTTGGCTAACTGGAACGTGCGCTTTTGGTATTCATTCGGCTCCGGTTTTTGTACACTTGCGCCCAACTTCGCGCATTCTTTTTTCCTCCATTTCCTTAGGCACTCATTTACCAATAAGCGCTTTTGGCCACCCAATGCTCGCAACAACGTCGCGCATGTGGTGTGCGTGGAGGGTGTTACTCTTGTCTTGCTACACCTGCCAGCCTTACTGTGATGGTGAGTACCCCCCCCCCATCAAAGGGGCACAGGTCAGATGCAGGTTTATTGTGGAAAGTTAAATTGACCCTCATGGGCCTGAGTATAGTCTACCGAATCTCTGAAAAAACAGTCCCAAATGGCCACTCGGCGCATAATAAGGAACAATAGCTTCACGAAGACACTCCTCAACAACACCAAGCATGGGCAGCAGAAATTCGCCGCACAACAACCAGCAAAGGCTACACAAACAGAAAGGCATCAGCAAGTCTCCGGATGAGTGGCCTTGAAAAATTTAACGACATTTAGCGCTTGTGGTGCGCTAATATTGCTGAGAAATAGTCACATGAACGCAACGTATGTTTTTGTCACCGCAATCCCGCTGAGACTTCCAAGTCGACGATCATTGAAATGCAGAAGGGCAAGTACTTTGTGAGTTCCTCGCGCCACTCATTTGTCGTCTTTGGCCATACTTACGCTGCTATGAGCTAACGTTGATTCTCTTCAAGTTGGTGAGTTCTAGATCTCAGACATTGCGACGATGGTCAAGTTGACACGACACGTTCTTTTTACAGCGGGCTCGCCGCTTCCAGAAACCTCCTAACCGGCTGTTAACCCTACCACTAGAAGTTCTAACTAAAGTGATGAGGTCGTTGGAATGGAGAGATGTCCTGCATTTGAGACAGGTGAGGTAAATGTGATCTACGACCCACTATCCGCTTATGGCCTTTAGACGTGCAAATATCTTTCACAAGCAACGAGGGGAAAATCTACCTGGGTTGATCTGTTCAATGCATCCAACACGGCTCATTCATGGTCACCACTGCGCCTCGAGCGGCCCATGGAATTCTACACCTCACATGAGCTCGAATACCTGGTAGTGCGACGGGAAAGCCAAGAACGCAGACAAAAAACACGGGTCAAGTTTTCCCCTGCTCTTACTCGTCGGCTTCACATCGATAATTCTGGTGCAAAGGCCCTTATTCTTATCAAGGGGGGACGATGGCTGTTAACCGCGTCTGACTTGGGCTCTGTCTCATATTATGATTTAGAGACTCGAGAGCCAGTGGAAAGGCCCTTGATACCGAAAAAAAGAGAACGGGATTCAGATGGTCCCTTTCGCGTTGTAACGATGGACGTGGACATTAACGACAAATCCGCTGTGCTTTCATTCAATCTTGCATTATATATTGAAGATGGTGGGTTTGTTTTTTATTCTCCGGAATTTCAATCTCGATATGACTTGTATTACTAGGGCGCCGGTTAATTCGAACCCAAATCGTTCAAGTATGGTGTATAACTCTCCAACTCGATCGCCAAAACCATGGGACGAGTCTCTCAGCGACGCACCTGTCCTCTTTTCCTCGTGAAAATTGTGGTTCAGTGCGTGCTATTTCTCTTCTTGGGGGATCTATCGCCTTCGGAGTTAGGACGACTGGAAATGATCCCGGTATACCTCATTATGTTGCTATAGTTGATTGGGCCGAGGCCAACGTTCAAGCTCAAGGTCGGTCACACTACAACGATGCATCGAAGCTATTATATCCGAGGAGAGTCATTTCTACATATGCACCACCGGTGAGTGGCACCGTTGGATCGCTATTCATTCATAAACCCACAATGGTGAACAGGTTTGTGTCCGACTACTTCCGGGGAACAAGATATTTCTTGCTTTACGGAACCATAGATTTAGTTTTCACGACCGATCCACTTTTGCAGTGACAACCAGCTTTCCTCCTATCGCCTTTGTTACACCTTGGAATCCCTCTTATACGCGGCAGTCCGCCAGACAGCCAGGCCCTCCGGAATACATTTCTCCACCGTATTATTGCAGGAATACAGACACTCTGAGGCTTGTTTTCAACACCTATAATGCCATTAATGGCCTTATTATTCCTTGGGTCAGCGGCCTCAAACCAAATTTCAAGGTTATCCCGTTAATGGATTTCAAGGGTGACCTTAGGGAGCACTACCTTTCCTTAGGGTACAATAGTGCAATTCTGACTGGTGGTGCACCTCCTGTTCAGATGCTCTATTATTCATGGCCGGAATTTAGAGGTCGTCACCCGCTCGGTTCTTCGAACTACCCTATTGTCAAGTTTGGAAAGAAGAATCGGAAAAAAGAAAAAAGTTATGCTTTTGATGATGATGGATCTGGACGGGTTGTGGTACAGAGCCCCGATGAAATTTTAATATATGACCCCACTAAATTCAAAAATTGTACCTAGATAACTCTATGATTGATTGGTGGCTGCAATTGCGAAGGACATCGATAGACTGAGCCCTAATTATCAAGTAATCACAATTAACATGAGTATGCATATTTGCGGTGGTGTGCGGTCGGATTGCACCTAGGTCGCTTACCATGCATTCATCCCATCCTACCAGATACCGTGCATAGAGTCGAGTCTTTGGCCCGATATGGCATCCGGATGAGTTCGACTTCGTTATGGACCTCCTTCTCCGCTTCGCCGTCGCAGCCATCGCCCACCCGCTGAACCATTGTTGAGTGACCTTTCCGCGCCTACAAGCAACCTGCAGCCCGAACTTTAGCCATCTGGTCCATTCGAAACGACGGGTCCGAGTTCCAAGGTATGTACGTACCCCAATTTTTTCGTCAACACCCGCGCTCATCAGTGCTTCACTGTCCTCGCCGGAAACCCGCTTACTTCCCCGTGCATGTTGCCAAGGTTGCATAGGTGCTGGTGCCATCTGTCGTATACGAAGAATGCCGACCTCGATCCCGCCCGCCGCATGAGGGTAGTATCCATGGGCGAATCCGCAAGTTGTCAAATTCTTCAGAACGGAATCTGCGAAAGGTGGATTAGTGGTGGTAGTTGATGGAGGGATGATGCGACGTACGACGTACGTCCTGATGAACCACCACGAATTACGTTGAAAAGAGGCGAGCCTCCTCTTGCATAGGATTCTAAAAGGAAAAAGATCAAGGGCATTCAACAAAATAACGAATAGATAAAAACAGATTGTACTCTTATCTTCATAAATCTTCTGGTCACCGCTCAGACTGAGCACACGAACACAATCACGTTCTTCAAAAAATGGGTATATTTCTTCCTCTCTACCCGCCCGGATCGAATGGCTCGTATCAGCTCACCAATCTTGAACACCGCCTCCGTGATGCCCATCGTCTTGACACGATGTCCCGGAGATACGACGGCGGGAGTGGTACACAGCCTATTTGTTCAGCTAGAACCTGTGGGATAGAGGAACGACTTCTAGTGGACACACGCTTTGGAGAGCGGACATGGGGAGTCGGGGGAGATGACAAGGACTTCAGCTTCAACCTAGGGGTTAGGGTGAGAATAGGGTGACTGGTGCTGGAGGTAGGTGTATTTGTAGGCACATTAGTGGAAATAGGTGCAATTGACAAACTGCACGAACTGGATGGTGTTGCATTGGATAAATATTTGTACGAGTCTCGTCAAACCCGTTGTAGCCGCCACTGCGAATGAACACCATTTGCTTTAAGTAGGTTGTCAGAGTTTTTCGGCGGCTCCCTGGCCGGAACATCGCTTCAACTTGTGTCCATGCAGCCAATTAATGTGTCTCTTCGGTGGCGCGGGTCGTCCCTTAATCTCAACGAGGTTCTAATGGTAAGAAGTGGGAGGAGAAAGGTACCTTCTCCAAATCGATCTTTGGATCCTCATGTCAGGTCTCCGGAATGAGGTTAACGATCCAATTCTTACCTCCCTGCTGCGCTTCAAGTTTTCAACCTCTCCGACAGGTCGGCAATGTCAATCTACTGGTAAATCCTATGATAACCCTTGTAATGATGCAAACCATGCAGTTGGGCGAATGCGGGTGTTGAGGCGGGGAGAGCGGAAGACAGCTATCTCTGTCTTTCTGAGGGAATAGAGTTCTTGGAGAGGTGTTCCATCGTCAAATGAAAATGGACTCAAAATAGATCCCGTGGCGCACCATCGCTCCCAAACAGGGTTCCTCGATTTTTGCGACGAGCTGGTAGGGTGATTAGGAAATGATAGTGCGACGACGGAGTATACGAATAAACTTGCCCCCTCCAGCATTCAGTTTTGCTGGCAGTGAGGGTAGGGTGTTGCATTTTTCTGTGCTGTTGGGCCACAAGGGCGGGAATAGTTTGAGGTTTACACGTTCGTACTTGGGGTTTACTATGCACATAGGATTTACACGCAAAGCAGTGTTCGGCCATGAGAAGTTGGATAACACGTAGAAAAGGACACAAGGGTGGATGGAACATAAGAAGATGAGGACATTCTTGAGACCGACAATGCTCAGACATTCCGAAGAATCCAGTAAGGGGTGCTGACGACCGTAACAATTTGTGTAACAAATCAAGAAGCTAAGAAAAGAAATCCCACTCAGGCTGGCATTTCATACTGTTTGTTACCATTTGTTTGCCACATTTTGGATCTCACAACGGTAAACAAAGGTTTTGGAGCCATCAGTGAATCTAAGCTTGAAAGCTTGAAGCTTGACCGGTCTGACCTCCCGAGTCTATACCTTCGTGATAACGCCACACTATTGATATCATCGATCTCATCACCAATCCGAAACAGACATCAGTAAATGTGCCTCTGGCACACGCTGTAGCCTCACCCCAGCCAGGAGGAAGTGACCAGGAGGACATGGCGCGAATACTGTGGCTCCGCAGCATGAAGGATGAGTGGACCAGCGCCATCAGGTACGTTGCGGACCATTTCTACTTACCGCTGCTCATCGCCATGGCCTGCTTAATTCCAGATAACGGCTCAGTGCGCGTGCTCATGCGGGCCGACACGTGTTTGTCAGGTTTGCACAGCTGCAACACTGCCATCATCTATAAATGTCGCGTTTTTCTTGAAAAGACTATTCTCTTTCTACCCCAACAACCCTACCGCTGTGGCCAATTCTGAGCTATACGAAGATAATGCAGAGCGCCCTTGGGTGTATTTTCTTTATTTTGCTGTTTATTTGTCTGTTTCCGAACCGAGTTATATCAATCTATGCTGCGGCTGTATGGTTCCTCGATACCTTCAGGAAAGGGACCAGACATAGCGCAGAAAGGACGAGGCCGGATATCATATCAATTGAGGCTCGAGGGGGTATGGAAGACGCCGCACAGTCTCCCAATTATTCCCTACGGGACTCAGCAGGCCTGGTCTTGGAGATTGTACAACACATCGAGGTTTGTGACTACCCGTTTTTTCATTTTCAACTTCTTCCTGGACCTGCTGCTTATTAGATTGTCTCTCACAGAATACAGAAGGCCATAAAGAGTCGCTGAAGATCCTTGCGAATTACACAGCCGACTTGGTGGTCAGATTGGGGGAAATCGGTTTAGCCCTTGAAATTCAAAATCACGAAATACGTTTGCCGCCCGGTTTCCTAGATGAACTTGCCGAGTGCGATTTCCCATTGCTTATGTTTACTTCATATGTTTAATTTTATGCGTTAGGTCCCTTCTCGATATTGAGGAACTCACGCGTCGATTGGCCAAACGCACATTTTGGGTTCGGATTGCTCTCTACAGCCATGACGAGACAGC
>Ga0307513_10011914_pt1 | contig 10766 bp, 4 predicted proteins | sample 15_EM_MG_FD_202174 | JGI IMG/M metagenome (GOLD analysis project Ga0307513, IMG submission 202174) | Populus trichocarpa ectomycorrhiza microbial communities from riparian zone in the Pacific Northwest, United States - 15_EM | ecosystem: Host-associated > Plants > Roots > Unclassified | place...
GAAGACCGCGTGGCGCAGAGCAACATTCGCCTTTTCGGTACATCCTCCAAGGCACTTACCGTCGATCCATCATCCAACGCCGAAGCTGACGACGACGACGAAGACGAAGAGGATTTTGATGACGACTCAGATGAAGATGCACACTCCGACTCAGATGCAAGCGGTTCAGAAGACGATGACGAAGCGATGGACGAAGATATCCCTTACAACATTCACAACACCGGACGTGCCGATCGCCGAACCGTCACTCGCGGCCTTCCATCAAGCAAGAAGGAGCGCACAGACATCGAATACGCAGACAGCGATTCTGATCTCGGCGAGGACGAGTACGCGGCTCGGGCCGGGTCACGAGTGCGGTTAGACGAGGACGACGAGGACCAGAACATCGCGAGCGACGAAGACGGAGACGAGGATGAACTGGAAGAGGAAGAAGACGAAGAATCAATACCTCGATGGAAACGAAACCTATCCGAACGCGCACATCAGGCTTCGGCATCCTCGAGCAAGTCGAAGCGAAAGGACTGGACCAAGCTCATCTACTCTACGTCTCTCTCGCCCGAGGAGATCCTTAACGGCAAAAAAGAGGAACAAGAGGACGAGGGAGATGGGGACGATTTCTTCCAAGTCAAGACAAAGGAGACGGATGATCCAGATGTGCTGGATGCAGGAAAGGAACCACTTGACGAGGAGGCATTGAAGAAGTGGGAGGAAGAGCATATGCTGGAGTCCATCAGACATTTGTTTATCACAGGTGGTGATGATGAAGGCAACGCAGAAGGCCAAGACGAAGGAGTCGGCGATGACGAAAGCGAAAACAATTCAGAAGACAACTCGCACGACGACGACGACCCCTCTTCCTCGAAACCCCCTAACTCCAAACCCAAAGACTCGACACTATCACGCGCAGAAGCACTCGCCAAGAAAAAAGAAATCCTAAAACGCAAATTTGACGAACAATACGACGACCCCGAATCCTCCAAACTCGATTTCTACGAAGAGAAAAAAGATGAAATGGCACGTCAACTCGAACTCAACCGCGCCGAATTCGAAGGGATCGACGCCGACGCACGAGCGCTCGTCGAGGGGTTCCGCCCAGGCCAATACGTACGCATCGAATTACGCGACGTCCCCTGCGAAATGGTGACCAACTTTGACCCAACATTCCCTATTGTCGTCGGCGGGCTCCTACCAGCGGAAGAGCGCTACGGGTACGTCCAAGTGCGCATCAAACGGCATCGGTGGTACAACCGCACGCTCAAAACCAACGACCCGTTGATTTTCTCTCTGGGATGGCGGAGGTTCCAAACGATCCCTATATACTCCCTCGATGATCATTCTATCCGGATGCGCATGCTCAAGTACACTCCGGAGCATATGCATTGCTATGCGACGTTCTATGGACCCGTCACCCTTCCCAACACAGGCTTCTGCGCATTCAACTCACTATCAGCCGACACACCCGGCTTCAGAGTCACCGCCACTGGTGTTGTGCTGGATATCGACCGCTCAGTAAAGATCGTAAAGAAGATCAAGCTGACAGGTGTCCCATACAAGATATTCAAGAACACCGCCTTCATCAAAGACATGTTCTCAAGCGCACTCGAAGTCGCCAAATTTGAAGGCGCGAACGTGCGCACCGTCTCTGGTATTCGCGGGCAAGTGAAAAAGGCGCTGCCTAAACCCGATGGGGCGTTCCGAGCGACGTTTGAAGATAAAGTGCTCAAGAGCGACATCATCTTCCTTCGCGCTTGGTATTCCATCCAACCTCGAAAACTCTACAACCCCGTCACCTCTCTCTTGTTATCCGAGAAATCCAAATGGACCGGAATGCGTCTCACAGGTCAAATTCGACGGGACGAGGGAATCAAGACGCCCTTGAATGTCAACTCGACGTATAAAAAGGTCGAACGCGCGCCACGCCGGTTCAACCCTCTCATCACCCCAAAGAAACTGCAGGCGGCGCTGCCGTACGGGTCGAAACCCAAACTGATGAAGCCGCAGCGGGAACCGACGTACATGCAGAAACGTGCAGTAGTGATGGAACCAGACGAAAAGAAGGCGCTAGCACTGATGCAACAGATCCGGGCGCTGAGGAAAGATCAAGTAGCTCGACGGCATGAGAAGAAGGAGGAGAAAAAGGCCGAAAGGGCGAAGAAGATGGAGAAGGAGCAGGAGAAGAGGAGCGAGAGGGAGAAGGAGAAGAAGAAGGATGTGATGCGGATTGCGGGGCAGAAAAGTAAGCGTGAAGCGGATATGGAGGATGGGAGGGGAAGGAGTAAGAGGCGTAAAACATCAGGGTTGTAGATTGTATTCCTGTTCTTATACCTCCTGTTCAATTCTTATTCGCCACCTCGATACATACTATTGAACCAGATGAGGCTGGCGGTCGATTTTGTACGGAGGATTTAAACATGATGGCCGCAATACTAATACGGCGCAATGCGACACGCTCACGTGCCTTGAGATTTTGATCGCAATTCCCGACTGATCATTGAACTCGAACTTGCTACTTAGCCACAACCTATTCCTTCCTAGTCCCCGAGTTCTTGGTCTTAAAATGTCATCCTGGTCTTGGTCTCCTAGGACCCACACCTCTCGATTTACCCAAAAAATCAACAGTGCTATACAGATCCAGTATCTGGTTGGTCCAGACTATGATCAGAACCAGATCTGGTGCCATTCAACCAATATTTTCCTTCAACAACAACGTGGAGAGGGACACCAACACCCCAACATCCAAAGGGACTTGGAGGAGGCGAACACCTGGTGGTTCCCTGTGGAACTATTTTATCCCCTTCGACTCATCACGTGGAAATTTTGGGTCCTGGCTGACCTATGGGATAAACAGAAAAACGATCTGGAACCAGGCATAAAAAGCCTCCTGGCGGCTTATATTCTCTATTATGAAAAAGTCGTGGATCGTGTATTACCTCTGGCAGAGGAACGTGGCTCTGACGAAGAACACTTGAAGGTATGGTTCGAAATTGATGTAACGACTGGGGACCATACTTTGGTTTCACCCGAGTCGTACAGATGTTCCAGAGGTCAGGGGGGAGGGGCTGAATATCAGGTGTGGGCAGAGAAGAGCGCTGATAAAGCTGCATTGTCATGGGGGTTTTACGAATTCTTCAGCCTGGGGCGATGGGACAAGGTTGACAGACAGAGCAAGGAAAATACCTTTTCCAAGGTCCTGACATGGCTCGGCGAGCACTCTATGGAACAAGAATAAAAGGAAGGCATGGGCCATATGGCTGAGTGTAGGTTGGTTGCACTCCATATGCTTTTATACCCCATCTAATCGCAGCGCGACATTCAGAATTGTTGGAAATGATATCCAGAAGAGTGGGGAACCCATCTAGCTACTTTTTATTGATCAAACAGCTAATCTTCATTTGTAGACTTCTTCCCGATGACGGTGTAGGAGAAATACCAAATGTGACATTAATCCAGGATTCCTGCCAAGTTAATCCGAACTCAAGATGCCTGGGGACAGCAGATCACAGCAATGGCCTGCCCCATGGCGATGCGCTTCGAAGGCACTCTTCGTTCAAGTTGTGCTTCACACAAATACCAAAGTCAAATTGGCCAGTTATATATATGACTTGCTGAATAATAGGAATTCTTTGGCGTTGAGGATTGCTTGAGGATGGCAGTGAGCAACTCGAAGAATTCTGGTGTGATGTGGAGTGGCAGGATAGCATATCTCATTAAGTAGTTGATATGTAAAACAATGGGATGATTTACCCCAGTAGTTTATAAATTTATAACCGCATGGAAAGCAAGAAAGAAATTCCCCAGGCGTATTTACTCAGAGTACCATCTCCGGTGCCAGATAGATTAATTGTGGATATTTACTCGGGATTTGTAGCTAAGCCAAAGTCAGCTTCGAGGTTCGGAGGTCTATTCCACCTTCATTCCAAATTTACGAATGGTAAACAAACAGCTTTGATTCCAAAGATTCATGGATGGTGGTAGTAAGGACATGATGGCGTTATCAAGGGGATGCCTGATTTTCTCCCGCCATCAAGACTGTAGGTGTGTGTGTGTATCGAGGTTTAAGGCAGCCAAGTACATCCTAAACCCGGAATCGCAGGGAAGTTAGGCAGAAAAAGCGCTGCAGTAACATGGAATCTTGTTTGATAAAAACCCAGAGTGGTCCCTTTCCTGTTAAGTTTCTCGTTCGAAGGAGGACTCTGAGGAAATATTTGGGCCATCATCTCGCATCCCAGAGAGTTCTATCCCAGATGAAACAAGGAATACAGGTAATAAGTGGACGCTGGGCCCGTTCGAAGAGAAGTCCTATGGCACTGCTGATTTCCAGTGGAACGCCACATGGTAGTTACTTACAACCATCCCAGCCAGTTAAAGAGGACAGGTATAACCCAAATATAGCAGACTTGGCCGCTCAGAGAGAGGAGTAAGTATCGATTTCGTGGTTTCACCTTTTTTTGGATGATGATTTTCGGACTTAGCCCCTAAGTAAGTAATAAGGTCCGACTGATGTTGGCCAAGTGTTGGCTTTGCTTTCTACTGTCACCATCCCTGAGCACGAACGTCTGATAATCCCTGAACGCGCGCCCTCTCTTTTGTTGTAAATTTTATCCTTCAGTAAGTCTGAAGAGCAGTGGTTATGATCTTGGGCTTAAATTCCTAGATTCCTTTGAGATCTATAGGTTTTTGCAAGCCTCACATCGCGTCCTCCATCCCGTCTCTTTCCTTCAGCTTCTCTCCATTTCGACATCAAAAAATCGATGGATACAACAACACCGACTGCTGCCGCACAGTACAACGCCCAAGAACGCGTTCTTTGTTATCACGGTGCCCACGTATATGAGGCGAAGGTGCTGAAAACGAAGAACTTCGACGAGCCATCGCCGACTACTGGGGAGGTTGGCCCACATTACCTTGTGCACTATAAGGGGTGGAAGCAAACGTGAGTGTTCTTGTCCTCGGAAGTTGGGTCGAGACTAGTGAATGAGCATATGCAATCAACGCTTTCTCCCCTTGTTTAACCCGTATTTTGTTGCCTTTTACCCTCCTTCCTGCACCTTCCATCTCTTTTATTTCCTTGCCTTTTACTTCTGTGACGATTAGCTGACGATTATCATCTTTTGATTGCTACAGATGGGACGAATGGGTTCCTGAAAACCGACTCCTAAAGTTCAACGAGGAGAACCTCGAGCTTCAGAAGAAGTTGCTATTAACTCACTCCGCTACCTCCCATGGTGGCTCAACGTCCAAGGCGTCAAACAAATCGACCGCTGGAGGTGGAAGCGCAAGCACCAGGGGCAGGAAGGAAGGGACGAGGGGGACAAAGAGGGCTCGGGAAGATGTACGCCCATTCTCTATACTGTCTCTTTCTCGTGCTTTTTTCCGCGTTCTCAACCTTGCTTTTTTTTTTGTCTAGGAAGAGAGCAAGAGACCCGAGATGAAACTTACAGTCCCGGAGGTGTTGAAGACAATTTTAGTGGATGATTGGGAGGCAGTTACGAAAAACAACCAGGTTCGTACGCCAGAGCCTTTCTGCCTCTATATCGTTGCTGACTTGAGAAAACATATAGCTTGTTACACTTCCGCGCGAACCAACTGCTCTCCAAGTTCTCGAAGATTTTGCGGAATATATAAAAGAAACTGATCCTCCTCAGTGAGTCTTGGTCTCGTTTCTCGTCCATCTCGCAGAAATTGAATGATATCTTCAGCCTGAAAGATCCGTTACTCATCATACAATCTGTCATCGAAGGATATCAGGCCTACTTTGATCGTGCGTTGGGCGCAATTTTATTATATCGTTTCGAACGACCCCAATATGCCGAGGTTCGGAAAAACTACTGGACTGGGCAGAAAGTGGTTGTCGGGAAAACAGAGAGGGAAATGTCTTACGTGTACGGAGCAGAGCATTTGTTGCGATTATTAGGTGCGTTTGCAAAACAGCCATTATCATCAATGCTGAAGTTTGGACGCTAAATTTATTTTTCGATTGGGCCGTAGTGCAACTTCCCCAAATTATCTCGACCATCCCAATGGATGCGGAGTCGGTCACTATTTTAAGAGATTATACAAATGAACTCATGGTGTGAGTTTCGCTACTGCTTCTTTTTTTTAAGACTTGCCATATTAACTCCCATTCGATCTAGGTATATGGTCAAGGAGAAGGACCGGTTATTTCAAAGAGAGTATGAGAACACGAGTCTGCAATATCAAAACATCGCTCGGTCATGATTTCTCGCAGTATTTCCTCCTGTTTTGGATAATGAATCATCTTAGCGCTAACACGTTCGCCCTATCTCTCCAATTGTTGGCTTTCGAATTCATCACATACATGGGTAAAAATACATTCAAGTTCTTTATCAACCACCCGAATACCGTTAATTTCCTGGATCGAAACTACCGTCCGCCTTCTTCGAAACAACTGCAAACTTTCCCTCCCCAGGCGCGTAAATGATCATATTATCGAAACCGTACGCATAATTGAAAGCGATAGCGCGAGACGCTACGCAAGCATGTCATCTGCAGGGTTCTTCAAGTCGAAACCCTCGATTCCGTCTTGGAGACCTTTGTCAAAATTGGCGAGGAATGGGTTGGGAGCAACGCCCACTTTCACCCTCATGGTTTCGGAGGAGGATGGTATATCTCTGATGGAGACGAAGGTGTCCTCGCCGTTGTAGGCCTTGCTGCTTGGGTTCGACGTAAGCGTGAAGGAGGTGTTACCGGAACTGCCAGGGAAAGGGTCGCCAGCGTCACCCCGGTTCTGGTTCACCTCCAGATTCTTGCGATTATCGGCTTGGACAAGAGCCACCTTGTATGGATTCCCTTGATTGTTCATCTTGCTTTCAAGGATATGCCATACTTTGCAAAATAAATAAATAATAAGTCCGGTATTCGACGAAAATAAGAGAAACATACTCAAAAGGCCCTGTCCCGGCAAGAATTCGTCGTACTTGATCTTGGTGCGATTCTCCACTAAGTAATATTCATCTGTGTTGGCTTGTCCCTGCCGCCAGAGTCGGTAAACTGTATTAGAAATCTTCACTTCTCCTATGTCGAGTACACGGTCAAAGGTAACGTTGTCGACATTGACCCAACCTTGGGCGGCTTTGCACCAGGCGGATGGATGGACAGGCTTGTCACCTCCACCACCCCATGATCCAGACGACATGAGGCACCATTGCCCAATGCCCTCTCCGGTGGGTTCGGGATTGGAATCATACAGGTCTGGCCAACCGAAAACGAGATGTCCAATCTCGTGCACGCAAACACCCAGCTTCGCATCCTCAGGAACTGTAAGGAATTGGGAGACGATCGCTCCATGGCCATTCTTCGGAGTAGGAAGGCTCCATTTAAGCGACCAAATATCTGTTTTCAACCCGGACTCCTCGGCACCGCGACCAGCGTGAACCACGATGAAGGCGTCGACTTGACCATTGTTATCGTTGTCGTATTTCTTGAGGTCTCCGAGGGCGTTGATAGCTGCATCGTAAGCATCAGAAGCCATGTTCCTGGCGTTGGGAGCTTTCTCACGTCCGAAAGAGTTGTTCGCGTAATAAGAGCGAGGGTGTGGCATGCGGAATGGCCCGACTATATTCCCGTCGAACCTGCTGATGCTGTTTCCGCTGACTTCAGCATAGTATTGGGAAACACTTCCTGATGCAGAAAAGAAGAGGTCGCGGAAGCGCTGCGCAACCTTTGGCCCATTGCGCATAACAGCATCTTCAAAGTCGACGAGAATCACAGCTACCTGGATGACGCCTCGAAGAGGTGTGCGAGCGAGCCCAGAGTTACTGATGACCTTGGCTGCGGTACCGGGAGGAAAGTGGGTGGAAGGGAATATGGCGCCGTCATCGAGGCCTGGGGCCGGAGGGAACACAATGCCTCGTAGGAGAGCTTCCACATCTGGATGTGGGGGAACGCAACAGGCATGGTTGTGTGTATTCATGTTGTGGTCGTTGTCTTCGTGATTCGATTGGAGAACGGTATGTTGGTCAAAGGGGTGAAGGAGTCCATCTTATAAAGCAAGTCTGACAAAAGTCTGATGACGACAGCGCTCGAGCTCGATATGAACAGGGAATTTTGAACTTCCGGGTGAGGTACGAAGCTGAGGAATTCAACGCAAACCACCCAGAATTCCTGCAATGCATAATAAGTAGACTAAACTGCGAACGTTGGGCGTCGGATTGAGCACCAAGTCATTGGTAAGATGAAGGCCACATCTCAAGATCTAGGGCCTTGGTCGCCTTGGTCAATTGTTCGCCATATCAATATGTCCGTGCTTGCCCAATGACTCTTCCACACAGGCCATTCAAAGTGTCCTTATGAAGGTGGGATTGTAGTAACATGCCAGTTGTCGGAAATGCCAAAATGTCAACATGTCAACAAACACCAAACAAATACTGGAACTGTTCCCATCATCCATGATCATAACAGAAAACTTGGCTTCAACGTTTGGCTTCAACCTATGCCAGCAACATTCAGGCCTGACTCAGCAGTCCACTGGCAAAACTGGCAATCAATTAACTTCTCTCTGAGTGGCTGAGTTTACTGGTCATAATATATATGATTATTAAATTTTTCCTTGTGCCGAATCTACATCTGGGATGAAATCTTAAACAGTCGAAAACGGGCGTCGACTTGGGCTGTTCTCCAACCATTCCACTTGTCAATGGCCTGGCAAGGATTCAGTTCTCATCCTGCATACTTAGCCTCCATTTCACGCTCACCCGGGCGCTTTGCTGCCAGATGCCCCAAAGGTTCTGATTGTGGAGCTGTGCCTTGCTTAGCCTTGAAACCGTAGAGGGGTATGCGCCAGGAACGCTCTTCCTGAGCGCTCAGAGGCCCTTGGGGTATGTAAGATAATGGTTATACCCCTCAGAATGGTTCTACCAGGCAGAACCGGACCTTTGTAAAATTATCAAGACATCCTATTGTAATCCCTGTACTCTTCATCGTATCTTCGTTGTACAGATGAACTTTTGTTTGTGGTGAGGGTGTGAGCTGGGGCCAGAGATGGGTTGAACGTCCAGGGGCTAGGCTAGGTGCTCAGCATCTTCCTCCGTTCACTCCTGGGGAATAGAAGCTTGGTCAGAGGTTGCGAATAAGTTTCTACCGCTTGTTTCGTAAAGATAGGCAAAATGTTGCCTGTGAAACTTCCTGTGCATTCAACTCGCACCTCCGAGCCGCATCGGAAACAAGTATACCTGATCATGAAAAGGGCCTAGGTACGAGGAGTTACTAGATTGCAACTTGTCGTCATCGAATAGATATAGGATAATTGGAACAAAAGTCCACGGGCCTCTACCGACAAACTCTCTATATTCTAGATAGTTTGGAGGAAGTGCGAAAACTCTCAGTAAGAATTATTCCACACTTTCAATGTTGGCACACAATCAAAATGTAGCCGTTTCAGGCTCATTGCAGGATGACAGCGAGGACCTCTAACGGCCATCACAGAGATCATGCATAGTTATTGACAAATGGTACCAAAGATTTTATGGACGATAAAGGGAAAGCGTAGCGAGTTGTACGGGACTCCGCGGATGAGTTGTACAGTTACGCGTCGATATCCTTTAGTTCTTCCCAAGGTCGCAATCCAAAAGATCATCCCACAGCTTCTGACGGGCCTTCTCATACAATCAGCGAATTGAGACATGGTTTACAGAGCTGAGATTGGGAGTTTTGGTTCCATGGTGCCAGATGTTTAATATCACCGTCGATGGTAGAAAAAATGATTGGGGGACCAATGATTTTTTACGAGGGCAATTTGAAAGGGAAACACACCGTTGGCCCGGGAACAACAACTTTTCTCGAGCCCGGCTTTTAAAGACGTCATGGTACGCTTGAATGAGCTTGTTGCGACCCAGAACAGAATGGCTGATAAACCGAGAAGAACCATAGGGTAAGAACTAGAACTTGGCAATGTATGAACACCAGATAGGCGGTAGGAAGACAACTTGAAATGGAAAGTTCGTAACACAACTGAAGGATGTTATAGGGGTCCGCGTCAGCATCTAGGTGGGAATGATGGTGAGAGGACGTACTGGATTCCATTGTTCCAAAGTGTTGGGGAACTCAAGCCATAATCGCTTCAGGCCCTCATCGCAAAGAGAGCCAATTTCATACTTCTTCCCCAAGCGGAGGATGGCGGGGAGGAGGTCAATCGGCATCAAGTCTCGCATGCCTTGTGCGCTATAGCTCAACACGGGAATCATTATAGGAGGGACAAAGGCAGGGAGTTACATTGTGTTTTCGCCGAATATTTTCATAGAATATGGACAAAACGTGCTCGAGGTCGTTGCTTGTCTGAGAGCGTACTAACTGGGCACCCACCAACGTTAAGTGTTGTCGTGGGGTCCGTGGGCTAGGGCATGCTAAACGTGTCTTTGAAGACGTTCGAATGCAGCGACAATAACTTAGAACGATGGACTCGAAACTAGGTGTTCTCCGCCTGTAGGACTACATCAGAGAAAGATTGGCCGCGGCACGAGAAATATGCAGGTAGCGTGACTCACGACCTCTGAGTAATGATTCCTAAATACACTCATGCACCAGCAACGAACGCGGCATCCGAAATGGGAATAGACCACATACATCCCTTGTGGAATCTATATCTGGGGTGAATGCTATTGATGAGGAACCTATGAGGAAACAGACGTCGACGGCCACATCTAGGGAGACTATTATTTCGCCTAGATCAAGCCTAGATAGTGCACAGTCAACACCAAAAAAATATCGAGGGTAAAGGGGGAAAGCGTGGCGCATGTACGGGACTACGC
>Ga0307513_10011915_pt1 | contig 10766 bp, 7 predicted proteins | sample 15_EM_MG_FD_202174 | JGI IMG/M metagenome (GOLD analysis project Ga0307513, IMG submission 202174) | Populus trichocarpa ectomycorrhiza microbial communities from riparian zone in the Pacific Northwest, United States - 15_EM | ecosystem: Host-associated > Plants > Roots > Unclassified | place...
TTGTATCTTGTCTCAGAAATAATGGGGGACCAACCAGGTGGTAAAATGTAACCTAGCTCTTAATGTGTTTTTTGGAGTATTGTGGGACTTTAGGAATGGAGTTGGTGTTTTCTTAATAGTGGTAGCCATGAGGGGGTGGGGAGCTGCCAAGACAGGTGTCGGGTTACTAAGCGACCTCTATTGTAACCCGTAAATCGAGTGATACAACATGATGGCAGGAAGAAAGGGAAATTTTGCGTAGAAGTTGGATATGATACACAGGGAGCGGAATAAGAGAGTGCGGCCAAGGCAGACATAACCAAAGACTATTTTCCACTGTGAAGTATGATAAAAGACTCCTTTGCACGATGGATTCCCGGAGGCTTCTTGGACTTACTCGTTGGCTAGGTATTTTCCTCAGGGTCGGGCTGTGGTGATCCTCACTCTGACTATCATGGTTTTTCTGCGCAGAAATACAGCTAGAAACCCCTTCAGGATTTCAGGCAAATGGGGATTGTTTGTTTCCCCTCTCCCTTCCGTGTTTTTTATATCTCCTTTCAACCCTCTTCCCCCCCTCCTCAAGCTAAATTCTCCAGAAATTTTTTCTCATATAGGTGTTTGCTGGAATTAAGGTCAACCAATGTCCTGGAATTGGAAATTATAAGAGGCCTAGAATTTTCAGAGGGATTTCCCATACCTCAAATATCGTGACTCTGCAAACACCGGAATTACTAGAGGGTTGGAAATCTTGGAGGTGGGAAATATCGGATGTTTCACTGTATTAAGGTATGATATGTCTGGTAGGGCGCGTTTTTTTTTTCTAGATGCCCGGAAGCCCTAAACTGGAAAGTTCAAGGATCTATCGGACTATGGGCTTGGGAGTCCAGATGATGCGGTAAAATCCACAACTTAGCTATTGCCCCCTGTGGATCCCCTTTGTGGTTCATATTCCGCCGCTACATTATATCGGATACCAGGTGGGCAACTCCAACGAGAACACCCTGCAGCCTAATTCCAGAGACCATGCGGCGATAACTACCCTGTACAGATTCCACAACCCAAGGAGGCATTACTAAAGTAGTAGCAATATCCCGAACGCTGTAATATAAATCATTTATAGCTAGTGCAAGATATGTGGATCCCAAGTTGAGTGTCTACATTCAAAATGCGCTTTCCAAGTGACCGATGATAAAGCGGTTTGCCAGCGGAGCATTAAAAGGGACTACGAGCCTCGGTGATTAAAGCTAATTACGAGAGTTCGCAGAGTGATACAGAGGGCACACGCGCAACCCAAAAAAATAAAAATAAAGGAGGATATAGAGCCGGGGGTGCCGATCATCTGAAATTCTAAAGTTTAAGCCGAAGAAATAGAAGTAGATAGGATCCACTCCCCTAAAGGGTTTTTGCTTCGGCCTCATCATCATTCCCATTGAGGGCCGAGAGTAGTAACAGACGCGGTCGGGTCATGATCGAGTTTTCCTCGAATACAGTAAGCTCGATCACCCCTACCGCAGAGTCGCTCGATCACGACATGATCAAGCATACCTAACTTTTCAACACCCCTACAGAGGCCAAGTACCCCCTCCACGTGGTACGATCAGAACACCAAATCGAGGTACCCAAGACAAGGTACACTACCGGCAAAGTTTGTCTATGACCCCGCGCAGTTTTTAATATGCCTTATCCTCCACACACGAGCACCCCAGAGGCACCCGGTGCACAGGCTTCTATCCCATAAGATCAACATTTGCTATTTCGAGCCGGTGGGGTCGTCTATGTACAGCGCAAGGGTGAAAAAGATCTTGGAGACATCAGCAAAAAAACGGATGGGGAGGAAATCATTTTTTTGGGAACAAAACTTAAATTCAAGCGAGCTTTGATAGACACAGAGGGAAATTACTCCCAAAGCGTGCTATAACATTCGAGTATTATTTTTTCTTGATTTCGGCTCTCTTAGGCGCTCTAGTCTAACGGCTCTAAAGTGAATTCCACAGCACAAACTACTCAAACTAAAACCTTATATTCTTGGGAGCGTTAGGTGACTACACTAATATCGCAATACATTTACCTTTAGGAATATATCTACATTAAGAAGTTACCTGTGGCAAAATACATTTGTGTATGGATAATCAAATCTTTCGCACCCCCAGAATTCGAGTGTGACAACATTGTATCTTACAATGAAATCCCCAGGAGCGATAGTACCAGTAGCCGGGGGAGGGTAAGGAAGCTCCGCTTCATTGTATATTTCCCACCATTTCATGTTTACTCGTTAGGGAAGCTGAATTAACCCTGCATCTCTTACTCGAAACAAGCACCTCACTTGCAGAGTGCCTTACATCCGCCAGTCCCGACGGTAGATACATAGTAATGGCCAAGGAAAGCTTACAAAAAAGGATTTATATGCCTCCCGCTTTTTGATAACTTCTGACACATACGTTGGAGCTGGGGGTGGTTGCTTTTTCTTTGTTTGAAATAGCAGTTGATGGCCGCACTTGGTGCGGGATGTGCCCGCTCTCTGTGGCCGCAGGGACATACGTACGCACTAGCCAATGGACACGCAAGCTCTGAAAAAGTTTCACCCCACTTGTTTTTCTTTCCTTCTCACCTTTCCTCACAATACACCTTCCTTCCTGTACACAACTTTCCTCAAGTCTTCCCTTCCACCAAGTTGACATCAATCAATCATAATTCTCATCTCCACCTAAGCGGTTTTAGTCCACTGCGTAAAATCCTCACCGTAGATCATTACCTCCGCAACCAAGATTTTCAACATTTTTGTTGGAATCTAAGGTCGAGTGAGTTCCCATGAGGTCTCATGAAGCACGTGATGTCCATTGCTGGGTGTGGTACAATATCTATGAAGAGGCGACCCGATCACAAACAGCTGCTTTCCGCTAGTATGCGAGGCCCGGGCGTCATTGGTTCTGTGGTGAGGAACTCCTATTCTGTCCGTACGTTGTGACATTTCTCCCGAAATGCTAGTAAATCAACATGGGGAGAGTTTCATCGTAAGGCGAAGTGACATTGTGTGGATTTCGGCCATGAAGGCAAAGGGCAAGGGGTATCTACGCAAGCTGGAGGGAAGGGGAGGTCTCATGGTACAAATGGCTCTGTGTTGCGGCAGCATCTTCGTAAAGCCCTCATCAATTCAGGATGAAATCATATTGAAAGAATGCAAAAAATGACACAATTCGGGCCATTAGAAGTAGTGCAGGTTCGGTGGGAATTACGAGGTTAGTGAGGTAGCCCGCGCTTAGACATACAGTGGCCCGAGGCATATATTATTACATTAAAAAGAGAAGAAAATAAAACCTCCTCACGATTAACACAGTTCAATGCCAACTTCATCCCCCGCATGTAGCATGTTAACTCTAACGCCCGCTATCCCTTCCCCCCTCAAATCCCTCTCAACTTTACTTACGTCCCATAGCCGATACCTCAACAATCCTGCCGTAATTCCTCGCACATCCTTGGTTTCGTCGTGAGCGCTGATCCAATTATCCACCGTCACCTGCCGACATATCGAGAGGCCGCCAGGGAACCCGCTGATAATCTCGCCGCCGAGAAGGGAGCGAATGTGGCAGAAAGGATGTATTAATAGTGAAAGTTTCGGCCGCAGGGATGCCGCCGCCGGCGCACAAGCCTCGCTCTCGGGGGTTCGAGGTTGCGATGGGAGTGATGATAGCCAAGGTCGCAGAGATGCAATAGGCGCGCCGTGCGGACTGAAGAGTATCGAATAGATTTGGTTTCCCTGCCCTTGGTTCCGGGGAATAACCCACTTAATACCGATTGCATTGTGCAGCGCTGGTAGTTCCAAAAGCCGTTTGGGTGACATGAACAATAACTCTAGCCAGCCCGCCGGGCCCTCAGCTGTAGGCCTCTCCTCCCCACTCGGAAATTCCACCCTCATTATCCCTCCCCGCCGGAACACCCGTAGTCGCTTCTGGTCAAACCACTTCCACCTGAGAACTACCTTCTCTGCCTCTGGCGCCGCGTAGAGAAGGGTATTTTTCGCTGCGCCATTCCAGTCGAGCTCCTTCAATGTCCCCTCGTTGCAATGGTCCGTCTTCTTTTGCGAAACTATGATCATATCTGGAACTGGTGATAGATGGGAAATGGATGAAATACATGGTTGTGTTGTGTGACTCTGATTAGAGAATAGAGGGTGGTAGACGTAAGGGCTCGAGTGCAGCCAAGGGTCCAAGAGGAGTACGAAAGGCTTCGGCAGCCCGGGGTGAGAGAATGTGAGGGCAAAGGTCGTATCGCTATTGAGGCTCTGAACCCGTAGAGACATGGTGGTCATGTTCTTTTTAAGGTTTTATCCCTTGGAGAACATACCCGTAGTAGTTTCGCGGGGGTTGGTGAAAGTCAGGGGGATGCGATTCGATGCCTTCCCCGTCCCGCTCTGCTCGCGCCCGCTGATTATCGCTCCTCACGGAGGTTTTAAAAACAACCCAGAATTTAGGTTTGACATGAGTCGAGCTTCGCCTAAAATTCCCATTAGAAGGGCGAAGCGGTAGAAATTAGCCGAGTACGATCGGTTATAGTTGCCGATTGCGACAGTTGTGGAAGATCTCTAACCCTAACCCTCGGGAGTGCACTGACAGGATAATTCTTTGGAGAGTTGAGGCTTGAAAACTATCCCCACCGGACAACTAAACTTAGTGCCGACTGAGCATGTCTCAGAGCCTGGGGCAGATGCTTAACCGTGTCAAGGTTGACCAAGTATGATAAGAGACATTTTCCAGGGCCTACAAGGTAATGTTGTGAGGCGGGGGAGTCACGGAACCTCACCTAGTATCGTACCGAGAACCCGCGAACGTGTGAGGTGCTGAAGCAGACGAGATTTTGAACGAACGAGGATGGAATTTTCGAATGCGACAGAGATATAGAAATTGCATCACAGGTAAATCTTGCGAAATCAACATACAGCGATGCAGTCTACGGAGGGGCGCGAAAATCTTATGCCACTGACTAAGCGTACCTAAGGGGCTGCTTGACTCTGCGAAGTTTAGCCGCAAACTATGGTTTGGCAAGTAGCAGCCACGATCTCCAAACAGACAAATCATTGGCTTTGAGAATGGATCACCAGAGCAGGTTCTAGGACATATTATTGGTCAACAGGAAGATTGCGGTTGCGAGCCGTGATTTTGCAGCAAAAAAAAATGAGTTGCGCTAAACATCTCCCTAATTCCGCATGTTTTGGTGGCCCACTTCCCGGTATCCGGTACAGTATAGTACTCGTACGGTCACACCTCGCTATCCCGAATCGTGCTGAATGGGATACCTCGCTGAGCCGGGCAGAATCTCTGGCAGCTCCGGACTTCCATATAATTTCACCCTTTGAACCGGAGGTAGATAGGTTTCAGATTCGCATGGGGTTCCGGAAATGGGCCCCCTGGCCTCTATAGAAAGTTGATCTGCCGAGCCGGATCCCATCATAACTGTGAGATAAACTAAGCAGAAGAGAAGACTGGGTTTGAAATTTAGCGGAGTCCGAGGAAGAAGTCCAGGGGGGGAGGAAGGAAAGGAGAAGGTAGAGGAATTATGATGTGTATATGTAGATATAAGGAAAAAGGGAAATGAATACCGGGGTGCAGAAGCGAAAGTCGTTCTTTATATTGGGAGTGATGAAGAAGAGGAGGAAGGACATGCTACCTGTGTGCCTACTATAAATAATTGGGCGGCGGGGGGAGCCAATTCCGCATATCAATACCCATTGAGATAAACCCTCTCAGGAGAATGGGAATAAATGTTCATTATGTTTTGTTTAAACAAAAGTCGCTGAATCTCTCTACCATTCAAGATACCGGATACCCCGTTGTCCCGGACGAGATCCACGAAATTTGGTCATCAGGGATGGCGAAGTGCGACTGTACTCGGGGGTGCGCGGGGCGATCGGATAGACAGGGGTCAGAAAATGTATGTATCAGCATACATTTTCTGACCCCTGTCTGTCCGATCACCCACGCCCACTTCCGAGTACTCTATCCTCCTCCTCACATGCCTGTCGCTGAACCATACAAGGGGCCGGCAAAATGCTAGGGGTTGAGTGCGATATCATTAAACGTGAGGGTCTTGTTGTAGTCGATTTTTGAAGGTGTCTAAGCCACAATAAGCCACAAAATACAAGCTATTGGGTGCTGCAACCGCGGTTATCGTAGGCCAATTTAATCCAGGTGAATTGAGGCTAAAATTTAATGCAGACTACAGTAGATTAGGATTCCTGGTTGGCGCGCCGGGAAGGGCCAGGAAATACTCGTACGCGTTGCCGGTGATGATTGACGTACTGTATTAGGAAATTTAATTTAAAACAAGTTGCCAAGCGGGGATCGGGGGGGGGGGGGGTTAGGAAAAAGAAAATATTGAGGGGAGATATTGAATCCTCGCCGGGCTTTATATTCTTGGCACCAGTTACTAAAAGGCGGCAGTAGCGTTGCGATGCCTAATACCACGCTGGATGCCTTCTCCTAGGTGATCTTGTAAAAAACGTGACCCCCGTATTTTTATTATTTTTATTTTTATTTTTTAGATATCTCCGTTCTGGAACCGGATTTCACCTCTATCGTTGGTATTTTTTCTCGACGAGACGTATCACTCTACATCGAGATGGAGTCCCCAAATCTCTCTAGCCGGGGTTGTTATAGAGATTAAGTGTTCCGCACCCTAAAGTTACATAACTTGGGTTACTATCGCATTGAAGAAACCTGGTTTTTAGCACCGACTCTGTTCAAAATGTGAATGCGGCACAATCTATTCTATGTGGAGAATACTTCGCAAGTACGAGGGGGGTTGCGAGGCAGGCTTAGCGAGGAGGTGAAGAAGGGATTGGTAGGAGTTCTGGTTCTTAATTCTTCTAAGCCAGGTGGGCGGTAGCACCTTATTTATAGAAAAGTGCGGATCCATATGCGCAAGAGAAATATAGGAAAAACAATGTAAGAAACATAAGTGCGAACATGTTTGACCCTGAAATCCAACCAAGTAAATCCCAAATAATGTGCGAAAAAACCAAAGGGTGTGGAGCGATTATTAGAAATATCATGACCAAGAAGGGTGCATAAGAGATGCATAAACAACCGTAAAATCCTAAATACCTGATTGGAAAGCACATGTTAAATCCCGCGATATTATCCTGAAAGAAACAATAAAATACCATAATATACTAGTATATCTTAGCTGTAGTAATGTAAGCGGTAGAGAGGCGGAGCCGAAACACAAACTAAGTAAAAAAATACACGGTAGTGTGTTGAATATACATAGGAAATATAGAAAGAATTTCAACAGACTCAAGTTAACTCCCTAAGTGTGCTGACACTACACATGGAAGTTCTGAGCAGATGCCAGATTCGGCCGCGGAATAATATACCGAAGCCTCTTCTCAACCGGGGCACAGACACCTCTAATATCTCGCCTGGGGTGCTTGTGCCCGGAATAGGGTTTCTCTCCATGACCCTTGATATTCCCCTCTCCTCAGCCACTCGAGTAAAGTGTATGTTCTCGGCTATGCGCCACACAGCCGGTTTGGTGGCTCATTGGATACAAAGTTTGCTGCCAACTCCATCTTGTACTACCTTATAATCTGGCAAAAGTCGGAATGGAGCTGAGGTTCGCTTAGGTAGAAGGTGGGGCAACTGCGGGTTCGGCAAGTATTTGCCACTGTATGATTCAACGTACGCAACCCTATTGACCACCTGACCAATACCACCAGCAGTACATGATCAGAGAGAAAAGAAGGTTCGTGAACAAAGTAAAAGGTGCAAGAAGTAGCTGGATGACATTTGTCTCTAAATACATAAGTTGAAAACTATGGAGCTTAAAATCCAGTGGAATCAGTACTTTTTGGAAGTAGATTTTGACCAGAGAGCTTACTTGACCCTATGATTATATTCACCTACAAGTTTTTAATAATATCAACGGAAGATCAAATATTCGCAGAGTCTACACCTATCATTCCAGCTTCAGATGAATCTGATAGTTTGCCAGTCCCCAGCATGAGATCCAAGCCAGGACCAAAGCCACAATGACCAAGCCAAATACCTCAAGCTTTCCGTGGGCCACTCGAATGGTCAATTAAAACACACTCTCGTGAGGAAAAGCTTGATGTACTTGAATACTGGAAATATCGATTGGTTGCAGATGAGAAACAAGGTGTGGAATATCAGTGTCCAGTAACTCTGCCAGAGGTGTCTCTTCGGTATAAGGTAAGTAGAAGATCAATTTGCTTAAGTACTACAAGTACCTGTTTGGCAAAAATGGGACCATTCCATTACTAGTAGATGATAGTTTCTCCTTTGAAGATCTTGTTCCTCTTTAAAACGGAAGATAAAGTGTCATTTGGATGGGAGAACAGAACAGAACCATTAAATCCAAATAGACTCTAATATTGGTAGTCTTTGCAAGGTTGGTTAAGTTAACTTGGATTAGATTCCTACAAGTACGATATCAGACTGGAGAAGAAATGAAGAGACAATTCTCCACACTAGAACTCATGGTAGGTCATCTCAACGGTTGGGAATAGATATTTGTAAATTTGCGGAAATGGAGGCTCGTCTATATGCACGCTTCAGTGAAAGAAGAAAAGAAGGACTAGTAGTACGGCGCATATGGTTTCAGCTTGCAAGTAAATTGGCTTTTATGGAGAGCTACCCCGATGGTGACCCAGGAGCGCAGGAGTTCAAGTTTTCCACTAGCTGGTTTAACGGGTTCCTTTCCCGGTAGAACATATCACTCCGGGCAACAACCAACAAGGCCCAGTATGTTCCAGCCCATTACCAACATCTGATTGTGAACTGGTTGCAGTTTAATCGTCGAAATTCACAGCTCTATATAGGGGACTACGGGTATGAGGTTGGCCGGTTTGATCTTGCTCATATTGCCAATATGGACCAAACACGACTGCCCTTTGAATAGCTCACAGGAAGGACCTACTCTCATAAAGGTGATAAGACAATATGGGCTAAATGTGAAAAGTCTGTTTGGGACAAGCGGCAAGCAACCCTTGTTCTGACAGCATTTGCAGATGGTGTAGGAAGAGTCAAGCCTCTTATCATATTCTGTGGTACAGAGGATCCTATAAGACAGCAGCGAGACTATAGACGCGAAAAACAGCAATATGATCCCAGGGTTAGTGTATGATTTAACTCAAAAGGATATGCCAATACACAGACCACAGTGAGGTAGATTAATGAGCTTCTTGTTCCTGCATTTCATCCACATGGTCCTAGTATGTGGAAAGGTGGTCCTTCTTTACGGCGAACCCTTCCTAATGGCAAGCTTCTGCTAGCGATCCTTGCTTTAGATGCTGCCCGATTTCATCATTCCCCGAAGGTTCTAGCTACATTAAGGGATCATGATATTACCCTCCCTCTTATACCTGCAGGATGCACTGGATTAATTCAGGTTCTTGATGTTTTTGTAAATAAACTGCTGAAGGAGTTGATCAGGAATGAGATGGATATGATTTTGGAATCAATGGGTCAACAAGCTCTAGATGCTCTTGACGATTCTTCACATTCAGCTATTGGAAAAAGAAGAATTATCATGACACATGTGGTGGGAGCGGCCTGGGAAAAGGTATGAGGACATGAGACCTTTTTATTTTATAATACATTGAAGAAAATAATTGCTAATACAGTTTACTACTACTGCTACTACTAGTTCTGTGCTGAGAAGAAACAAATAGTTGTTGAGGAATTCCGGAGGGTAGGGATGTCACTCCGGGTGGATGGGACACAGGATCATGAGTTGCGAGTAAAAGGAATCTCACAATTGCAGGTCGGTAATTGGAGAAGCGAAAATCACACAAGGGAGTTGGATACTACCAATGTGGGTGGATTTGACTGTGAGCCCGAGGAATTGGAGTATGATCATCGTATCTGAAAGTTGCCACGCCATCATGTACTATCACTCGCTCTGTATCACCTTAGAATTTGTTGAATTTCTGATTATTGTCTGAATCTTCCATTGTCCTCAAACAACGGCTTTGTCTAAAGCATTTCTTTCCTATATCATTGCACTCTATTGGGTTGCATCTTTTGTGGTGGTGAGACATCATCAGTTGGGTCTTGATTACTGAGCAGCTATTTTTGTATCAGCTAGGCTTTATTGCGCTCTCCAGATTTGGAGGCGTACACTCAGTTGGAACACATCATGATGATGCGTTCGGGGCTGAAAACAGGAAACCGGTTACTTTTCATGACGGATGAGGTCACTTACATTCCCTATATATGTTTGGCCTTTTGGCCCTTCTCTTTGGATAATAAGTAAGAATGATATGGCGAACAGAAGTTGTGCGAATTCTTTACAGTTCCGCGTTCACATATTGAGGCACAATTACAACAGGTTATGAGCCCGGCCTAGCGCCACACCCTCAAGCCACCAACACCTCAGCCATCACGACCGAGCCTTTCTTACTTCTTTCTTGTCTTCTTTCAATTGATCTCAGCTCTTACGCTTTTTAGTTTTTAGTTTTTGTTTCCTGTATTTAATTCAGGTTTACTTTTAGGTCTCTTACACTGAAGTGACCATGGCCAATTACGTACCCTCACAGGGTTCTACCGAATACCGGTGCAAGTATGGATCTACTCCAAAGCTTAGCAAGACGAATTACTTTACTTGGCGTCCAGACATGGAAACCTTTCTTGGATCGGAGGAAGCCTTACATCAGCAAAAAATATTCTCCCTCATGTATTACATACATATCTCCCTGTATCACCTGGTAATACCATCTCCCCCTATACCCCCCATGCCTCTCATTTTTCCGTCCTTTTCTAAAGGCCCATGGG
>Ga0307513_10011916_pt1 | contig 10766 bp, 6 predicted proteins | sample 15_EM_MG_FD_202174 | JGI IMG/M metagenome (GOLD analysis project Ga0307513, IMG submission 202174) | Populus trichocarpa ectomycorrhiza microbial communities from riparian zone in the Pacific Northwest, United States - 15_EM | ecosystem: Host-associated > Plants > Roots > Unclassified | place...
TTAAAACTCTAGGACTTTCTTTAACATTTGAACATAGGTTATTGAACTAATTTATATCTATCATAATTTTTTATTGCCAATTTTAAGAATTTCAATATAGGCTAAAATTTTCTAGCAAACATCTCGAATTTTTCACGTCGGCTTACTTGGCGCAGGCTAGGCTTCACTTGTGAATCTCGGTTGCAAATGAACCCTTTTTTTTCTTCATTAATGGTGAGAAACTGTAACCTTAAGTTAACAACAGGATCTCTCTTAGACTCTTTTAACCATGTGACGTGAAAACATTCTTTATCAGAATTATCTCGACTGCTTATATTAAACCTAAGCTGCATATATTTAAGCCATAAGTCCCAAACTTCTTTTATTACCACAACCAAAAAATAAAAAAATAAAATAAAATTATAGAATTCTTAATTAGACGCCCAATAAAACCTTCATCATCCATAAAATCAGATCTTAATTGCATAACTCTGAGCCAGAGGATACAAATTCAAAGCCAAAGGTGATACAAGAAACACAATCAAATTTGCCCCAACGCCAAGAGAAATCTCAACCACCCCTTCTTGCTAATCAAATTTATACCATTTTGTTATAGTTGGCGTTTTATTTTTTTTAATTCTAACTATATATTTTAATTTTGAAGTGTTTTGACGTATTATTTCGGTTATACTGCTATGTCATAAATAGGGTTTGTCTTGTTAAGAAGACTTTGAAAGTTGCTTTAATACAGCAAGTATCAATTTTTGGTGCAGATTTTTCTGCCACTTTGAATTTAAGAATATACTTGGCTGAATTGCCTCTGAATTTATTGAAATAGATCATCCAACTTTGAAAGAAAAAGGCTAAATAAATATATAAAAATAATTGATAGTCGACATCAAATTCGTTATCATAAAAAAATTTTGTTTTCTAAATATATCATAAGTCAAATCTTTAGATAACCACAACTATATCAACTATGTCAGCTTATCAATTAATAATTAACGACAAACATTTATATTTTAACACTAAAAAAATAAATTTATTATTTATCATTTAGCTTCGCTAATAAAAATAATGATTATTTACAACCACTATTTTTATTCATGGTTATAAAATATTAAATCAAAGTGTTTTATGTTTTAAATATTTTTATCTTTTCTAACTATATTTCAAAAAACTCTACGGAAAAAAAATATATTTTTTCTATATTTTTTAATACTATATTTTTTAAAAAATATATACAATATTGACCGAGTTTAATACAAACAAAAAAAATCTTTTTTCTTTTTTATTGTCTATGAAGCATGCAAAATTATAGTTTATTCTCAAAGTTTTTTTTTTCACTTTTAGTCCCTATATATGTTTTCTAGGTTTCATGTTAGGGTTTTAATAGTTATTATTATTTGAAAGGAAAGAGAAAATTACCAAAAAAAAATATATTTGACCATTCATATTTTAACACTAAAAAAATGATTTTATTATTTATCATGTTAGCTTCTGTTCATAACTGCTAATAAAAAGAATGATTATTTACAAGTTACAACCACTATTTTTATTAATGGTTATAAAATATTAAATCAAAGTGTTTTATGTTTTAAATATTTTTATCTTTTCTAGCTATATTTCAAAAAACTTTACGACAAAAAAAAAAAATGACTCTGGAATGCTACATGGTATGGTCCCATAATTAGACCGTGCAAAGATTTCTTGGTCCCACAAATATTTCTGATCGGTTAACTTTACCAGTGATTTGGCATTTGCTTGGCTGGCAGCTGCTTTTGAATTTTTTTCCACTGCCTTTAGCAAATAATTTCTGGACTGATTTGATTTTTTATCTTGTCTCGTACGTAGCCTTTGCCAGCATGTTCACAGGGTGGAAAGTATGAATGCACTCAGACAAAAATAAGAGCGAAAGACGAAGAACACAAGTCTGGTCCTTTTCTTTTTCCTTTCACTGGTTTCGGTGCTGTCCCGTCCCCTCTGCTTTTTTGTCTACAGGGCCCAAGTTCAACGTGTTTCGCATTGCTCAAGACCTCGTCATCCGCGGAAAAGAAGACTCTAGGGTAGAATTTTTGTTTTTATTTTTAAATTAATATTTTATTATTATTTTGATGTGTTATATTAAAAATAAATTTTAAAAATAAAAAATATATATTTCATAAACTGTCTCGTCCCCTCTGCAGGTTTGTCCATAGAGCCCAAGTTTAATTCTGATGCAATCCTGTCTCATTTTTATTTATTTTTAGGGGGGGAGGGGGGTTGATCGAGTAAAGCAGATTGATTTAGAGTTTAATTAGAAATTAAATTAGTTAAGGAGTTGATCCGTTTAACTTTTTTTATAAAATTATTTAAACTAAGAATTAAATCTTGATAGCTTCTGTTTTCAATAAAAATGGTTTGTCAACACACTACTGTTGTTGTTTTTTTTTTTTTTTTTAGATAGCTTCTGAATTATTTAGATCATTCATATAATATTACAATACTTAAATGGAAGGAAAGATTAGATGGAATTAGAAATAGTAAAAAAGAGAAGTCAACATTCGCTTAGGACCTTATGACTCGATCTATAAGATATATATATATTGTTTAAACCAAGAAAAAAAAAGTTTAAACTACGGCGACTTGGGACACGTAAAGGAATTTTTGTAATATTTATTAAATATAAAGGGGATTTTTATCAAAATCTTTAAACATTTAGATAATTCATATAATATTACAATACTTAAATGGAAGATATTGCAAATTATGCTATTTTATTTCATTATTTTTTTTTTTTGTTAAAGTCCATTTGAAAGGAAGGATTAGATGGAATTAGAAATCACATGAAGTAAAAAAGAGAAGTCAACTTCGTTGTGGACCTTATGACTCGATCTATAATCCTGACTTTAGACCTATAAAGCCCACGTTCTGGCCATTTTGCTGTAAGGCCCGTTATGCCTAGAAATTATTCCCATGATGTTAAAAAACGTTGTTCATGTTCTGGCCATTTTGCTGCAAGGCCCATTATACACGTATAAATTCTTTATTATTTTTTACATAAAAAAATGATTAAACCAAGAAAATTGATTAAATTTTGAATGAATATCAAGAATTATGGTATTTAATAGGATTTTAATTTATATTTCATATTTGATGAACCTGAATTAAATATCATATCAAATATCCATCTAAATCAATCCAACAAAAAAGTATAAAATAATGTTATATATTTATATTAATTCAATATCTTAGGATTCCATGCACATATGTAGACAGTTTGATCCGAAGAATGATGTGATACACACACACACTTTTTGCATCGTAGGGATGAAGGAAACAACTGGTCATTACACATTTCAAATGTAATACGTCTAAAATTCTTGATGAAGAGTATACCTATATCCTGGAGGAAATAATCATGTACATCAACAGTAGAGAGAATCTTGAACAGAGTAAATATCTATATCTTCGAAAACATTTTCAAGTGCCCTTCTGCCGCGCAGAATTCTGATCCTGATGCCAAAATCGTTTCCTTTTATGAATTGGTTTTGAATTTTTTTTTTTGGGTGCAAAGTTTTTGATGAAAACTGAAATACATGAAAGATTGTATATAAGGTTTTCGTATATTTAGACACATATAAGAAGATCTTTTCGCTAATTATATATCGTGTGATGCTAATTTCTTTATTTTTTGTAATTAGGTTTTGTTTTTTCTATTCATAAATGTTTTTCTACAACTTGGATGCGCATATATTACCATGCATGGTTTTTTTAAGAAAAACTGTGAAAATTATAATAAAAAATATATTAATTTGTAAATTTTTAGTAAATATATTCTTGTTAGTACTCACAAAATTAAATAAATTAAATTAGACAAAATTTCAGGATATAATTTATATTATTTTTTTAACTAATAACTGGTATAACAACCAAACACCAATTCGAGTTAAAATAAAATAAAATCAATGACATTACTTCTTCATGAGAGAATGAAAAGACATGAGCAGTTTTCAGCTATGAAAACCCTCATGGTTGTTCTATAATGTGAACAACTTAGTATATATTAATATTCTTACTATATATGTACTTATGCTACATTGTTTTACATTTACTGATTTCCTTTTCACTTTATGTTTTGTTAAACCTTGTTCACATGAAGCTATAAAATATACACAAGAAATGCCTTTTTTCCTCATCATTTTGCAACTTCTAAATTGTTTTATTCTGACTTGTGCCTTAGGCATAGTATTGTTTGTTGAGAAAACCGAGCTCCGTTGATCTTTTCTTTTTACTAAACTAAATCACCATCGATTGCAATTAAAATTTTGATCTACATTAATATCATTCAGATAGGATTAGGATGTACTCCTCCACAAACTCTAATAAATCTTCTCCAAAGAAGAGATGCCTTGGAATGTTTTAGAAAGGGGATAATATTCTCATATTCGCACCCAACTTATTAGCTATTACCCCTTCTCAGTTGTGTCCCTAAACTACATAATTAAGCAATTTTGAATGATATTCTAAGAATTTGTGTGACTTATAGTTTTCAATTCTTTATTTTCTTAATATCATGGAAAAAATTATTTCATTTATCATTTAATCTTTGTAAAGGGATGGGGATAGATATTTACGGGCTAGGTTTTGATATTATCTATATTTGAATTCAAACCCAAAATATTATCGACTCAAAACTTGACGGGTGTAAATTTTGAATACCAAAATCTAATTCATTCAGGTTTTAGTTATCGATTCAGATACTCATTACCTAATCAATACAGTGAAGTTTGTGAAAACTAAAGGTTTTGATCATGTACATAGAAATCTATTACAAACAGACTATTTGGATAACTTAACATATATTTTTATAAACTAGTACTGAGATAGTACTTTAAACAGAAATAACAAGAGATTTGGTCGAGATTAAATTTTTTTAAAAGATTCTACAAGTTGTTTTATTCTTGGGAAGCCACGATGTCATTCATTGGACTATTAGATCTTCAAAAATTAGTCCTAAAAGTTGCTACTTAGACTAATTTTGTTGTTTTTTTCTAGATTGTTTTTGGATTTATTATTTTATTTAACACTTTATGTTAGTTTTCTTTATGATTTTGAATTCTAAATTCTTTTTATAGAGATAGGGTTTCTAGTTTATTTAAACATCTTGTAAACATTTTAAAGAGAAACTTAATATATACTTATTTTTTAGAGAATAAAACCGTGAAATTCAAATCTACAATTCATTTTCTTATCAAAATTCTATTATCAAATTCTTGAAGTGGTGGGGGTAATGACTGCCTCATATTATACAGCATAAGCGGATCAGAAAGGGACGCAGATAATTAGTGTTTTTTTTTAATCAAAATTGGTGTCTTTTTCGGTTTCACTTGCAAACGGAACACTTATCTCCAAAACCCATGTTTGCAAATATGTATGCTAAGCGTCAAAAGATGAAATCTATGTGCGATAGGATTAGCAATTTACCTGATGCACTCCTCCTTCACACACACTCTTTTCTGAGATGCCAAGGAATTTTGATTAGACATATTGTTCACTCTTTATTTCAAATCAATTCAATTTTTCTAATTTCTATTTTAGTTTTCTTTATTTTTTCTCGAATAAACTTTATTGCTATTACAAAAGATTTGTTTTTCAAATTAAAAAAATTAATATGAAAAGAAAATTTTAACTACAAATATATTTTTTTTCCCGAGAATTCAAATAACTATCTTTATTAATGAATATTCATTTTTATTTTTATATAATTAAATAAAAAACAAAAAGCATAGATTAAATATTTACATTTGCATTTATTTTTTTATTTTGTACAAAAAAAAACCCAACTGTTTTAGCCTTTAATTAGATTAACCATTTGATTTATTAATTCAAATATTTTTAATTCGTTTTTTTTTTAAATACAAACACCATCATTTCAATTTTGAATTTAAAAATTTTATGCAATCAAAACACAACTCCACAGATTCATAGCTTCTTGTTTTTTTGTTTTACATTACAACTTAGTTTGGAATGTTACCCGTAACTAATGTCTTGAACTATTTCCCCATGAATTTGTATCTCAAGAGCAGTCTGGTTTGTCATGTACATGCACTTCATGGAAAAAGCTAGCTAGCTGGCACAGGAGCCAAAAAAGAACGAAACTTGGCATATTCATCTTTCAAAAAAAAAAAATTTGGCATATTCCACTTTTCAGAATAAACTTCGGTTAAGAGTTGTTTTTTAAAATATTTTTTATTTAAAAATATATTAAAATAATTTATTTTTTATTTTTAAAAATTTATTTTTAATATATGATTTAAAATCATAAAAAATATTAGAAAAATTTAATAATACTTTTTAAATATAAAAACAAACACTTTAGAAGTACAATCTTGATTAATAAACAAACCATCAAAGCAAATTGTACTTGGAAAATAAATTTAGCTGTCCCAACTAGTATTTGTGGCCCTAAATTTTAGTCACGAATAGAAAAATGAAAATAAATAAATAAATAAAATAGTGTCAGAGTTTTTAACCACAAGTCTTATGATGCGCATCAATTACAATAAAAAAAAATTGACAACTGATTTGGCAACCAACCACATGATTTCTGAACATACATGTGATGTCACAAATTTATTTCAAAAACAATAAGAAAGTTTTAAAAAATACATCTGAATTTTATTTGATATAAAATTTAGAATTGATTGTTTCACTGCTATATATAATATCATAAATCACTAAATACAGAAGGAAGAAGAAGCTCACACTAATGAGACAAGTGCTGATGGCAAGCCCCAAGGAAGGTCCTAGAACGGCGTATGTACCCGTGATGAATGCGATAATCATTGTCCCTATGCCAATCATGGTTAACAACGTGGCCAACCCGAATAATTTCAAAGTGGTATCCTCATCTATCACTTTGTTCGATCTTCTCCATTTCCAAACCTTTAATCAGCGAAATTAAAAAATGGATAAAAACAGCTCAAATGGAGAGTACCATTGACATTGCATCTGAGATGACAAATACTATAAAAACAGATTTTTTAGCTAGAATTGCAGTGCCTCGGTCGCTTTTGTAACCGCCAGTTACGGTGAAAGGAGTGGGATTTCACCTTTCTTATTGGCCTGCAATAACAGTGGATTCATGATCTCTACTTCGGTTTACTAAGTAGACATGAAGAATGGGGTTCTCGTCTGGACTCAATAACTGGTCAAGGCAGGATATTGCCTTCAACTGCAGCTTTGAACAAGACAGGATCCATTTAGGTCGTCCATACTATTTTGTAGCTTAGAGAAACTCACTAAGTGAAATGTAAACAAATGAAGGGGAGGTGAAATTAAGTCTTTTTTCCATCCCCAATTCTTTTTTCCAAAAATTATCTCTTAAACAGATTTTTATTCCTGCCTGCTTCTAAAATAGTAAGATAAATTGAAAAAAGAAAACATGAAATTGATCAAAGGTCTACATTAAACATATTTAAAAAATAACGATTAAATTCATAGATTTTGAAACCATAATAATTTATTAATTAATTGTATTAAACTACGTAACTAACACAATATGTAGAGAGCATTGGACTCTTGAAATAAATAAATAAAAATGGGTTGAGAAGGTGACAAATCTCAATTAATTTAATTTTTGCATAATAATAATAATAATAATAATAATAATAATTATTATTATTATTATTATTATTATTATATGAAAATTCATTGATTGATTTATTAATCAAATATTTTAATCTGAATACTGTCTTGGTAAGATTATATAAATGTAATTGTTGATAAATTTATAATGTTTAAGTTTTTTTTTTGTTTTTTTTTTGCTTATCATAAAAGACAATAGATCATAATAGGGTATTACCTGCCTTTTTTAATGTTGTCTATGCTTTTGAACTTGACAAATGCTCAAATGTTAATAAATCACTTGTCTGTCTAATTGTTTTTTAGGACACTAAAAAGTTTTCAAAAAGTTTTTATTGTTAATTCCCTCAGCATAACTTCCTAGCAATGCAAAGGATTCTGACACACAGAATAAAAGGAAAGGATTATCATGTAAAGGAAAGGATTCCTAGCAATGCAAAGGATTCTGACACTTCTTTTTTATGTGATACTTGGACACTTATATATATTAAAGTATCTCGCTATATCGGATTTAAAAAGTGAATTAAAAACACACACATATCACATGCACACACATAAACTAAATCAGCATTTCACTGTAAATATTGGATATACATTCATAAAAACATTATTTAGCAAATGAAACTAAAACAGTTTATCACAATTTAAAAAAAAAATTGTGAGTATTTTTCCTTCTTTTATAAGTAGAGAATATTGATATACTTTAAGAGTAGGGTTGATATCTAAGAATTATAATAAGTAGAGAATTTTTTTTTCTTTTATAAGTAGAGAATATTAATACTTTAACAATCATATATATCAAAGTATCTCGTAGAAAATATCGATATTTTAACAATAGTGTTGATTTCTAAGAATTATAAGTAAAGAATATTTTTTTCTTCTTTTATAAGTAGAGAATATTGATACTTAACAATCATATATATCAAAGCATCTCGTAGAGAATATTGATGCTTTAACAATAGTGAATTAAAAAATTTGTGAGTATTTTTTCTTCTTTTATAAGTAGAGAATATTTTTCTTCTTCTTTTATAAGTAGAGAATATTTATACTTTAACACTCATATATATTAAAGTATCTCGCTACATCACTATTTTTCAGACATAAAAAAGTTAATTAAATACATTATCTATAATCTAAAATTAACATGTGAGGAAAGTACTATGGCAATAATACTTTCCCCATATTTTCCCCACATGTTTTTGTGTGACTCTAAAAAATAAATTTGCTTTTGTGTTTTTTTAAATTAATGTTTTGTTTTTTTATTTTATCTTTTTAATATTAGACTTTTTTATTAGGTTATCTCATTCTCAAGATACGGATTGCGAATTTGGCGAATTAACTTAGTCGGCTGGGGTTTCATTCCTCCTTATTTAACTTTTTTTTCTTCAATTTTATCATTTAATATTGGTTTTAATTAATAATTAGCTTCATGATTTATTTTATTTACTTTCTATTAGGTTAATCCAGTCTCATGACCCGAGAATAGTTCTTAGTAGATCAATTTCGAGTTGACTTGGGTTGTTTTTTTATGTTTTTTGTTTAATTGAATTTCTTTTCAATTTTATCATTGAATATTAGGTCGGTTGGAAATTGAGCTTTTATAATTTATTTTGATTTCTTTTCTATTAAGATATCTTGGTCTCATGATCAAGGTCACGGGTTTTGGTATTTTAACCCCGGTTAAATCAAGTTGTTATTTTTTTCTTCAAGAAATTATCTTGGTCTCATGTCCTTCAACATTAGATTTGTTTTTTATTGGGTTGTCCATGTCTTATGATCTAAATTGCGTGTTTGACAAATTAATTCATTTGACTCAGTTTTTTATAACTGACTTTTTTTTAATTTTATCATTTAATATTGTGTTTGATTGAAAATTAAACTTCATTATTTATTTTGGTTTGATTTTTATGGGATTATTTAAGTCTAATGACTCAGGAATAGTACTTAATGGGTTAATATATATTGACTTAACTCTTTTTTTTAATTAAGATTTTTACAAATTTCATCATTTAACATTAGCTCTGATAGAATCGATTGAGAATTAAGATTCACAATTTGTTTTCATTTATTTTTTTATTGAGTTATATCAATCTCATGGTTAGATTTATAGATTTGACAAATTAATTTGAGTTAAATCAAGTTTTTTTTTTAGTTATTTTAATTTTTTTATTTAAGTCATGTATTTGACCAATTGACTTGGATCATTTATTTTTTTAACAAGCAAATTTTATCCTCCCGTACAGTTCAATGGCAAGCTGGGGTTGTGTTTTTTGGGCATGGGATTTGCTTAAATTTTGATCCTCCATGCAGACTGCAAGATGTCCCTTGGTGAAGCTACTAATATTCATACTTCGTTAAAAAACTACAAATTACATTACAAACAACATTGTAGTAATCAATATTTAGAAATAGTGCTTTCTGAATTTCCAGATCTCAATTTTATTATATTCCATATTACCTGTAGAATAAAAAAAATACCAAAAAATTCATTAAAAACACGTTTTAACCACGAAAACAACTCATTCTTGAATGGGTGATGTTGCTTTTTTACTGCATAGAGAATATATCTGAATTAGAGATTTTCATAGCAATGCTCTGCTTTACAGATTCCTTGTTTAGCAAGAACATCTGCACAGTGATTAATCTCCCAAGCAAGATGAAAATCTAGGATGAAGAGATCATTAAAGCGCCACGACCTGATAAGGGGTTTAGTCATCCATTGAACCACATCTGCAGAGTCTGGTTCAATGACAAAATACCTCCCAACAAAGTCCAGCCTATATATATGATGATAATTCCAGAGCTTTAACTGCTGCAATCAATGCAGCCTCATTTGATTCCTTATTTCCCACAGGAATAGAGAAAACCCCTAGCACCTCACCACATTGATTCCGAAGAACATGTTCCTCGGGGGACCAACAAACAACTGAACTAATTTTAATTTTTTTGTTTAATTTTTGAAAAATTATTATTATTATTATTATTATTATATGAAAATTCATTATTTTTTAAAAATGGTGATACTTACTATGATATTAATTATTAATAACTATCTAATTAGGAAAATTAATTATTCCATACTAAATAGAAATCTATCATTTTTTATGCCCGGTATGTCATATATATATATATATATATATATATATATATATATATATATA
>Ga0307513_10011917_pt1 | contig 10766 bp, 9 predicted proteins | sample 15_EM_MG_FD_202174 | JGI IMG/M metagenome (GOLD analysis project Ga0307513, IMG submission 202174) | Populus trichocarpa ectomycorrhiza microbial communities from riparian zone in the Pacific Northwest, United States - 15_EM | ecosystem: Host-associated > Plants > Roots > Unclassified | place...
CTGGTGGACCAGCGGAAGCGCGCCGAGCCGGCGGATCCACTCGTCCGCCGGTGGCGCACCGATCGTGTCCAGCGCGTCGGCGATCGGGACGGTTCCCGGCTCGGCGGGCACCATGCCGGTGCCCAGCGTGTAGGTCAGCAGATCCCGCAGCGTTATCGAACGTCTCGCCGCGACCGTGTCCGCCAGCGGCCCGCCGGGATCCGCGAGCACCCGCATGTCCGCCAACTCCGGCAGCAGGTCGTCGACCGGGTCATCCAGACGCAGCGTGCAGTCCTCGACCAGCGTCATCGCACACGCGGCAACGATCGGCTTCGTCATCGACGCCATCCGAACGATCGTGTCCCCCGCCATCGGAACCCCCGCCCCCGCGCCCTCGAACGCAAGAGTCCCCGTGGCTTCGACATGCACCTCGCCACGGCGGGCAAGGACCACCAGCACGCCAGGAACGAAACCGGAGCCGACGAGACGCTCGAGCAGCTCCCGCATCCGAACCAGCCGCTTCGCCGAGAACCCGCTAGCCGACACCCCGCCGCCCCCTCAACTCGTTCGATCGAAGACTCATCGCGCCCGTTCGACCTCACGGTTGCTCTTCAGCGAAGAGCCAGAGCCAGCATCGATGACAGACATGATCGGCTCCCGCGAGGCCCCTGCGGCTGCCGCGTGCGACGACCTGCGCGAGCAGATCGCCAAACTCGCCGGCGAACTGTCCGGTGCCGAGTCAGAGTCGGCCGATCTGCAGATTACCCAAGACGCCCGACGCGGACAGGCACATCGGCCGAAGTCGCTCCGCCCGAACAAGTGGTGCCCGGTGCGGTCGTGCTCCAGTTGGCGGTATTGGGGGTGACCGCGGGTGCGCACGGGCGGATGATGTCGGCACCTGCCCGCTCGGGGCGGTTTGTCTGGAGTGGACCGGTCGGTCGGAGGGAGCCAGGGATGGCGACAGCGCCGCTTGCCGGACGCGTGGCGGTGGTCACCGGAGCGAGCCGTCGACGGGCGATCGGCGCCGCGGTGGCCCGCCGGTTGGCCGCCGACGGGGCCAGCGTCTTCCTGCAGTCGTGGTCGCCCTACGACGCCGAGCGGTCCTGGGGCGCGGACGAAGGCGGTCCGGAAGGGCTCGTCGCGGAGTTGCGGGCCAACGGTGCGCACGCCGTGCATCAGGCCGCGGACTTCGCCGACCCGGCCGCGCCGGCGGGGGTGATCGCGGCGGCGCGGGACTCCTTCGGGCATGTCGACATCCTGGTGGCCAATCACGCCCGCAGCCACCGTCAGTCGCTGGCCGAGCTCACTGCGGCCGAGATCGATGTCAGCTTCGCCGTCAACACGCGGGCCACGTTGCTGCTCGTCCAGGCATTCGCCGCGCAGCATGACGACAGCCGGCCGGGTGGGCGGGTGGTCCTCTTCACGTCGGGCCAGTATCACGGCGCGATGAGCGGCGAGCTGCCCTACATCGCCGCAAAGGGATCTTAGACCGGAATAGGTGGTCGGGCTTGGTGGGTGGTCGCTACAACTCCAAGCGGCACGGGAGAGTCGCAGCTTCGCCATCCCGGAGATGTGGAGTGGCATCATCTTGTTGGGGTGGCCGATGGAGCACGCCGCCGGACACCGCCCGGCTCGTCAGCTGGCTCGCCGGCGACGAGGCCGGGTGGATAACCGGCCAGACGATCGCCTCCGACGGCGGCTGGTCGGCTCTCGGCGGCATCTGACCTGCGTCTCGCCAGCCCACCCAGGGCCGGGCTGAGCTTGCTGTCGGGTCGGCGGCGCCGGTGCTGAGTCGGTCGGGTCATGGCGAAAAGTTTGCCGCGGATACCGGGCGGATCCTGCCCGGTATCGGTTTTAGGGTTCCGGTCATGTCAATCGATGAACTTCGGGGCGGCACGGCACCCGCCCCGGCCCTCTTGACGAGAGCCGGGGCGGTCGGTGCCCGCAGTAAGGCTTCAGACGCCGCGCGGAGCGACGGTGAGGCTGGTGAGCACGCTGCCCCGGCCCAGCTTGCCGATGAGCCGTGCCTGCCCGGTGTTCAGGTCCACCGAATAGATCCGGCTGCCGCCCGAGCGGGAGAAGGCCGCGACGGCGTCCCCGTCGGCCGCGATGTCGAAGCCGCCGGCGCTGTCGACGTTCAGCTTCAGCTTGCCGATGGTCCGCAGGGTGCCGTCGTTCGGCGGGTTCTGGACCGCCAGCACATCGATGCCGCTGTCGACGTCGTAAAGGGTCGTGCTGGTCGTGCCCACCCGGTTGTTGGTGTAGGCGGCGTGCGACACCTTGGGCTTGACGCCGGCGTTACGGTCGTCCGCGGCGTAGGCCAACGGCTTGTCCACGCCCGCCACCGCGGCGGTGTCGGGGACCAGGCGCAGGTTCTGCCCGGTCGAGGTGACCACGCGCAGCCGGTCGACGGCCGGGTTGACGTCGAAACCCACCCCATTGCCGTAGGTCGCCGGGCTGAACGGGGTGCCCACCTTGGTCGCGGCCGCGGTCAGCGGGTTGACCGTGTAGATCTGGTTGGTGCTGCCGAGGGCGTAGAGCTGGCCGTTCGCCGGCCTGGTGTCGATGCCCAGGATCTTCTCCCCGGCGGCCAGCCCGGTGATCGGCCGCTGCGAGCGGATCCGCAGGCTGTCGCGGTCGAAGCTGACCAGGTCGTTCTTGGCCGTGGTGGCATAGACCGTGGCCGGAGCCCCGGCGGAGGCGGTGATGCCGACGACGCCCGTGGGCAGCTTCGCCTTCGGGGTCGCCTTACCGGTGCGCAGGTCGATCCGGACCAGCCGGGTGGTGTCGCTGCCCTTGGTCCGGACGGCGGCCAGCGCGGTGTAGTCCGACTCGTTGAAGGTCGCGGACCCGGCGGCGCCCACGATGTCGAAGCCGTCCATGCCGACGACGTCGATGCCCAGCCGGCCGACCGGGAGGAGCTGGCCGGTGTTCGGCGAGACAACCGGCGTGCCGCCGGGCTTGGTGCCCTGCAACACCAGGCTGTCCTTCTTGCTGTCGATGTCGTAGAGGGCGGTCGAGGTGGCCCCCGCCACGCTGTTGGTGTAGCCGGCGGCCGTCACGCCCGTGCGGTTCAGAGCCGTGTCGACGCCCGCCACCAGGCCGGTGGTCGGGTCGATTCGCAGGTTCTGCCCGGTGTCGCTGATGATGCGCAGCCGGTCGACGGTCGGGTTGAAGTCGACGCCGAAGTGCTTGCCGGACAGCGCGGTGGCAAAGGCGGTGCCGATCGGGCTGGCCGCACCGCTGATCGGGTCGATCACGTACAGGCGGCCGGTGCTGCCGACGGCGTAGAGCTGGCCGTTGGCGGGCCGGGTGTCGATGCCGACAAGTCGTTCGCCGCTGGCGAGGCCGGTGATGTCCACGCTGAGCTCCTGCTTGCCGGTGCCCAGCTTGTCGAAGCGATAGAGGCGGTTGTCCTGGGTGGCTACGAAGAGATCACCGCGGTCGCCGTAACCGTCGCCCGCCTTGCTCCTCGCCCCGGCCAGCTCGGTCGCCGGCTCGTCGTTGCCCGGCATCCACGTGCCGATCGAGACCATCCCGGTCGCGACCGCGACGATCGCCATCCCGGCGAGCCCCGTGGTCAATGCGGTCGCGGTCAGCGACGCCCGCTTGACCGTTGCTTTCCTCGAGCCCATCAGGTTCCTCCCTCAGCACCCCGGCCGAACGGCCGGCTTGTGCGAGGGCTTCGGAGGGAAGTCCGGTCCCGATGGGGCGCCGGTGTGGGAGTGGCACGAATTGGGGAGAGGCCGTCACCCGTCCTGGCGTTCCCGCAGCGCGAGGAAGCGTGCCTGCAGCAGGCCGAGACGATCTCGGGCGGCGATCAGCCAGTCGGCTTCGCGTTCCAGCTGGTCCTGCAGGTCGGGGTCGTCGTCGGCCAGCTCCAACAGCGTGGCGTCGTCCCTGGCCAGCCACCCCGCGACGTCGTCGACGAGGGCACGGCAGCCGTCGAGCATGCCGGCGCCGTCGCTGTTCCACATGGCCTCGATGACCCGCTCGTAGGGCCGGAAGGCGACCGTGTCGGCCGGGACCCGGCCGCCGCGCGGCACCACATAGGCGCCGAGCTCCACCCGTTGCCCGAGCACGGCTCGCTGACCGCCCCGGTCGGGCAACGGGAGGGCGGTGACCGCGGCGACGGTCTCCTCCTCACCGTTCGCGGAGTCGAGGCGTGGATCGACCCGGACATGCTCGGTGACCCGCAGCGGCGTGTCGGCGGGGAGCTCGGCCAGCAGCTTGGCAAGATCGCCCGCGGTGGCAACCTGGATCGGATCGGCGTGCAATGCATCCTCCATGACGGTGGTGAAACGTCGACGATGGTCGAGGCAGGCACGAGTCGTCGCTGGCGCGCCCCCGCCGCAAGGGCACGATGGTGTCGGCTAGCCGCTCGGTGCACAAGTGCGCGACCGCGATGGTTTTTCAACGCCGCCTTCCTCGCGGCGCCCCGGCGGCGATATGTCCCCCGGCCTGGCAACGGATCACCGCGGCGGTCCGCGCCCGGCCCGAAGTCCAAAGCCGTGCTCTCCCACCGGATCAGAGCGTGGCGATGCCGGCGAAACAGCACGCACGGAGCCGGCGCCACCCGTCGGGCGACGCCGGCTCGGCGTTTCGCGCTAGTCGGCGATCATGCTGTAGTTGTCGGTGGTCACCTGGCCGACCTTGTCCAGGGTCAGGCCGAAGGTCAGCGCCTGGGTGCCGGCCGGCACGGCGGGCGTTGTCCAGGTCGCCGTCGTGTAGGCGGCCGAGGCCGCGATGTACGGGCTCTGGGTCCAGTAGCTCCAGGTCCCGTTGCTGTCCTGGCGGTAGAGCGTGAAGAACGTGGTCGCGTCCGACTTGTAGGAAACGCTCAGCGTGTAGGTGCGGCCGACGGTGACGAGCGGTGCGCAGTTGGCGCTGTCCCAGGCCGGGATCAGCTTGGCGTCGCCGTCGGTACGGCTGGTGATCTCGAGCTTCTCGGCGTAGGTGCCGTCCGCGGCGTCGGTGACCCGGGTCCACACCGGCGTGTTCGTTCCGTATCCGGCGCCGGTCCAGCACTGCGGGAAGCCGTCCGCGCCGGCGGTCTCCAGGGAGGCGTTCCTGAGCGCGTTGGTGCCCTGGGGTGCCGGGCCGGGCGTGGTGTCGGCGAAGCCGTAGTCGTCCGTCGTCAGGGTGCCGACGCTGTCGATGGTCAGGCCGAAACTCGCCGCGACCGCGTCAGCCGGTGGCGCCGGCGTAATCCAGGTGGCCCTGGTCCAGTTGCTCGCCGGTGCGATCCGCGGGCTCTGCGTCCAATAGGACCACTGGCCGACAGCGTTGCGTTTGTACATCGTGAAGAAGACCTGGACGTTCGACTTGTACCAGGCACTCACCTCGTAGGTGCGGCCCTGCGCGACCTGCGAGGAGCATTGCCCGAGATCGAACGTCGGAATTATCTTGGCGTCGCCGTCCGTGCGGCTGGTCACCGCAATGCGCGAGGCGTAGGTGCCGGTGTGCGCATCGGTGACCCGGGAGACGGTGGCCGTGTTCGTGCCGTAGCCGGCCGACGTGAAGCAGTCAGGCACGTTCGGGTTCACCGTGCCGGCGGTCTCCACCGAGGCGTTGCGGACGGTGTTGACGCCCGGTGCGCCCGGCGCCGGCGGCGCGATCGGTGCGACGGCCGGTTGTACGGTGCCGCCGACCACCTGGGCGGTGGTCCGCACCGTTGTCCGGATCGTCACCACGCTGCGCGGCTTGAGCCAGGCGAGGAACCGGTCCAGGGTCGTCGGCGAGATGGACTCGGCCGGGCACCCGGTGGTGCAGACGTGGTGCAGGTTGAACGGCAGCCAGCCGCCGGTCTGCTCGGCCCGGGTGACCAGGTTCTGCAAGTTGGCAAGCGTCCAGTTGGACTCGACGTCGTCCGGCGTCCTGGTCTCGAACTTGTCCGCCGGCGGGACCGTCTCGGTCGCCGGGCAGTCCGAACAGCTGAACGGCGAGCGCAGGTCCCCGACCGCCCGAGCCGTGTTGTAGCCACAATGCTGAGCGATCGCCTTCGTGGTCGCATCGAATTCAGCGAATGGATAGGCGAAAGAGGTTACCGCATAGCCCCAGGACAGCAACGTGTTGCGATCCTGGCAGATCTGCCGATTCTGTTCGTCCGCCGACAGCGTCGGAAGGTTCTGATGACTGACCGTGTGGCCCCCGATTTCATGCCCTTTGGCCTTCAATTGATCAAGGTTGGCTCGAGTCATGTATCCAGGCAGGCCGATGAACGACGAGTTGATGTAGAAGGTGCCGACCATGCCGTACTTCTCGAGCAATTGTTGACCCGCCAACTGATCGGCCACGCCGTCATCAAAGGTGAAAGTGACCTGCAAAGGCCGCGTTGCAGAAGCGTCGGCAGGTACCGGCAGGAATACGACAAAGAGTGCGGTCAGCAGCGCCGTCGCGATGGTCAGAATCGGTCGGACAATTCGATGTGCGGGCACTCCGCTGAGCGCCTGATCCGTGGTCACGGGTGCCCCTTTCCACACTTCAACCGAGGTGTCAAAGGTGGACTATGCCACTGGAGTGACGAAACTCCTAGTAATCGGCCAGCACACTTTCAGCCAATTCTCGAACCGGACAACGGGCTCCATCGGGGGACGGCTCGGGCTATCGGTGCAAGACCGTCGTGGAACCATAAAATAGAAGCCGGTCGCGTCACGCGACAAACACAGTCAGTATTTCTGGGATGTTACGCCAGAGCTTTTCGGATTGGCCGAAAAGCCGATGTCATCCAAACCTTGGACAAGTCCACGGTGGTGTGCGACCTCAAAAGACCCGGTCAGCAAGGCACGGGTTGCCTGGGCTCTCGCGCCGGTGCCATGCGCATTTCGAGAGGGCGGCAGTCAATGGAGACTGGAATTCGGATAGGCGTCGTCGGCGTCGGCTATTGGGGATCGAAGCAGTTTCGGGTGATGCAGTCGATCGCGGGGGTGACCCGGGTCGTGGCGATCGACTCCCGGTTGCCACTGCTGTCCGGCATGGCTCACCTGCTGGCCTCCGGGCGCGGGTATCTGTCATTGCAGGCCGCGCTTCCCCATGTCGACGCTGTGGTTATCGCGACCCCGCCGGCCACCCACGTCCCGGTGGGGCTCGAGGCGATCCGGGCGGGCAAACACGTCCTGATCGAGAAGCCGCTCGCCACCACCGCGGCCGGTGCCCAGCAGCTCATCGAGGCGGCCGAGGACGCCGGCGTGACGCTCATGGTCGGCCATACCTTCGAATACAACGGTGCGGTCCGGATGCTGCGCGAGCTTGTCCAAGCGCAGGAGCTCGGCGAGCTGTACTACCTGGACAGCGCCCGGCTCAATCTCGGGCTCTACCAGAGCGACGTCAACGTCATCTTCGACCTCGCACCGCACGACATCTCGATCGCCAACCATGTGCTCGGCTCCACCCCGACCTCGGTACACGCGTGGGGCGCCCGGCACGTCGATCCCAGATTCGAGGATGTCGCGTTTCTGAGCCTCGCGTACGACAGCATCGGGGTGCAGGCGCACATCCACGTCAGCTGGCTCGAACCGCGCAAGGTCCGGCAGATCACCGCGGTCGGGTCGAAGAAGATGGCCGTCTACGACGACACCGCCGCCGAGGAGCGCATCCGCGTGCACGACAAGGCGGCGCTGCGCGGCACGGACAGCGTCGGCTCGCCGGGCCAGGTGAGCTACCACCACGGCCCGGTCACCTCGCCGGTGGTCACCTTCGACGAGCCGCTCGCCGTCCAGGCCGGGCATTTCGTCGAGTGCCTGACGACCGGCGGCCGGCCCCGGACCGACGGCGCCAGCGGCCTGGCCGTGGTGCAGGTCATCGAGGCCGCGCAGCTCTCGCTCGAGCAGGACCGGCGGGTTCTGATCGAGGAGGTCGTGCCGTGCGCAGGCGGGCCCGGCGTGACCGTGATTCCGATGTCGGTCGGCCGCGGCCGGGCCCGGGTGGCCGGCGAGCAGCGGCACCCGGTCGGCCGGTCCTGAGGCTCATTTCCGAGTTCACGAACGCATTGCCCGAGTCAACGACTGCGGACGGGTCCATGTCCGCCGCTCATGACTGCCCCTACCAGTCAGCGAGGTCGTACATGCAACCATCGGACCAGGTGCCCTTCACCGATCTCGGCGCGATGGCGCGCGAGGTGTGGCCCGACATAGAGATTGCCTTCACCAATGCCCTCCTGAGCGGGCAGTACATCGGCGGTTCGCCGGTGGACGCGTTCGAGCGGGCCTGGGCCACATACTGCGGCGCCAAGCACGCGGTCGGCGTCGCGAACGGCACGGATGCGCTGGAGCTGACACTGCTGGCGCTCGGCGTCGGTGCCGGCGACGAGGTGATCGTGCCCGCGAACACCTTCATCGCGACCGCCGCCGCGGTGGTGCGTGCGGGCGCGGATCCGGTCTTCGTGGACGTCGACGCCGACACGCTACTGATCACGCCGGAGATCGTCCGGGCGGCCATCTCCCCTCGCACGCGTGCGGTGATGGTGGTCCAGCTGTACGGGAACATGCCCGACATGGACGGCCTGCGTGCCGTCGCCGAGCGGGCCGGGATCTGGCTGATCGAGGACGCCGCCCAGGCACACGGCGCCGAATGGCGCGGGCGGCGGGCCGGGTCGTTCGGCATCGCGAGCTGTTTCAGCTTCTACCCGGGCAAGAACCTGGGCGGGTTCGGCGACGGCGGCGCGGTGGTCACGTCCGTACCGGAGCTGGCCGATCGGGTCCGCGCCCTGGCCAACCACGGCCGCAGCCTCGGCTCGGCCCACTACGAGCACCGCTACGTCGGGACCAACAGCCGGCTGGACGCGCTGCAGGCGATCGCGTTGTCCGGCAAGCTCGCCCACCACGAACGCTGGACCGAGGCCCGGATCGCCCTGGCCGGCCGCTACCGCACGCGGCTGGCCGGATCGTGGACGCGGCTGATCGACGTGTCGCCGGCGGCCCGGCACGTCTACCACCTCATGGTGGTCCGCGTGCCCGACCGCGAACGAGTCCAGAAGGCGCTGATCAAGCAGGGCGTGCAGTCGGGAGTGCACTATCCGGTGCCGTGCCATCTGCAGCCGCCGCTGCGCCGGTACGCCGACCGCCCGTTGCCGGTGGCCGAGCAGGCGGCCGGGGAACTGCTGTCGCTGCCGTTGTTTCCGCACATGACCGCCGCCCAGGTCGACCGGGTGTGCCGGACGCTGGACGAGGCGCTGGAGGAGGTGCTCGCCGATGTCCGCGCCGCCTGACACCACGGTCGCTTCGCTGGTCGACGCCGGGGTCCGGCTCGGCTATCCGGCGAGCCGCCGCCCCGGGCAGCGGCTCGAGCTGGGCGGTGGGGCGCGGCTGCGCAGCGGGACTGTGCTGTACGAGGCGAGCCGGATCGGTGCGTCGTTCGAAACCGGCCACAGTGTCGTCGTGCGCGAGGACTGCCGGATCGGGGATCACGTCAGCATCTGGAGCAACACCGTCGTCGACTACGGCTGCCAGATCGGCGATCGCGTGAAGATCCACGCGAACTGCTACATCGCACAGTTCACGGTGATCGAGGATGACGCCTTCCTGGCCCCGGGCGTGACCATCGCCAACGACCTCTACCCCGGGGATGAGGCGTCGGCGCGGTTGATGTCCGGCCCGCACATCGGCGCCGGCGCGCAGATCGGTGTCAACGTGACGATCTTGCCGTTCGTCCGGATCGGGGCCGGGGCACTGATCGGCTCCGGCTCGGTGGTGACGCGGGACATTCAGCCAGGCATGGTGGCGTACGGAAATCCGGCCCTGCCGCGGCGGCGGGTCGCGGATCTGCCGCACATCGCCGGCCGGGTGGCCGCCATCTCGGCAGCACCGGGCCTGCGCCCGGCAAGCCCGACAGGCCCGGCGAGCCCGACAACCCCGGCAAGCCCGGTGAGTCCGGCGAATCGACCCGCGGCGGGCACCCGGCCATGACCGCCGTGATCAAAAGGCTGCTCGACCTCGCCGTCGCGTCGTGCGCCCTGGTTGCGCTCTCGCCGCTGCTAGCCGTGCTGTGGCTGGTGGTCCGGTTCACCTCGCCCGGTCCAGCGGTCTTCCGCCAGCAGCGCCTCGGCCGTGACGAGCATCCGTTCACGCTCTACAAGTTCCGCTCGATGCGAAGCGGTGCCGGCGACGCGATCCATCGTGAGTTCGTGACCAGAATGCTGGCCGAGGCGCCGGAGACGGTCGCGGCGGACGGCTTCTACAAGCTGCAGGGCGATCCGCGGATCACGCCGGTCGGCGCGTGGCTGCGCCGCACCAGCCTCGACGAGCTGCCACAACTGGTCAATGTGGTCCGGGGCGACATGTCGCTGGTCGGCCCGCGGCCCGTGCTCGGGTGGGAGGCGGAGCTGTTCGGCGACGCGGCCCGGGTGCGTTTCCGGGTCCGGCCGGGCCTGACCGGGCTGTGGCAGGTCAGCGGCCGGGCCCGGCTGAGCATGCGGCAGGCACTGGAGCTCGACGCGCAATACGTTCGCCAGCAGAGCCTCTGGCTCGACCTGTCCATCCTCGCCCGGACCGTGCCGGCGCAGATGCGGCGTGGTACCGCATGACCCAAGCGGCGACGCTCCCGCGGGAGTCACGCCCGGACCAGGCACCCGACCGGGCGGCGCTCGCCGCGCCGGCCGAGGCGGTCGGCGACTCGATGACGGTGGCGGTGTGGACGGCGATCAGCCGGGCGACCGGCGTCGTGCGGGTCGTCGTCGTCGCGGCTGTCCTGGGCGCCACCGCGTTCGCCAACACCTATCAGTTCACCAACTCGTTGCCGAACCTGGTCTTCTACGGGCTGCTCGGTGGCTCGATGCTCTCGTCGCTGCTGAT
>Ga0307513_10011918_pt1 | contig 10764 bp, 10 predicted proteins | sample 15_EM_MG_FD_202174 | JGI IMG/M metagenome (GOLD analysis project Ga0307513, IMG submission 202174) | Populus trichocarpa ectomycorrhiza microbial communities from riparian zone in the Pacific Northwest, United States - 15_EM | ecosystem: Host-associated > Plants > Roots > Unclassified | place...
AGGCGACACCCCTACATCTACTACCTATACCCAGTACAAAATGGCGATTTCCGCCCTCGTCACCCAAATTCTGGCCGCTCGCTACCACCTGACGGATAACTGGCAAGGCTCGGACAATCTCCTATTCGAAGCGATCGACGACCCCACCCATGGACGCGTCAAGGATATTGTACATCGTTCGTTGTTTCTGGGCCCCCTCCTCTAACCCTGCCTTTGGCTTCGGGGTAGATACGTGGACCGTGACACTGCCGGGCTGTTGGGACTCGCATCCACGAATGATCAGCCTCCTCATATCATTCTCGGAGCCGACTCGACCAGCAAGCTCTCCCCGACTGGGCCTGGCCGCAGGAGCGTCAGAGTACGGTCACACAAGCAGTCCACCTACAATACAGTACTCATTGCGGATATCCCTCATATGCCTCAGGGTTGTGGGTAAGTTATGCGTAAATTTCGGTCACCCCAGGTCCAACCTTGGACACATCCATGACTTTGCCAACGGGCTCGTCGGTCATAAGGACGCGCCAATGGGCCCTTATGGGTGATATAACCACAATAAGAATAAGTTTCTGCGTAAGTTTCCCGGGGTACTAATCGTGTGCCCCACGACTGGCGACCAGATGAAGACGAAGGGCTGGGGGCGCGTTTCTTTCGCCCATTTTGCTCCGTAAACGGGCGCAAAGTTTTCCGTGTGACACAATATCCGTCATTCTCTACCCTCAACTCCGGGCTGGCAAGTGAATATACTCGATACCCAAAGTTCCCTGCTTGCTATCAATGGGCCACATAACCAGAAGTCTTTACATTCTATCTACCACCTATCTGACCTATCGCAGTGCTCCTTTGACAGCCTTGAGACATGAGCTATCGTTCCAGGGCCGAAACCCTTCTCGACCGTTATTACTTCTTCTACCAGCCACTAGCTTTGACGCTTTTCGGGCGGCGGAGGTTTGTTGGATGTCGAGATGAATTTGTATTATTCGGACGCCAGGGGAGTCTCTTGGTGCAAGTACGAAGTAGCGCAGGATTGCCTCGATTTAGATAATACAAAAGCCATAGGTGTTATAAAGTGTCGCCCTACTGTCACAACAGCAATGAGGCACACACTAGAGGCCAGTTAACACTACGCGCCTCATGAGGTTCGATCCAGCAGGACAGTCGCATTCATGGAGCGAGTGTGGTCTCGTATTCGGAGTATCTCTATTCTTTCAGAACTGCCGGCATCGCGCCCCTCCGTAACTCAAAGCTACCTCAAATCGACTGTACCTCGACTACGACTAACTAACAGGCCATATAACTAGTCGTAGAGCTTTCACCGAAGGTCTAGGAGAATCCAACTTTACCCTGGCACTCATCGAAGGGGCCCGTCACAGCTTCATGATTTGCGTGCCAACCACAGGTTTCGGGTTTGACATCCCATCGAAGCTCAGTATCCAAACTCAGCCTGCTCGACTACAATGGGCTGCAACGGGCGATAACCAATCTCGAGGGAAGGCACCAGGTCTTGGAGCAAAGGGTAGATATGCTCGTCCTTGTTACCATTCGATTCGATCCCGTCCCCCGAATATCCTCTGGAATCCCGAGGGTCTCAGAGGTCAATAGATCGCCATGTTGATTAAAGTTGGATACCCTTATTCCTAAGTAATTGCCTCAAGCATGGATTCACCAACTCGACCGATCAAGGACAGGTGGTGTTTCACTCGCTTCTGAGCAAGCGTGAACCTCCCGAATAAACTCTCGAGTTTGATATTCTGGACGGTCCACACCTTTCAAGATTCGCGAAGTGATACTCATATCTCCTTGTCATCACTTGCGGTTATCCCTTTTCATATTCCTCCCAGGGTTATACGGGCTCGCTATCACTGCCCCTTTATAACCGTGCTGTGATGGTGATAGTACCTGAAGTGACGAGATCTCTCGCTCACTATGTTTTAGATTGGTCGAGCGGCATATTTTAACTGCAAAGCGGATTGGGAGATGTTAGACTCAACATGATTCTGGCACAATACCAGATCGCGATCATTTCCACAAAGAGTCTTCAATCTCCTTGATTTATTGAGTGTGTTTTTGTGCTGACAGTCTCTGCTATCCCACCACCCTCACCGTGGAGAACGTTCCAGCCATGGTCGTTGTTAGGAACCGAGGGATATCGAAGGGATTCTTAACCGGTATTTTCGATATCAGTCGGAAAGAGAAGGGGTGAGTCCAAGTCGAGATTCAGACTACAGAACTCGTACAGGATATATAGAAACTACAGGAGACGGGTGGAAATATAGTTCTGGCTAAATCTAGACGGGTCTGATGGGAAACGAGGTCCCAATCATCTTCGGATCCAAGAGGTCCATATCCTGAGTCGGGGCGAGAGGTATGCGATTACCAACCAAGGGTTAAGTCGTTGGCACAGGACCCGACTGCTTGCAATATTGCGAGGCGTGTATCCAGGGATGGAAGGGCAGTGTGTGTGTGTGTGTGGAAGCGGTCCGACTTGGCGGAGGCGTTTCTGAGATTCGAGGAGGAACCGCTGGAAGCTGACAGAGCCGTATCATGATTTCGATTTTATTACAGTATCACAAACGTTCCTAACAGTCGTCGACTGTCCTGCTAACACTTTGTCTACAGGATTTATACTTAATGTATCGGCCCTCTTGAGGGGACATCCACTAAGCTAAGCCACTAGAGGCGTGATAACCTTTAGTTTCAAAGACGGGCATTTAGTAACCCAAAAAGCGTGTGGAACGCGTATTATCTGCTTACCGTATTTCTCCTTTGGGCATGCATCCAACCTAGCGCCTGTCGACATATCGTTACTTTCCGGCCTTCCTTTCCGGCATCACTACAAGATTTGAAACCACCCACATACAAGGGCTTAGAATGGTGCTGCGTGTCCATTTCCCTCGAGCGGCGCGGCCTCAGACCGGTTTACACCAGATCGAGGTGTGACGTCCCAAGCCAGTGAAGCCCTACTGTGACTCGGTCGGTTCTTGGATAAACGGATGCTTGTTTGGATTTACCGAATCTGCCTGCGGTTGAAGGCCTGCTTTCAACGATATACCCGGCTCCGGCCATTTATTCCCTACTCGCAAATGACTCATCCAATATATTTATTTCTCACTAGTAGCACTCGAGATACCCGTATGTGCAACAAACCGGAGAAGCATCCGTAACGAATTGGCACCACCTTTCTAATCACATGATCGTAATCACAACAAACGCTTTCGCCGTACAACACCCATACCATTGCGTTAGAATGCATATATCTTCGGACCATCACCTCGCTCCCTGCCACAATCCACATTTCGAGTCTCATACTCGAGACAGCCAAGCTCCATCCCCGTGATATGACAGATATAGCAACTGCCAAATACACCCTCGGCCGCTGGAAAGGGACGGACCGGCCAAGGCTTCCCTGGACGAATCGGTGGCCGCTCCTGAACCTTCGCCTTGATGGCACTCGTGAGCCACCCGATAATGATCGCGTGAAGTGGTTGATAAAATGAGAGCGTCTCGATGCATTTCATGCTCGTGAGCATGGCTTCCGCGTTCCGCATACGAAGTTGGCGCAGGAATCTTGGCCAGCTCGAAGGACATTGGGCGATGGTAATGGAGGTGAGTTGAGGGCACATATGGATATCTTTGGCCAGTATATCGAAAAGTCCATCAACAGGTGGTTCGTTTTGGAGTATGTACTGGCCGTTGTCCAGAACAATTCGTTGAAGAGAGATGAGTTTTCTAAAATTTGCAGGATCTGGTATCCCGTGGTGTGGGTTAATCCATTCTGTTATCGAATTCTCTTGCCACGCTGCTGACACTTTGTCAAGCTTGGCACAAAGGGTATATAGCAACGGTGCTGGCTCAGCGAAAGATAGAGACAACGGAAGATCTGGTGAAGAGATATTAAGAGTGTGAGTTCCAGGCAAGCAAAAGCAAGGGCATGATTGGTTTGCTTGTGGGACTGTAATTTGATTCTGAGAGAAATAGAATTCAATAGATTGCTTGTGATGTTGCTCCAATCGTACTCGTACAGCTCTCGTGGGCCGGCCTGAACCTGGACCCAGAGATCCCGGAGTTGAGGCACTTGGATATAACTCATGATGATGAGGAGCAGAAGTCCATCAGCTTTGATCTTAAGCGAGATCAGGTTATGCAAGGTAATTGGATGTAATGAAATTGGTGGAATGGGACCGTGGAGGCAAAGTTTCTGTAAATGCTCTGAGGTGCGAAGGAAAATGAAATTTGAGGTGGTCAATTCCATCACCCGTGGTAGCCCCAACAATAGCACGCCCGCTACCATATCCCTAATAAATAGAAATATTGGCTCGTGCATTTGCGGTGGGAGTGTAACCTCCAACGAGCTGTATTGGACATTTTGTAGATGATCTGGAAGGTTAAGCCATTGGCGCCACCACAGTCGCATGAATTTCCGGTGATCGTCCAGTTTGTCCCGATTCTTCAGCAGCAGCAGCTGCTGCTGCTCCCGCTCCCACTCCCGCTCCCGCTCCCGCTCCAGCCGCTGTTGCCGCTGTTGCCGCTGTTGCCGCTGTTGCCGCTGTTGCCGCTGCTCCTGCTGTTCCTGTTGCTCCTGCTGCTCCTGTTGCTCCTGCTGCCGCCGCTGCCGCCGCTGCTCGCGCTGCTCCTGCTGCTGCCGCTGCTCCTGCTGCGCCTGGGCCTGCTGCTGCGCCAGTTGCTGCTGCTGCGCCTGCTGCTCCTGCTGCGCCAGTCGCTCCAGTCGCTCCAGCCACCCCAGCCGCTCCAACCACCCCAGCCGCTCCAGCCGCTCCAGCCGCGCCTGCAGCGCCAGCCGCGCCTGCTGTTCCAGCCGCGCCTGCTGCTCCTGCCGTGCCTGCTGGCTCCTGCTGCTCCTGCCGCGCCTGCCGCACCTGTTGCGCCAGCCCCCGCGCCAGTGCCGGCTGCCGCCGCTGCCGCCGTTCCTCCCGCCTCCGCCACTCCTCCCGCCTCCGCCGCTCCTCCTGCGTCCGCCGCTCCTCCTGCGTCCACAGCTCCTGATGGTATTGTAGCTGCCACTCCTCTGCCGGTGGATCAACACTGTTGACCACAGCAATTTCTAGTTGGATTTGCAGTTCTTGTAGCCCATTGATCATATCGAACTCCATCCAGGTTGCGGGATTGTCGAGAGGGTTCCCTAGATCGTATTTGAGGGCGTACCGGAGGTTCAAGATCTTTAGGTTTCGACAAATTACCAAAATTGGGCTGTCCACTCGCTGATCGGTCGCGAAACTCATCTGGAATCTAAGTCTCTCGAGGTTTGGGAGTTCTAATCTAGGTTCTTGTACCAGGAATAAGCCGCTATCAAGTCTGATTTTCACTGAAAGAGATGAAAGGCGTTGAAAATGCGAGTGTCACAAGCTTGCGCAGGGGAAATAGCCCATCCATCCATAGACCACGAATGGAGGTCGGGAAATGGTAGTAATCCATACGTTGCTGTGGTTGCATCACTGACTGCACCTCTAGTTTGTGCCATGGCGGAAGTTGAGAATAGGGTTCCTTTAGATAAAACCCAAATTTTGCAAGGGTAGAGCGAGAGACATTCGATTCGTATACCATTCCATCTATGCGGTTGCCCACGCGCAGCAAGTCCATTACTATGTCGTCGCACACGACAGCCCTACCACGGAGGATGATGAACAAACGGTGATCGCGTGACAGGTGGAGGAAGAGTTGTAAAGACTCTAGAGCGCCCTCGTCGTCGGTGTCGATGAGTACGGACGACCAGAGCTGCGAGGACGAAAGGACGAATTCACTCCATCGCTGACTGACACTCATGAGAACAAGAGCGCTACTTATATTGTATCTTGGAATGATCATTGGCCCCCACGCTCTGCTTTCTGCGATATCCCAGAGACTGACGACATAGAGGAAGACGTCGTACATTATGTCATCCCCCAAATAGAGTAACGGATCAAATCGACGTTTTTGCTGGCGACATTCTCGCTGGCGTCGAAGATCCCATATATTGTCAATGAGGCTGTTGAGACCGATTAGGCCCTCGGTTGTATCGGATGGGGAATAATTTGGGAATGCGTTCTGAAAGGGAAATTCAGACTTCGATCGCTCGTGATGAGGGACACCCTTACTTCATATGGGTTGACGGGTGATGCACCCGCGCTGGAGAAAGTGGCGCTCGCTTTCCGGAATTGCTTCTTCAAGTCTGCGAGCGGCTCTTCGAGCGATTGAATATTCACCGACGCTTCTCCTGCCTTGGCCTTGTCAGCTGGATGATGGAAGTTGCGATGATCATCCATTTCGTCAAGGCGATGGGGAATGCAACGCGAAACGAGAGTGGTGATGTAGATTGGTAGCTGGTCTGAGGTTGTATCGAGTCTGCTCGGGGTTGGCTACTAATAGCTGTTGGTGAAAATTGAGAATGTATTGATCGAAATAGATCTGGCGCCTCTGGAGAGCGATCGGGAGCGAGCTGGTCGAGGCCGGGTCAAAACGCTCGCAGTGGGCATGGCTTGCATCCCCAATAACCACAGACCCCTGCACCCAACTACACTACCAATACGCTGGGACACAAACGGATCCTCTTCATTTGGTTCATGCTGCTATTCCTCAAAAGCGGCGTTCCTCCGCTGACCTTCTTCGTCTCACTCCGATGGGGTGCCTGCCTGTTGGTGGGGTCTCTGGATTCACACTCACCAAATGAATATGCTTCCTCTAGTTCAAAGCCAGAAACGAATCTAGGAGACTAATTGGAGTCGGTCGATAGGGACTAGACGTCTTCCAGCGCGTTCCGTTTTCGCCAATCTGGATCAACAGCGACACGAACCATTTCCCGCAGCATTCTTATCAATACCAGCAAAGCCGCATGAGCTATCGAGCCCCCAATACTGCGTGTTCTTATAACATTCAGTCAACACAGCCACTCAAGCCCATTATATGCTCAAAAGAAAAGCCAAAAAAATAGTTCATGGAGCGAACGTGCTGCAGGCTATGTCAACTGACCTCCAACAATATACCTCATTGTTGATAATCCATGGAAAACACCAGTGTAGACTCGACGACGATTGTAATTGCGTGATTGCTCCGCAATTAGCGATTGTCGGTCACCACATTAATCGCTACCCAATATGGTAAATCCGAACAATTCCCCTTGTCGTCGACGTCCAACTCCAGGCCAATTCCTCTTGTAAACACCCATCATCTCCGTGAATGCGGTGTGCCCAGGACGAGGGAGCGATTTGGTGGGCGCATCCGCTATCATTACGTTTGTGGGGATGTACTTGATGGTGAGCCGACCCGTTTAGACAGCTCTCCGAGTGAAGTGGTACTGAATGGCAATGTGCTTCGACCGTGGATGGAAGGCTGGATTGTGCGCAAGCGAGAGTGTGTCTTCGCTGTCGCCAAAGGCGATTAGGGGCGTGCGGAGCTCGGTGCTGAAGTCCTTGAGGAGACCAGTGAGCCAAACCGCCTCCTTTGCAGCCTGGCACATGGCCATATACTCCGCCTCCACCGATGAAAGAGCCACGGAAGTCTGTTTCTTCGTCTTCCAAGAGATAGCCCCGTCGCCTATTCGAAATACGTACGCACCAATTGATTTTTCGGTCATCGCGATCTCCACCCCAGTCAGATCTCCTCCGAGATTGAGAGTCCAGTTCTTCGTTCCTTGGAGATACCGTAGGATGCATCGAGCTGCCTCCAGGTGGGTATGACCAGGGTTCTCGAGGAATTGTGCAAGCCTTCTGAGGGCGAAGCTGATATCTGGTCGCGCTGCAAGCGCAATGTACTGCAGAGAACCGAGGAGTTCGCGATATTTGTTACCAGATATGTCTTGAAATTCCTCAGTGGTCTTGGGGAACTGGTCTTTGGTGGGATCCACGAGCGGAGTGGTGACCGTGTTCGCATATTGGAGCCCAAAGCGCTCCACTAAGTTATCGATGTACGCTTCCTGTGAAATCGATATAGTGTGAGTTCTGTAATCCCGATATACCCCTATTCCAAGGGTCCCACGGAGCTCCCCCTCTCCATAGATGCCGTAGTTCTGGCCGGACATTGCTGCTACTCGGTCCAGCTGGCCACGGGATCCTACTTCTGTCTCATCATCAAACCAAAAGGCGCAGACAGCCCAATCCTCACTTCCCCCAAGTGCCAATGCGGAACACCGCATGGTCCCTAGGACACTGCATGAACCCAAGTGTTCCATACTGGCCTTAGGCCGCTCATGCCAAATCCTAACAGCTTGTTTTAATCCGTAGAGGCCCTTAACAGGAGTCAAACGATGCCTAGCCTGGGTGAGGCCCCATGTACACATCGTTATCAATATATCCATGTAGGTAAGCAGCTGAGACGTCAAATTAAGGTCGAATAGGGTAGCTATCGAGATGAGAGTGCGAAACGATTTTAGGCGTACACTGGGGCATAGAGGTGAGCCTTGTGGTAATTGAATCCAGATTCTTGAGTGAATCCTCATGCTGCGAGCCGTGCCTTGTGCTTGGCAAGTGTGCCGTTATCGAATTTGCGGCGAAATACCCATCGCGGGGTGGTGATATTCTTGCCGACCGGGTGGAGAACCTCTTTGAAAGCTGTGTAACAGTACATATCTTCGATTTTAGCACCGGTCGCTGTCCTCCAGTCGTTCACGTCAGATGCACTAAGTGCTTCACGAATTGTTTGCGGGTCCGGGGTTGACGGCGAGGGTGTAAATACCAGCTCGGGCTCTTCAAGCACTCCATAGGCGAGTAGAGTTCCTCTTCCTACGTCGCGCACCAGGCCTGAGCGAGTTGATGGGCATGGGAACTGATGCACACGGCCGACGTATTGAGGGGCTCCGCCGCTCTTGTCTCTCTGTAGAATGGTAGGTATCGGTTCCTCGTAGTAGTTCTGGGCCTGGGATGTTCGGGAGGCTGGCCAACTCATTAGTCTCTTTTGTTGCCCCCGAGGTGAGTGTAGGAGTGGGCGAAGGGATAAGTGGCGGCGCAAAAGCTGGCTGAGGTCGGTCTTGACTCGAGCGCACCAGGTACCATCCCCTCATAGAACACTACATCTCGACTCTCCTTCACGCCTATCCTTGGGATCCAGATGCGGTATGCGCCATCGTACTTGTATCCCACAGGTAACCCGCCACCATCCAGCCTGGCGTCCAGCACAACACACCCAGCTCTTCCGCGCCCTCACCGAAATCGCGGACGAGACGGGGCGTATCAAGCGCGGCGGCGAGGACAACATCAGAGTCGCTTCATTGGCTGCAGACAAGTGAGTCTGAGCATCCTACCGAGCCACCCTGGCTGCCGAATGACGACGGTGCTCGACACGGCGGCATTACGCGGTGCCTACTCCGCGCCTTGTCGGTGGCTGATATGGTGGCTCATCTCTTGCGTCGTTGGCCGATGATTCTCCTTCTCTTTCGGTGAAACCCGTCAAAAAAATATTGCTTCTACAGTCATCGGTGGATGGCTGTTATGAGAATGTGTCAAGGATATTGAAGAACCATGGCCGTTGCCCAAATTGGGTTACAAGAAACCAAAAGACGTTGAAAAAAAAAAGGGAGTGACATTATCATTGCAGATGCGTTCGAGGGACCCCCCGCCGCCATATTTAAATACGACCCGTCGCATCCACGCACAGACACTGCCAGCCGCCCACACAGACCATATCCTATATCAAATGGGCACAGTTCCTGGAGGACCGTAAGGATAGCGCACGTCTCGCAAATCCCTGGCGGCCAATAAAACCCTGACAGGAGAAGTCATTTCAAACCATTCCCCCTCCGTCCCTCCTTTCTGGACGACAGTCCTACATCTACTACCTATACCCAGTACAAAATGGCGATGTTCGCCCTCGTAGTTCTTGCCCTCGTCACCCAAATTCTCGCCGCTCGTTACAACCTGACGGATAACTGGCAAGGCTCTTCGTTCTGGGACAATTTCCAATTCCAAGCGATCGACGACCCCACCCATGGACGCGTCGAGTATGTTGTACATCGTCCGATTTTCTGAGGCCCCTTCCTCTGACCCTGCTTCTCTGGCTCCGGGGTAGATACGTGGACCGTGACACTGCCGAGCTGTTGGGACTCGCAACTATGAGTGATTGGCCTCCTCATATCATTCTCGGAGCCGACTCGACCAGCAAGCTCTCCCCGACTGGGCCTGGCCGCAGGAGCGTCAGAGTACGGTCACACAAGCAGTTCAGCCACAACACAGTACTCGTTGCGGATATTCTTCATATGCCTCAGGGTTGTGGGTGAGTTACGTGTACATTTCGGTCCCCTCAATCGTTACTTCGCCTTCTTGCCAGTCGGACTGACTTTGATGTTTCAGCACCTGGCCTGCTCTATGGATGACTGATGAAGTAGATTGGCCGAGTGAGCTCTCACGCTTCCCCTCTCCGCCCTGGACTTACTAGGTTGATTGTGCTTGTGCCATTGAGCCCACGGTGAAATCGATATAATCGAAGGAGTGAACGACGTCAGTCCGAATAGTATCACGCTCCATACGACTGCCAACTGCACCATGGCACCTAATCGCCGCCAGACTGGGTAAGTAATTCCCCCCGACGCTGCCTTCGGCGCTGTAACTAAACCCTGACATGAAAATAATAATTAATTCACTGTTAGGACGGACAAGCTGACGGACTGTGACTGGCATGCAAACTTCAATGCCGGCTGTGGTGTCTCCGCGGATAAACCAAAGTCCTATGGTCCTGACTTTAATGCCGCTGGCGGCGGTATTTATGCACTCGAACGAACTCCCACCGAAATCAAAGCGTGGTTCTGGTCCCGTGAGGTACGTGCCTTATCTCTATCCCGTTCTT
>Ga0307513_10011919_pt1 | contig 10763 bp, 12 predicted proteins | sample 15_EM_MG_FD_202174 | JGI IMG/M metagenome (GOLD analysis project Ga0307513, IMG submission 202174) | Populus trichocarpa ectomycorrhiza microbial communities from riparian zone in the Pacific Northwest, United States - 15_EM | ecosystem: Host-associated > Plants > Roots > Unclassified | place...
ACTCCTATGAATATAAGACCGTTTTGGGAGATGCTGAAGCCACGCCTGGTCACGAATACAATAGGGAAAGCTTGGAACACTAAAAAACTAGTGGTTAGAAGCCACCTCATAAAGAGAAACGGAAAAAGACTCGCAGGCATAGAGCAGACCGTATACGACGGCTGTATAAATTGTAATGAGAAGCAAAATTGGTTCTAGCGCCAGCATTTTGACGGGTCGAAAGAGGGTGCGACTGATGACGCCCTTGAAAGACCAGTCCTGCTTTTCGTGCTCGGCATATAGGTACTTGCTTCCAAGCGGATCCTCCTTCCGTAGCGTGTTTGCCTTCTTCTGTAAGATGATCGGGCTGTATGTCTCGGGCATAAAGAAAAACATGATAACGGTGCAAACACCCGCGAAAATAAGCATGACCCAAAACACCCATCGCCAGGAAACAGAGCTTTCGATAATGCTGCGAATATCCAGTCAGGACGTTTGGTTTAATACGAGTGAAAACAAGAACTCACAACCCGGAAACGATAGGCCCAAGGACGGGACCGAGGAAGACGCTGGCCGTGAAGAGGGTCATGGCTGGACCGCGTCCAACTGCGGGCCAGATATCCGCAATGACACCTGACGACAGATTTAGAAAAAGAATACCCCCCAAAAAAATACTCACCGCCAGAGTTTGTCAGAGGAGCAACAGCGAAAAAGCCAGAGAAAAACCGGGTTACGAGTAACGTTTCGATATTGGGTGCAAGGGCTTGTCCGAGGATAAACAGGGTATAGGCCGTCATGGCCACGACAAAGACAGGCTTGCGACCAACCAACTCACTCCCTGGGCCCCAGAACAAGGGCTGGAAAGTCATCAGGGATAATTCCTCTAAAAAAAAATAGGCAAAGAACTCACTCCGAACACGTATCCGAGAAGGAAGGTTGTCGTGATGAGGTATGATACCTCTTTCGTAATATCGAACCGTACGAAAATCTTGTGAGAAGCAGATGATGGCGCAGATGAAGCAAAGGTACTGAGAAATTGCAATGAGACCCAAAACGAAAGGATAAAAATGCTGTTTGCCTTACACATTCACGGTCATGATGATAATAACAAGAGTGACTAGCCACTTGTACTTGATGGTCCAGTTTTGTGGATTCGTAGGGTCATTTGGGCCATCCCATGTCACCATGTTTACATCTATCATTTGCTCAGACGGTAGGATGGCACTCTGTATCATTGAGGGCTTCAGTGGGGGTTCGTGGATGTCGTCTCCGCCATAGCGCTCAAATTCCTCTTCTCCCCGGGATGCGATTTCTGCAATCCGATTTGAATGGGGCGAGACCACCTGCTGGCCCTTCTCGGACTCAGTAAGCTGATGATTGAGGTAGGTAAAAGAAGAGCGAGTCGAATTGACTGATGTTGACGGTTCCGAGGGAGAAAATGATTGAGACATGTCGAAGAGAACTGGCCGCTTTCGAAATGGATCTATTCATTTTATGTGTTCGGAAAAAGTGACACATAGCCCGAGTCCACTCCGTGAGTGTAAACATTGATTTGACAAAAGCTGACCGAAGGAGGTAAACAATCTTCCCGGGCCGACGGCATCTCGGTACCATACAAGATACCGACGATATCTGCTCGAGATTCAAATGACACTACTTCGCGATATATAAGAGGGCTATTATATCACGAAGTATTGTTATTCTCGAGGAGATATCACTGGGGAGCAAGAATCAGTGGTAGTTATCGTGTATACTGCCGGGATGCCGTCGGGATATTGTTGACCAAGGATCAGCATTCATCAGTCATCGTTCCTTTCCTCTCGGTCAGCTTTCAATGTTTACAAAGAAGGTTCCTGTAAAACTAGAGGAAATGCCGCCGTTAGCGGCGGAAACCTTGCTTGAGTTACTACTATTGCAATTGTTAAACTGAAATATTAACATCTGTCTACATTTACTTGGCTTGAGGGCCATTGCCTTGCATGGCATTTACGAGTCCAATTCTTTTTTCATTAACAACAAATCATTTAACAATGGCAATAATAAAATAATTTACGTGTAAGTAAGGGTAGAGAAAGGGCGACATGCCGCCCTGTCGTCAACGCCACAAGGAGGCCAGCAAGGAGGCAACCTCTCATTGTTATTGGGGCGTGGCAAACAAGGCGGCGAAGTTACGCGCTACCCCGGGAGCCCTGAAGGGCAGGGAAAACATGTAGGAAGAATACCCCCCGAGGGAGGTGGTGGCATCAAAATGCCAAAAAAATTCACCTCTGGCTCGCATTTGAACACGAGGGTGGTGGAAGCGATGGCAGCGGCGCTGAAACCGCTGAAAAGTCCACCTCCGGCTCGCGTTTGGATGCGAGGGAGGTGGAAGCAGTGGAAGCGGTGTTGAAACCATTGAAAAATCCACCTCCGGCTCGTGTTTGGACGCGAAGGAGATGGAAGAGAGGTGGTGGTGTCGTTGTGGTTTCGGGTGCCGTTGGGGTTTCGGGTGTCGTCGTGGTTTCGCAATGTCGTTTCGTTCTGGTGGTGAGGTTACCTAGGTTCGGAGCAAGCCCTTGCTCCGGTCCGGTTACCGGAAGGTGAGAGCCAAACATTAAAATTGCCTTAAACGGCTCTATTTACTCAACGAACATCCATACACTGCCGGGGCCGGACTATTTTGACGAGGAGGCAAAATGTTACAGCAGGTTGTTTGAATTTTGCCAAGTCACATTTTGCCGTTCCAGACAGTGGGGTTATGTGACTTTGGCAAAATTTTAACAACCTGCTGTCTATTTTGCCTCCCCGGCAAAATAATCCGGTCGCCGCAGTGATATTCGGGTTTGTAGCACCGTGCCACCGAGGGGCTTGGAACGAACCTAGTTGTATGTGGTCACGCCCCCCAATGGACCAACAGAGTAAGTAGAATATTAATAGTCCTTTCCACTGTCCAGTAGTACTGTCATTATCACGCTACAAATTTAGTAATGTTTGAGTTGGACTCAAAATTCCTCACCTGACAGCAGTTTGTGAAAGCACAAGATCTTAGAACAAGTACGTCTCACTCGATGAGCAGCGCGGTTATATTGTCTCATCACATTTTAATGTGAGAAGATAAGATAAGTAACCAGCCAAACCGGAGCCTGCGTAGAGAATGTGAACAACTGACAGTGCATCGGATCCATGGACGAAAAACTGTGGACTCGGTGGATCCCGATAACGTCTGTAACAAACAAAATCCTCCTGCTATGCCTTAGGCTAACGTGCTTGGAGGGCAAGACCTCGGAGAAGTCCATCAACTCCTCTGAGAAAAAAAGTTCAGAAAAGTTTACGTGACGAAAACACCCATATAATACTGAGAGACCTGCCTCAATTCACTTTCTCCGATATTTTCCACCCTCAATGGCAGCCTCCCTATCTACATCGTCCTTCTTCCGTTTATGCATCTCTTCCGCCTTTTGGTTGATATTGCCCACTTCCTGCGTGTTAGGGAAGCCGATGTCCCAATACCCAGGTGGCGTACGGGCTCGTGCCCAATTATGTCGATGCCTCGAGATCGCCTTTTTGTGCGATTCGACCTCGGATTGACGTCGCGCAGAACCTGGACGGTGGCTGGATTGTTTTCTTTCTGAGCGTTGGGGATCCTCCGGTGAATGACTATGTCTTTGGCATGGTCTCGCAAGTATTGCTGGCGGAGAACGCCAAAGGGGTTGTTGGAGCCTGCTTGGAAGGGCGCCCACTCTTTCGTAGTACTGCGAAGAGGAATATACATAACGCTGTGACAACACCTAGGAAGAGAGGTGACAAACCTCGCGACAGCATTCGCAATCTCCAGCGTCCATCTTCTGCCGGTCGTCGTGGCGCCGGACGACCTCGTCATACTGGTAATTTACGCCCCCATTCCGGGTAGGGTCAATAGTATAGAGAGCGTTGATTGTAGGCCTAAAACTTCAATGAGCCTGCTTTTGGATACTGAAGAACGAACAACATACTGAGCAGATTCATCGGCTTTACCATATCTTCCACGGCCCTTGAATGCAGAATAATCCTCCAAACGCTTCTGCCCACTGTTTTTACTTGTCAGAGGACTGGAAAAAGGCGCTTCTACTTCGCGTTCCTTCCCTTTGACAGACGATGAGAGGCTAATAACTTGATTTCGCAGTTTCGTAGCTCGTACTGTTCTTTGGTCAGTCGGCGTCGAGGCATTGGCAGATTTCACTCTGTTGGCGTCTGATTTTTGGTGGGTGTTTATCGTGCAACTAGGTTCCAGCGTGAGGGGATCCCACAGTGTGCCACGGGCATGTGAAGGTCGGGAGGAGGGTCGATTTGGCAGGACAGGACCTGAGAATCCTGAAGGTGTTTGATACTGACTTGGGCCGGCCTTGGGCGGCGGCGGAGCTGGGACCTTGAAGAATGCGAGCCGTCCAGCAGGGGTATTATTGGAAGGAAGGAAAACAGCTAAGGTGAGGTCAACAATTAGGACCGGCGATAAACCGTTAGTCTTTGTGAATACCTTGTGAGTCGTCCTCGGTATCGGAAGACGCGGGTATGTGAGGTGCAGAGAGTGGTGAGCTGTGCAACAAGGGGAGACTGGGCTTGTCGTCGTTTATCGGGCTAGGTGTGCATCTGACGCTTCGTTGAGCATGTGTACAGTCAAAAACCATTGCAACTCACGAAGGTTCCTTATCGATGGCGATATTTCCCGGAATTGGTTGGAACATAAGTGGAATACGAGTGTTAGACACGATATCTGGGTTATTAAATACAGTAGGAGAACAAGATGGGGGCGCCATGTTGGTCACAGACTTCAAAGGGACGTTACGAAGCGGTAAGGTAGATGTTGTCGATTTTGTGGAAACACTTGACGACAGCGACGAAATCCGACGTTTCTTGGTGGGTGGCACTGGAGTTCCTTCGTTCTCCTTCTCACATTCCGCTGAACATTTTAAGGTGCTTCAGAAAATCGTAAATGGAACAGAAAATAAAATTCATACCCTCGAATTCTTCCGGGTCTGTAGGTGGTGGGATGGGACCGCGCTCGAGCAGCTGTTGGCGTCTTTTCAGGAGGCGAGCTTTTTCTAACTTTTTTATCGCCTCAGGATTAACGCCTGGCTGGTTTATAGGATTCCTGGATTCAGGATATAACCAGTTGTGAATTCCCTGCCAGACTTTGAAATCCGCTTTATAACGCTCAGCGGCGCGAATCTTCACAGCTTCCATAGCGGCGTATCGTGATGCCAGGGTCCTGGACTATCGTCAGCTGATGCAATAACGAACGGTTACACGTACTGATGCTTGGCCGTGAGCAGCTTGTTTTCGCCCTCAATGTCTCGCAGCTTGGCCTGGAGTAATTCCACCTCCTTTTTCTCCATAAATAACTGGGCTTCGGCGGTCTGAACCCTCTCCATGCAATTTCGGAAGGATATAGGGTAATCGGTGGAGTCGATGGCAATCTGGGCTTCGTACACAGACTCGAACCCTAGAGCCTCTGCCAGCCGCCGTTCGCGATTCGCCACACTAAAGAGTTCGCTTGAAACAGAGTCATAGTTCTGTTTGAGCTTTTGTATCTTCGCATTAAGGGAGTCAATTTCTTGCTGCCGCGTTTCGTTTACTCGTTGATCCCGTTCTCGCAGCTGAGCGCTCGAATAAGTTCCATTCCGAGGGCCCATCGACTTCTTCGGTTTAGTCCAGTCGCGAAGGCTCCAGAAATATTGTAGGTAGATCTTAAAGGGTTCTTGGGAAGTTGGGTCCTGGGAATTACAGTAACCAGGCGCGTCGCGCGAGAATGAGAGGATCATCACGTGGAGGAGCGTCACATCATGTGCGTTTCAACTTTCTTCTGTCAGCGACTCAGCGACTCAGTTCTGTCTCTGAGAAACGCCATAAAACTCCTAGTTGATGTTTTTTGACCTCAATATTCCCATCAAAAAGTCGCTAGCGCGCTTGAATGCCTCAAAAAAGTCCAAACAGTTGGAGACGACAACGACATGGACCACTGCGGAGATTGCTGATATAGAACGAAGAGTCGACGTTCTTGTTCATTGTTAGTAAAAATGACATCTATACCTCACCTACTGAACGGCTTCAAGTAGGATATACCGTCCTCGCATTTTCGCAGACAGTAAACAAGAAGATTGACCCCAAAACACATGTAAACTTTCTAGACAGCTTGATTTCGCAGTTGCGGACACGATCAGGAATTGTCTACCTCAAACGGCTCAACATCATCTTATACCAGGATAGCGAAAAGGGCTTTGGCTTGGTGGGCATCTCCACCTTTCTTTTTGATTCAAATTTGTTCAGAATCTTTGCTAGGTCAATGCGAGCATCTCTCTTTTCAACGCTTACGACTTGATTGCCCTGGTTCCGACGACGCACAACACATTTTCTTCAGCATGTCTCACCCACAGCCTTCCATCCCAACTTACTGCCCATATCATTTCGCTTCCACTGACTCTACCGAGATTACCGTATCACATGAAGCACACTCTCATCCGAACTGCAATTAAAAACGGTGCCGTATTCGAGATCAACTACGTCGGAGCTCTAGGGGGCGAGAACGATTCTATCCTCGTTGAAGCAGATGCTGCGGAAAATGGGCCAAATGCGAAACGGAATTGGTGGGCCTCTTCCCGGGAGTTGGTTCGTGTAACGAAAGGAAAAGGCATCGTTGTAAGCGGTGGAATTGTTAACGAGGCGGATTTACGAGCACCGAGAGATGTTGCCAATCTGTGAACTTCCCATTTCACTTTTTTCTGGCTTCCCAAGTTGACTTATCGCCATAGCATTTCCATTCTTGGATTGGCTCGAGATGCCGCACAAGAAGCCTCGAGCAAGGCTCCAAAATCGCTCATCATCCGAGCTCGTAAGAGATTTCTTCACCCTGAAATCTGCCATCAGGTTCACGCTATCATCGCAGAAACACGACAAACCTATCGGGCGGTCCTCTCGGAACCCACAGTCATATTTCCTGCGAATTTCGACTTGACCGAATCTGAAAACCCCACTGAAAACCCCGGAATGCAGGACATTGTTGCTGCGGATAGGCCTCAACCTCAAAAACGTCAGCGAGAAGAAAGCGGGCCTTCAAAAAAGAAAAAGCGAAGACAAAACCAAGCGGGTACCGACGTCGTTACTTGACATGTACTCTATTCACTGAAAGAACCTTATTCTTATCAGATTCTTAAGGTGGTTTACTTCTGTATCTCCTAAGTTTAGCTGGGAAGCAGCCGACAATCCCAACGATGTGACGGATGGCGACTGATCAATTTGATAATTTTGATATCACTCCCAACCGTCCATTTTCGAGCAGAATGTTTTTATCATGGAACCCTCTGCAGTGATGCATGAGTCACGATTGCCTTCGTGCTTTACACCCGCACAAGCCATGGCAGATTCTTGGGGTAACTGTGGAGGATCTCGATGCGGGCTTGCTTCCTACATTTCTGGAAACTCTATAGCTTGCTCATGAAACGCCACCTCTTTACGTTTATGTTCCCATTTGAAATCCCTCCGCGTACTGGTGAGTTTCGGGAATGAAATCGACATATATGTAACGGTTTGGCAGCTCTTCGCATCGTGCCATGACATTACATCGAAAAGCCTCTTCGATCTTCTACTTTTGAGTCAGAAAGGAGCGGTTTATTTTGGTCTTAATCGATTGTTTGGAGAGGGAGGTACGCCGCGCGTTGGGTTACAGGTGCATCTATTTGTCGGTCCTGAGACTTCAATTCTTATCGATTCCTTTAGGGCCTTCTCTGGTGCGGGGGGGGGAATGATCGGCGTTCTGGTGAACCAGTAAATTACAACTCTTTCAGCCATTAATTGAATTCCACCCACCCCGAAGTTTATATTGGTTTGGGCTTCCTGTCTGTGCTATTCTTCTCTTGAAAAGCCCCAGCTTATGCGAACCACATACGACGGTGCGAGCAACAGTGAGTAGCTACGAAAACAACGTGCCAGCAGATTTAGCTGCCCTCAACCCTCGTTTTTATTTAGAAACGTTCAAGTGGAACCTTGGGCTTCTCCAGAATAAAAATAATCAACAACTCCGCGGGTACTGTACATCTTTGTCGGCGAATTCTTCATGAGACTATCTGGATACCTCTTTCGTCGTTGCACGATGCCCAACCCCACGGGGCGTTTTCTGGAATAACGTTCTCTGTCAAGAATTTCGTCCTCGAGGACGATCGCCGTGACCCTGGACGGACTGTTGCCTGCGGCTTGCAAGTCCGAATCTGGTGAATCGGGAAGATCCTTTTATCGGATTGTCCGAATGATCAAGAAGGCAGTTAAAGAAGGCAGCCATGGGAACTAATGATAAGTAGTAAAAATGGTGGATATGCATTCCACGACATTTTCACCAAGATGCTAGGCAGTGCTAGGCACATTGTAGGATGAGCTCCCATGACTGGAACCACTCCAATGCTATCTCGTGAGTATTTCTCCAACGCGATTGGGTTTAACTCTTCCCAGCCACAATGTCAGACGGACTGGCCGCGTGTTCAAGGCTGTGAAGGCAGGTTCAAGGCACTCCCTCGTCCAGAGTGCCCTAGAGTGTCTTCTTCCTGGTAAGAGTTCCTAGCCCCTTCCCATCTTAAGCTGATCGGAATAAAAGTTTACCCCCTATAGCACGCCAAGCCCGAATATCTGGCGTTAACTGCATCTACAATGAAGATGTACCCAGGATGCCGCCACGGCGACGCCTTCGAAGCTTCGTTCTCCTTCCCCACACCTACCCTTCATGACAACCTTGTCGGTAAATTTAGCATCAGCCTTCAGCCAGGAACCAGGTGACCTCGGTCAACACTAATTAAAGACTATTCCAATTTCAGTTGAAGAACGCCGAAGAGCGTTTGCGTTGTCCTCGTGTTGCCAGTCGTGTGCAACAAAAAAAGCGGCCTTCAATGTCAGGAAAGGGTCAAGGTCTGTGGCTGCTGTTTCGCCAATGATATGTCCTTTTCTGCAGGTCCTCTTACGTCTACCCTTTCACATCGCCATCCCGTCATCTGTTTCAATATCCCAGCGGCCGATCCTGCTCAAGCATCCATCCCTGCGGCACTATTGATTTTGACGTCACATCTGACTATATTCAATGCCTTACGCCGCATAGTTTCGAAGCCTGAGGATATAACCTGCGACTCCACAATCCATACAACTTTGGGTTTCCCTCCTGGAGATAATGATGCTCCTCTCCTGTTTTTTTTCCCGCATTCTCCGTTCGCTCAAAGATGTCTCGGTGAATGGGACTCTCGACAAGCATTATTCTCCTATCAACACTTTCGCATGCGAGGACGTGAAAACTTCGGACTCCCTTCGACGGGATTCGACAACAGCCACAACACCGTCGGCAAAACCATTTGCCATTTATAATGGAGGGTATGAATGTGCCAGAAAACGTGGGATATGTCTGCGCATCGCAAACGGTGGCGCCGGTCAGACTGGGCTCATCCGAGCCTGGGCCGACACATTTATTCAATATATGGTAGCAAAAGGCGCAGAACCATTTGAAGTGAGTCTCCGACATTCAACATTACCTCGCCATTACGAACGTTCTCAGGTCGCTTGGTTTTTGGGAGATACAACTGAAAGCCTGGCCATACTGTCAGCAGGAGTCGTGGATGTGGCTCTCACATATAATCCCGCTGCTGAAAAGTTGCTTCTCGACTCAGGGGACGCAGTCGAAAGCCTCTACGCATATAGGGTAAGCGATTTGGCTGTTTAAACACCGATACAACTCTGCGAATGCAGCTTTCATTATGAATTTAGGATCACTTTCTTCTCATCGGCCCATTATCCAATCCGGCTAATTTGAAAGAAGAGGACGATATTTTCACTATGTTTAGCAAAATTGTCGCTATTGGGAATGCTGATGTTATCGTGAGTCGAATGCAAGTCAGTTGGTCAGGCCCTCACATTTTCCATTTCTTAATCTCCCGAAGCGTCCGCCCGATCCTGGAGTGCGCCCTCCTACTCGCTTTCTTTCCCGATTCGACAAGAGCGCCACGAATATCAAGGAAAGCCAAATATTTTGCACGATTGGGCAGGTACGCTGCCGCTGACACGTTCTTTCAATAACTCTAAGTCTCACGTGGTTCCTCATAATTGACAGGTTCCGTGGGCGCACAACTACTGCAAGTGGTACCACCAATACCCATGCTTTCCTCGAGAGGCACTCGGAGCCGCATCGCTCCTATCTGAATACACTCTGACCGATCTCGGAACTTGGCTCTGCGCTCCAAAAAATGTTACTTCGAAGCTGAAGATTTTCAAAAGGGGGAGCGACGACACCAACGATCCTCTACTCAATCCAGCGCATCTTTTACGGGGTAAAAAGGCGTCACCAATTAATGAAGGCATTTGCAAGGAGTTCTTGAAATGGATCATTGCTCCGGATGGTGGGCAGAAGGTGACTGAGTGCTTTTCCAAAGGAGGACATAGATTGTACTCAAAAGCGCCTTGACCATTGCCTCTTCCATTGCTCCTGACTTTCTTAATCGATTATCACTCTTGAACTCGGTGCATCTGCTTCCCTGTCTGTTCCGCATATGAGATATGAGGCGATATGTCTGAGCTAAGCGCCCTGTACTTGGGTTTGATAACGGGGTTCAGGCCCGCTATCAGATGATTCAGATTCTTGTCAAGTTGTACGAGTCATCAGCCTCGAGTTCCAGCCGCCAGCGCAAAACGTATTCAATGACAACTGTCAGAGCGGGGTTAAGTGGCATCACTCCCCATCAAAACGTTGATGGGCTTTTGAGATAGGGAGTCCATGAGGCAGCTCGCTGAGTGTCAAGTACTTGATA
>Ga0307513_10011921_pt1 | contig 10763 bp, 8 predicted proteins | sample 15_EM_MG_FD_202174 | JGI IMG/M metagenome (GOLD analysis project Ga0307513, IMG submission 202174) | Populus trichocarpa ectomycorrhiza microbial communities from riparian zone in the Pacific Northwest, United States - 15_EM | ecosystem: Host-associated > Plants > Roots > Unclassified | place...
GGCCTGCGCCACGACTCGGGCGACCCGGTCGTCTGGGGCGAGAAGGCGCTGCTGCACTACGAGAAGCTGCGCATCGACCCGCACACGAAGCGGCTGGTGTTCTCGGACGGGCTCGACTTCGACCGCGCGATCGCGCTGCACCACCATTTCTCGGACCGCACGCAGTGCGGCTTCGGCATCGGCACCAACCTGACGAACGACATGGGGCTGAAGACGCTGCACATCGTGATGAAGCTGACCCACGCGAATCGCCAGCCGGTTGCGAAGCTGTCCGACAGCCCGGGCAAGCTGCTCTGCGACGACGAGACCTTTCTGGCCTATCTGCGGCAGGTGTTCAAGGTGCACAGCTGATGCGCTCGCTCGCTGGGGCTCTGCTCGGCGTGCTCTGTGCTGCGGCGATCGCTGCGAGCGAGACGCCTGCGCAGGCCCTGGCGAGCCCGCCGTCCGAACTGGCGCGTGCCGCGCTCGGCGATTTGCGCGGATCGGTTTCGGTGGGGGTCTGGCGCGACGGCCAGGCGAGCTTCGCCGGCGACCCGGCCGCGTTGTTCGAGATCGGTTCGATCAGCAAGGTCTTCACCGGCGTGCTGCTCGCGCAGGCGGTCGAGCGCGGCGACCTGAGTCTGGACGACACGCTCGGCACCTTGCTCGCCGGCAAGGTGACGTCGTTCGCATCCGACAAGGTGGCGGCCGTGACGCTGCGCCAGCTCATCACGCACACCTCGTGCATGCCGCGCCTGCCGGGAGACTTCCACACCGGTTCCGACATGGCCGATCCGTACCGAAGCTACGACCGTGCGCGCCTCTGGAAGGCGGTGGCGGCGATGCGCTTCGATGCCGCACCGCCGTGCGAGGCGAGCTACAGCAACCTTGGCGTCGGCTTGGTCGGCGAGCTGCTGTCCGAGCGCTATGGCCAGCCGTGGGAGACGCTGGTAAGCGAGCGCATCACCGGCCCGCTGGGCATGCGCGACACCGTTGTGACGCTCGGCGACAAGGGGCCGCGGCTCACGCCTGGCTTCGTCGGCAGCAAGCCCACGCCGCCGTGGGAGATGGCCGCGTTCGTCGGCGCCGGTGGCCTGCGTTCGACGGCCGCCGACATGCTGCTCTTTGGCCGCGCGCTGCTGGCCGGACGCAAGGGCCCGCTCGGCGCCGCGGCCGAGCGTGTCGTCACGCCGCTGGCGCGCTTCGACGGCGACATCGGCTATGCGATCTTCGTACGCGGCCCGTCGAACAAGCGAACCTTGACGCACAACGGCGGCACCGGCGGCTACCGCTCCCAACTGCTGCTCGCGGCCGACACCGGCGAGGTGCTGGTCGTGCTCACCAGCAACGCCGAGGCACCGGTCGACCGGCTGGCCTCCGATTTGCTCGCGAGCCGTTATCCGGTCGCGCCCGGCGCGGCCGACGCGAAGGCGACCTGCCTGGCCGAGTGCGCCGGCGTCTACCGCATCGGCAAGGCCGCGGCGTATACCTTCGTCGTGCAGGGCGGTGCGATGCACATGCACTACACCGGCCAGGGTTTCAAGGCGCTGGTGCCGGGCGGCCCAGACACGTTCACGTTCGGAACCATCACCCGCTTCGCGTTCGAACGCCAAGGCTCGGGGCGCGCCGGCACCGTGACGATCACCAGCCGGGGTGCCGACTTGACAGCGCGCCGCACCGACGAAGCGCTGCCGCCGTACGCAAGGCAAGCCGAGGCCGAGTTGCAACCTTATGTCGGACGCTATGCGCTGTCGCCCGCCATGAGCTTCGACGTGCAGACGAAGGACGGCCAGCTGACGGCCAAGCTGGGTGAGCAACCGCGCTTTCCGGTCTTCGCCGTCGCCGGTCAACCGGACCGGTTCGCGTATGACGTGGTCAAGGCGGAACTGCAGTTCGAGCGTGACGCCGATGGCGCGGTGCGTGCGCTGGTGCTCCACCAGAACGGCGTGCATCGTGCGCCGCGGGCCGAGTAGTCGGGCACCGGTGAAGGTGTCCGAAACCGGCGGCCCCGGCGTCGTCGCGATGGTGCCCGCGCCAGCCGGCGTGTAGCAGCAGGCCATCCATCAGGCGGCCTGCGCCGTGCCCAGCGACTGCAGGCCGGCCACCACAGGATCGAGTTGGCGCGCCACGTCCTGCACCAGCACGTCGATGTCCTCGTCTTCGACATCGTGCTGGCCGCACGCCTTTTCGAGTGCCAGCGCCGCGCGCTGGACCCCGTGCACGGCCAACATTGCGGTGACGCTCTTCAGGTCGTGCACCATGCGTGCCGCGGCCATCGCATCGCCGCCCGACCGTGCGGCCCGGAAGCGCGACGCGAAGTCGCTCTCGCGATCGCGGAACATGCACAGCAGCCTGCGATAGAGCGCCGCATTGCCCGCGATGGCGGCCAGGCCGACGCGTGTGTCCACGCCCGGCAGGTCGGCGAGCGGATCGGGGTGTGCTGGGCCGTTGGCGCTGCCTTTTGATTCGGGCGCGGTGGCGGCGGCCGGGCGCACCCAGCGCGCGAGGGTGGCAAACAGTTCTTCGAGCTTGATCGGCTTCGCGATGTGGTCGTTCATGCCCGCGGCGAGCACCTTGTCGCGGTCGCCGACCATCGCGTTGGCGGTCATCGCGATCACCGGCAGGCGCTGCCACTGCGGCTGCTGGCGCAGCGCCCGGGTGGCGGTGTAGCCGTCCATGACCGGCATCTGGCAGTCCATCAGCACGCCGTCGAAGCGCTGCCGCTCCAGTATGTCGAGCGCCTCCTGGCCATTGCTGGCGACGCTGACGACGATGCCGGCGCGGCTCAGCACATCGAGTGCGAGTTCGCGGTTGATCGCGTTGTCTTCCACCAGCAGCACGCGCGCGCCGCTCAGGCTGGCCCGGTGGCCGTGCAAGGTCTCTTCGCGCCGTGCGATGCGAGTGGGGTGGCGCGTCGCCAGACCGAGCGCCGCGCCACACGCGTCGAACAGCGTCGACGGCGTGACCGGCTTGGCCAGCAGCGCGCCGACCGCCACCTGCTGCTCGGTCAGGCAGCGCTGCACCTCGCCGCGGCTGAAGGCCGTCAGCATCAGCACCGCCGGGGTCGGGTGGCGCTGCGGCTCCCGCTGCGACAGCACGCGCGCGCATTCGACGCCGTCCATGCCGGGCATCTTCCAGTCGAGCAGCAGCAGGTCGTAGGGTTCGTCGCGGGCGTCGGCGACGCCCACCAGCCGCAGCGCGTCCAGGCCGTCGATGGCGGTGTCGGCCTTCAGCCCGAGCGCTGCGGTCATGTCGGCGAGCACCTCGCGGGCACAGGCGTTGTCGTCGACGATCAGCGCCCGGGTGCCGCGCAGCCCCTCGTGCGGCAGCGCCGGCGGCTGCGTCGAGCCCTCCGGCTGCAGCCCGAAGCGCACGCTGAAATGGAAGCGGCTGCCCTGCGACGGCGTGCTGTCGACGCTGAGTTCGCCACCCATCAGGCGCACCAGGTGCCGGCTGATCGCCAGCCCCAGGCCGGTGCCGCCGTAGCGCCGGCTGGTCGAGGCATCCGCCTGCGAGAACGGCTGGAACAGCCGCTCCTGCTGGTCGGGGTCCATGCCGACCCCGGTGTCGCGCACCTCGAAGCGCAGCTGCGCCGACGCCGCGTTGCGCTCCAGGACCTCGATCGCGACCAGGACCTCGCCTCGTTCGGTGAACTTGACGGCGTTGTTGCCCAGGTTGATCAGCACCTGACCCAGGCGTGACGGATCGCCCACCAGCGCGGTGGGCAGCTCCGGCGGCTCGACGAACAGCAGCTCCAGCCCCTTCTCCTCGGCCTTCATGCCGACCAGGCTGCCCAGGTTGTCCATCACGTCGGTGAGGTTGAACGGGATGGACTCCATGTCGAGCTTGCCGGCCTCGATCTTCGAGAAGTCGAGGATGTCGTTGATGACGCCCAGCAGCGATTCGGCCGAGGCGTGCACCTTCTCGATGTAGTTGTGCTGCTGGGGGTTGAGGCCACTTTGCAGCGCCAGGTACGACATGCCGAGGATCGCGTTCATCGGGGTGCGGATCTCGTGGCTCATGTTGGCCAAGAACTCGCTCTTGGCCCGGGTGGCCGCCTCGGCCGCGTGCTGGGCCTGCTTCAGATCGGTGATGTCGAGCGAGATGCCGCCGACCGCGTAGGACTTGCCGCGGGCGTCCTGCAGCGGGAAGACGTGGGTCTGGTAGGTGCGCAGCTGGCCGTCCGGCCCGCGCATGTCGTGCTCCGAGCGCACGACCCGGCCGTCGGCAGCGACCCGCTGGTCCTCCTCGGCCACGCGCGCGGCGTTGGCGGGGTCGATCAGCGCGTCGTCGCGCAGCCCGACGACCGACTCGCCGGGGCGGCCGTAGACCTCGACGAGCCGGGCGTTGTGGCGCAGGTAGCGGCCGTCGAGGTCCTTCACGAACACGGCCGCCGGCACGTTCTCGATGATCGCCTGCAAGGCGTTGCGGCTGCGTTCGAGTTCGGCGGTTCGGGCCTGCACCCGTTCTTCGAGGCTGACGTTGAGCCGGCGGATCTCCTCGTCGGCGTGCCGTCGGGCCGTGATGTCCGAGAACACCGCAACGCCGCCGCGTGCGACGCCGGCCTTGTCGGTCAGCGGGCGCGCCCTGACGCTCAGCCAGCGGCCCTCGGGCAATGTCGGATTGCGGACGTACAACTCCACGTCGTCGCAGGATTCGCCGCGAACGGCGCGGGCCAGCGGCAGTTCCGCCGCAGGGTAAGGCGTGGTCTGGTCCGGCAGGTACAGGCCGAAGTGCTCGGTCCATTTCCGCTGGTCGCCGCGCACGATGCCGGCGCCGATGATGCGTTCGCCCGCCGGATTGAAGATCAGCAACCTGCCGTGTTCGTCGGCGACCGCCACGCCATCGCTCATGCTGTCCAGGACCGACTGCAGGATGCGCGTCTGGTCCTGCAACTCGTTCTGCGATTGCTGCAGCTCTTTGATGACCGTCGCGCGCAGGCGGTGCGAGCGGCGCAGCCGCAACAGGAACCAGGCGGCGCCGGCCAGCATCGCGGCGCCGCTGCCGAGCGCGGTCCAGACCCAGGGCTCTGCCAGGAGGTGCTGCAGGAGCTCCCGGCCGGGCAGCTTGCCAGGGTTGGCGGCCGTTGCTGCGGTGCCTCGTGGAGACGCAGCGAGCGCCCACGTGCACAACAACCCGGCCGCCCACGCGCGCGCCGGCGCAACGAGCAAGCGCGCCATGTCGACAGCAGTTCTCGGGCCGAGCCGATCGAATGCCATGCTTCCATCCTGCGACCAGGCGGTTTGCGCTGTCAAATCGTGCGTCGCCGCTGCCGCCGCCCGATTGGATGCCAGAAGGTCGCCTCAAGGTATGCTGAAAACCCACTGGTGCAAAACGGCCCGGAACGACCTCTCAACCTGGAGGAGAGCCCGCATGCAGAACTATGTGCTGGTCAGCGACGGCAGCGCGTTTGCCGACATCGAAGCGCGACTGCGCCGGTACCTGCCCGGCCTCGATGTGCGCCTGTGGCAGTACTCGCCGCGCCAGGCCATCATCCGCGCGCCGCTGGTGCGGGCGCTCAACATCGAGTACGGCGACCTCGGCGTCGGGCCGCTGTTTGAGTCTCTCGGCATCGAGCGGGCTCGCCCCGTATCCGACACCGAGACGATCGCCCTGCTCGCCGGACGCGACGTCGACGACCTCGAACCCCGCCGCATCGTCACGCCCGCTTCCGCACAGGCGGGGCTCGACTGGCATCTCGCGCTGACCCGGGTGCCGCAGGCCTGGGCGCTGCTCGGCGGCCCCGACGCGATCGACTGGACCGGCGTGCGCGTCGGCCACATCGACACCGGATACACCGAGCATCCGGCGCTCGGCTTCCCCGGCGCGAGCTGGGTGCGCACCGACCTCGCGCGCAGCTTCGTGCCCAACCCCACCGGCGAACAGGGCTCGATCCTGGCGCCCGAGCTCGGCAACGGCCGCGACAACCTCGACGGCTTCAGCGCCGGCCACGGCACGCGCATCGGCGCGACGATCAGCGGCTTCGCGCCGGATGCAGCCGGTGGCGCGTTCTTCGGCGTCGCGCCCAAGGTTCCCTTGGTGCCGGTGCGCATCACCGACACCGTCGAGATCACGGCGCGCCAGCGCCAGTTCGAGGAGGCGGTGCGCTACCTCGTCGACGAGGCGGGCGTCGGCGTCATCAACCTGAGCCTGGGCGTCGGCCTGGGTTTCGTCGTCAAGGCCACGCGCGACGCCGTGAATCACGCGTGGGAGCACGGCGTCATCCTGGTGTGCGCGGCCGGCAATCACCTGAACCAGGTCGTCGCGCCGGCGCGGCTGGCCCGCACGCTCGCCGTCGGCGGCGTGACGAGCACCGAGGCGCCCTGGTCGGGCAGCTGCTTCGGGCCGACGGTCGACATGAGCGCGCCCGCGGCCGACCTGCGCCGTGCCGACGTGAAGCGCCCGGCGGCGCCGGTGTACTCGTACGGCTTCGGCGGCGACGGCACGTCGTATGCGACCGGGATGACGACGGGCGCCGCGGCGTTGTGGCTCGCGCACCGCGGCGCGGAGATCGCGGCCGCCTACACCCAGCCGTGGCAGCGCGTCGCGGCCTTCATCGAGGTCGTGCGCCGCAGCGCGCACGTTCCGCCGAACTGGGGCCTGGATGCGTTCGGCACCGGCGTGCTCGATGTCGCCGCGTTGCTGGGCACGGCCCTGCCACCCGCCGCGACACTCGTGCCGCAGCCCGCCGCGTGACGTGGATGAAGATGTCCGAAAGCGGCGAGCGCGGAGCGACCGGTGCGCCCATGCTGGCGCCCCACCCACCGGAGACACCCCATGGCCTCGATTCACAAGCACATCCTGATTGACACCGACCCAGACATCGTCTGGGACGCCGTGCGCGATGTCGGCGCGGTGCACACCCGGGTCGCGCCCGGCTTTCTGACCGGCTGCCGCATGGAGGACGCGCCGCTCGCGCGCGTCGTGAGCTTCGCGAACGGCATGGAGGCGCGCGAGCTGATCGTCGATGTCGACGACGCGGCGCGGCGCCTCGTCTGGGCCGTCGTCGGCGGACGGATGCTGCATCACAACGCCTCGATGCAGATCGTGGCCGATGGCGCGGGGCGCACCCGCGTCGTCTGGATCGCCGACCTGCTGCCGAACGAGCTGGCGCCGGTGATCGCCGGGATGATCGACCAGGGGCTCGCGGCGATGAAGAAGACGCTGGAGCGTTGATGATGATGGCGGGCGGCGCGAGCGCCGGTGCGGGCAGAATCGCCGCCATGACGCCGAACGATACCGACACCCCCGAATCCCTGCACACGCCCGGCCTGTGGCGCGACAACGGCTGGACCGCCCGCGTCATCAAGAACGAGGACGACGAAGGCTGGGCCGTCGAGATGATCAAGGACGGTGAAGCCGAGCCGGCGCTGGTCGGCCCGTGGACGATGGGCCGCGACAAGAAGAATCCGAAGCCGCTGGACGTGTCGGCGTTCAACACGCTGGTCAAGACCGCGGCCGAGGTGCTGCGCCGCCACGAGCAGCAGCTGCACGCGCAGCATCACCGCAACGTCAGCGTGACGGTGCGCGAGCAGCGCATCCTCGTGACGCTCGACATCGTGCCCGACGACGACGACCCGCACGCCGTGCTGGCGGCGCAGGACGCCTTCGGCGAGACGCTCGCGACGCTGCGCGTGGCGGCGACGTTCAAGCTGAACGCCGCGAGCGCCACCGCGTGGATCGAGGCCGATTTTCAGCGGCCCGGCTGAGCCACGCCGGCACGCCGTTGTAAGACAGGAACGACACCGGCATGGCCGCCTTGCCGACGGCGCCGCGCGTCGTCGGCTGACGCGGGGCGCGCCGGTCCACTTCTAAGCTCGGGTCTTCTGCAATCGACAAGAAGGAGCTCCCGAGATGAGAACCCCATTGATGCTTGCCGCGCTGATGGCGACCGCCGGGCTGGTCGCCTGCGAACGCCCGACCGTCGTCAACACGCCGCCGGCACCGGCCACCACGCCGGTCCCTGGCCCGCCCGGGCCCCCTGGAGAGACCGGCAAGACCGGCAGCCCGGGCGACACGAAGGTGCTGGTGGTGCCCGCGCCGCCGCCGCCCGCCGCGAGCGCTTCCGAGCCGAAATAATTCTTCGCGTCAGTGCGCCCCGACGACCACCGGCACCTCGGTGGCCGGCGGGGTGTTGCGGCTGCGTCCGCAGCGCACCAGGCCATCGATCATCACCATGCCGACGCCGGGGATGTCGCCGAGCTGCACGCTCTCCAGCAGTGTCTTGCCGGCGGTGTGCTGCGCGCGGTCCATGAACACGAAGTCGGCGGCGCGGCCGGCCTCGATCAGCCCGCAGTTCAGGCCGCGGATGCGCGCGGTGTTGCCGGTCGCGAAGCAGAACACCAGCTCGGCCGGGATCTTGGCGAGGCTGGACAGCAGCGCGATCATGCGCAGGATGCCCAGCGGCTGAACCCCCGAGCCGGCCGGCCCGTCGGTGCCGAGGATCACGCGGTGCGGGCACTTCAGCTGCAACGCCGCCTGTGCCGCCGCGATCGCGATGCGCTCGTTGCCGTTGTGCACGATCTCGATCGCGCGGCTGCTCTTCTCGCACAGCTCGCACACGTCCTTCTCCGGCAGCGCCGTGTGGCCGCCGTTGATGTGGCCGATGATGTCGGCGTCGGCCTCGAGCACCACGTCCTTGTCGATCAGGCCCGAGCCGGGGATCGACGGCCCGCCGGTGTGGATCGTGCTCTGGATGCCGTGCTGGCGTGCCCACGCCACCATCTCCTTGGCCTCGTAGCCGGCCTTCACCGAGCCGAGGCCGACCTCGCCGAGCAGGCTCACGCCGGCCTCGGCGAGCTCCTTGAAGTCCGATTCGACCATGCCCTTCTCGAGGATGGGCGCGCCGGCCAGCACCTTCACGCCGCCGGGGCGGAAGTTGTCGAACGCGCGCTGCGCGGTGATCGCGAGCGCCTTCAGGCCGACGATGTCTTTCGGCCGGCCGGGCAAATGCACCTCGCCGGCCGAGATCATCGTCGTGACGCCGCCGTTCAAGGTCGATTCGATCCAGCCGAGCTGGTTCTGGCGCGGCGTCCAGTCGCCGAACACCGGGTGCACATGGCTGTCGATCAGGCCGGGCGCGACGCAGGTCTGGCGCGCGTCGATCAGCGTGTCGGCCTGGTCGGTGTCGGCGTCGTTCTCGGCGCCGACGAACGAGATCACGCCGTCGTGGACCACGATCGTGTCGGCGTCGAGGATGGGCTTGTCGATGTCGCCAGACAGCAGCAGGCCGATGTTGCGGATCACGACCTTGCCCGACTTGCCGTTGGATGCTGCGTCTGCCATGCGATGCTCCAGATTTGGTTCAGTAAATACTACACGAAACACCACGGCCGTCGGCCGGCGCGATCGTGGCCGGGCCGGCACCGATAGCCGCCACTATCATGCGTGCATGGCAACCCTGCGCGACCTGCAAGACGTTGTCGGCGATCTCGGCCGTGACGGGTTTCGCTCGTCGATCGGCTGGACGGTGAGCTGGTGGTACGTCGTGCGCGCCGGCGCGCTGGTGCTGGTGCTCGCGCTCTCGCCGTCGACCTACACGCGCAGCGCACGCGCCGCGCTGGCGCGGCAGATCTACCTCGGCACGGCGCCGCTGCTGCCGTGGTTCGGGCTGCTGTCGGCGCTGATCAGCATCGTGATCATCCGCATCGTCATCGTCACCGCGCTGAGCTACGGGCTCACGCAGTACGCGCTCGAGATGGTCATCCGCGTGCTGGTGCTGGAGCTGATCCCGCTGACCGCGGCCTTGTTCGTCGCATTGCGTGCGACCGTGCCGGCCGGCGCCGAACTCAGTGCGATGCATGCGCGCGGCGCGCTGCACGAGCTCGAGAAGGCCGGCGGCGACCCTCTGCGCCACGAGCTGCTGCCGCGCGTCGTCGCGGGCATGTTCGCGGTGCTGCTGCTGGCCGCGGTGAGCTGCCTGATCGCGGTCGTGCTCGCCTATTTCGCGGTCTACGGCGTCTCGGCCGGCGGCTTCAACGGGTTCACGCGCACGCTCGGCCAGATCTTCGAACCCGGCGTCGCGATGATCCTGGCGCTGAAGACGCTGTTGTTCAGCCTCGCGGTCGCGTTGATCCCGGTCGCGGCGTTCATGCGCGGGCCGCAGTCCGCGGTCGCGCCGGGCGCGCGCTCGAGTCGCGAGCTCGACAGCCTGGTGCGTTTGTTCACCGCGATCCTGCTGATCGAGATCGTTTCGCTGGTGGGCAACTACTATTGAGGCGCGACGATGACTGACAACAACGACGACCTCCGCCCTGCCGGCAGCTCCCAGCACCTCGAGTTCAAGGCGACGCTGCTGCTGATCGCCCTGCTCGTGCTGGTCGGCGGTGCGGCGCTCTACCTGAGCTACGCACGCGGCGCGTTCGAAAGCACCCAACGGCTGGTGCTGATCTCCGACGATTCCGAAGGCGTCGGCGTCGGCATGGATTTGACCTTCGCCGGTTTCCCGATCGGCCGCGTGCGGCGCATCGAGCTCGCGCCCGACGGCAACGCACGCATCCTGATCGATGTGTCGCTGAAGGACGCGCACTGGCTGCGCCAATCGAGCGTGTTCGCGATCCAGCGCGGCGTCGTCGGCAACACCAACATCCGCGCCTACACCGGCATCCTGACCGATCCACTGTTGCCCGAAGGCGCCGAGCGCACCGTGCTGCGCGGCGACGCCACCGCCGAGATCCCGCGCCTGATGGCCGAGGCGCGCCAGGTGCTGCAGAACCTCAACGCGATGACGACGAGCGACTCGGCGCTGAACGCGAGCCTGGCCAACGTGCAGGGCTTCACCGACA
>Ga0307513_10011922_pt1 | contig 10763 bp, 10 predicted proteins | sample 15_EM_MG_FD_202174 | JGI IMG/M metagenome (GOLD analysis project Ga0307513, IMG submission 202174) | Populus trichocarpa ectomycorrhiza microbial communities from riparian zone in the Pacific Northwest, United States - 15_EM | ecosystem: Host-associated > Plants > Roots > Unclassified | place...
GTCGGCGTGCACCTGGCGCTGATGAGCCCGGCCGGCGAGATGGATGACGCCGGCAGCCAGCTGTTCAACTACCTCGGCGTCGGCGGCCGCGCCGAGGTCGCGCTGACCTACGCGTTCGGCACGCGCTTCGAGCACGTGCTGTCGATCGGCGGCGGCGCCAACCTGTACTCGCAGGTCCTGCAGGGCCCGTCGGGTGACGGCAGCGACAGCCTGAGCATCGAGCAGGCTGGCCTCGATGTCGGCGGCGTCGTCGGTTACCTCTCGCTCGGCTACACGTACCGCTTCAACACGCCGCTCGGCAGCTCGCCGTTCGTCACGCTCGAGTAAGTGCGACGCGCGCGACGCGCAGCGGTCAGCGCGCGACGCGCAGCAGTCAGCACGATCGAGGAGCTGTCAGCGCGCGCGGGTAGCGTTCATCGCGCGATGCCGCGGCGCTTGGTTTTCGGCTTCGCGATGACGTTTCGTGCCGCACGACGTCATGCGCCGATCGAGATCGGGTATGGTCTCCGCGCTGCATTTCCCAGCACGAGCAGGAGATTGTTATGGCCGGTTCGGATCAGAAGCTGACCGCAAAGCTGGTACTCCCAGACAGCAAGGAAGTCTCACTTCCGGTCACGGTGGGTACCGAGGACGAGCATGCGATTGACATTCGCAGCCTCCGCCAGGAAACCGGTTATATCACGTTAGATACCGGTTACATGAACACCGGTTCGACGACGAGCGCGATCACGTACCTCGACGGTGAGCAGGGCATCCTGCGCTACCGCGGGTATCCGATCGAGGAGCTCGCCGAGAAGTCGAACTTCGTCGAGACCGCTTATCTGCTGATCAACGGCGAGCTGCCGACCACCGCGCAACGCGAGGTGTTCGGCCGGATGCTCACCCGGCATAGCCTCATTCACGAGGACATGCATCAGTTCTTCGCGGGCTACCCGCCGACCAGCCACCCGATGGCGGTGCTGTCGGCGATGGTGACGTCACTGTCGGCGTACTACCCGGACTGTCTCGATCGCAGCGCGCCGATGGACCTCCACATCACGCGCCTGCTCTCGAAGGTCCGCACGATCGCCGCGTTCTCGTACAAGAAGAGCATCGGCCAGCCGCTCATCTACCCGAAGAACTCGCTCAACTACTGTGCGAACTTCCTCCACATGATGTTCGCGGTGCCGAGCGAGGACTACGAGGTCTCGCCGATCCTCGAGAAGGCGCTCAACCAGCTGCTGATCCTGCACGCCGACCACGAACAGAACTGTTCGACGTCGACGGTGCGCATGGTCGGCAGCTCGGGCGCCAACGTCTACGCCGCGATCGCGTCGGGCATCCTCGCGCTGTGGGGCCCGCTGCACGGCGGCGCCAACCAGGCCGTGATCGAGATGCTCGAGGAGATCAAGGACTCGGGCGGCGACTACAAGAAGTTCATCGACGACGTGAAGAACAAGCGTGGCAATCGCCGCCTGATGGGCTTTGGCCACCGCGTCTACAAGAACTACGATCCGCGCGCCAAGATCCTGAAGAAGATGTGCGACGAGGTCCTCGCCACGCTCGGCGTCAAGGATCCGCTGCTCGAGTTCGCCAAGGGCATGGAAGAGATCGCGCTGCGCGACGACTACTTCATCTCGAAGAAGCTGTATCCCAACGTCGACTTCTACAGCGGCATCATCTACCGCGCGATGGGCATCCCGACGAACATGTTCACCGTGATGTTCGCGCTCGGCCGCCTGCCCGGCTGGATCGCCCACTGGAAGGAGATGGTCGACGACAAGGACACGAAGATCGGCCGTCCGCGCCAGATCTACGTCGGCCAGAAGATCCGGTCGTACGTTCCGATCGACCAGCGCTGAGCCGGCGATCTACGCCGGCGCGGTCGACTTTGGTCGATAGCCCTCGAGCCCCGACTCTGGCTCAGGGCCGGCAGCCGACCGGCAGTACGTTCTCGCGGTACTGGCCTTCCCAGTTACCGGCGGGATCGTACTCGCAGACCCAGATGTCCATGCCGTTGCACTGCGAGCGGCCGCAGCCGACCTGCGTCGTGCCGCGCCAGACCACTTGCGTGAAGTGGCCAGTCTTCATCGAGAACCCGCCGTTCGGGAACTTGTAGAGCGCGACCTCGTCGTACCACATCTTGACGACCGCCTCGGCGTCGAGCGTTCCGGACGTGCCGGCGGCGAGGTTCTCGCCGGTCGAGCCGCCGCTGTGGCCGAACTGACAGCCTTTGTCGCGCAGCGCATTGGCCCACTGCTGCGCGATCTGCGCGAGCTTGGGTGACCAGGTCAGCGGGTCGGCGCAGTGCTTCGCGCGGACCCGGTTGTGCGCCTGGACCAGGGCGTCGGCGTCTCCCGAGGGCGCTGGTGGCCCCGATGGCTTCGATGGCGCTGATGGCCGAGCAGGTCGCGGCGGCTTGCGCGCGGCAGCGGCCGGCTGCGAGCCGTACGGCTCGGGCGGCGCGGCGTACGGATCCGTCGGCGCGGCGTACGGATCCGGCCCCGTGCCCTCCTCGGCCATCGGCGGCGGCGCCTCGCCGGGTGCGGCTTGCGACGGCGGCGGCGGCGGAGACCCGCCGGGCGCCTGGTACATCTGGCCACAGCCGGCGGCCAGCACGATCGACATCCAGGGTCGCATGGACAGCTCCTTCCACGGGCGGCGCATCCCGTACAGCATGACACGCGGCGCGGCTCGTCGCGCCGCGTCAGCGATTTCACCAGCCGCGCGGTTTTGCCGTGACTCCACCTGCTGCGCCGTCCTGGCGCGCGTCGCGACGCGATTGCGGCCTCATCTCCCGAGCAGCGTCTTGCAACTGGGTCGGCATCGCGCCAGATTCCGCTCGTGCGTACAACCGTGGCCGAGCCTACCTCTTCCGCCGAGACTGATGGCATTCGCGTTCGCGTCCAGTCGCATTACCTCGCGGACCAGTCCTCGCCTCGCGATGATCGCTACGTCTTCGCGTACACGATCACGATCTCCAACGAGAGCCCGCTGACCGCGCAGCTGCGCACCCGCCACTGGATCATCACCGACGGCCGCGGCACGATCGAAGAGGTCCGCGGCGACGGCGTGGTCGGCGAGCAGCCGCGCCTGTCGCCGGGCCAGAGCTTCCAGTACACGTCGGGCTGCGTGCTGACCACGCCGATCGGCACGATGCACGGCACCTACCGGATGTGGCGCGACGACGGCTCGTACTTCGACGCCGTGATCGCGCCGTTCTCGCTCGCCCTGCCCGCGTCGCAGCGCACGCGCACGTACGAAGTAAACTGATTTCCACCTGTTGGCGCGGCATCACGGTCGCGAGCCAACAAAGCTCAAAGCATTCGCGTAGGCTAGGCGTCTAATCTCCGATGACCCACGCCGAGCGTGAAGCCGCCACCGCGACGGCCCTGGTCGCCGCCGCGAAGGCCGGCGATGGCAGGGCGTTCGAGGCGCTGGTCTCGCGCTACCGCAAGCGCATCTTCGCGCTCGCCTTGCACATCACGCGCTCGGCGAGCGAGGCCGACGACATCGCGCAAGACGTCTTCCTGAAGGCCTATCGCGCGCTGCCCGAGTTCGAGGGCCGCAGCCAGTTCTTCACCTGGGTCTACCGCATGACGGTCAACCGCTCGCTCAACGTGCGCCGCGACCGCGCGCGCCGCGGCGAGGACGTCCTCGACGATCCGCGCCTCGAGCTCGCGATCGCGGTCGACGCGCGCAGCAACCCCAGCCGCGAGGCCGAGCTGCGCCAGAGCTACGCCCGCCTGCTCCGCGCGCTCGACGGGCTGCCGATCGACATGCGCACCACCGTGATCCTGGTCTCGTTGCAGGGCCTGTCACACGGCGAGGTCGCCGTGGTCCAGAAGGTCAGCGACGGCACGATCGCGTGGCGCATGCACGAGGCGCGGCGCCGCCTGCACGAGGCGATGCTGCCCGAGAAGCTGCCGCGCAAGCGCGAGCTGTCGGCCGAGCTGTCGCGCGTGCTGACCGAGCACGGCCTGTTCGTGCCGGCGATGACCAAGGGCCGCGCGTAGCCGAGCGCAGCGAGGCGTCCGTACAGCCGAGCGTCGCGAGGCGATCGACGCTAGCCGCCGACCTTGTACTCGCCGCCGCGCTCGAGCGCCTTGCGGTACGCCGGCCGGGCCTGGACGCGGGCGAGCCACTCGGCGAGCTTGGCCGGCACGCTGCTGCCGGCGCGCGCGACCGCGCCTTCGATCGGAAAGCTCATCTGGACGTCGGCGCCGGAGAACGCGTCGCCCGCAAACCACGTGTGCTTGGCGAGGTGGTCGCCGAGGAACTTGAGGTGATTGGCGATGTTCGGATCGAGGAACCGGCTCGACACCTGGCCCGCGATCGCCTTGGCGATCGGCCGGATCACGAACGGCGCATCGGTCTTCACCTTGTTGAACACCAGCTTCATCAGCAGGAGCGGCATCAGCGAGCCCTCCGCGTAGTGCAGGAAGTAGCGATAGTCGCGATACGCCGGCGTGCCCGGCGCCGGCGACAGCTTGCCCTTGCCGTAGGTGTCGACCAGGTACTCGATGATCGCGCCGGACTCGGCGAGCTTGGCGTCGCCGTCCGTGATCACCGGCGACTTGCCCAGCGGGTGGATCGCGCGCAGGGTCGACGGCGCGAGCATGGTCTTGGGATCGCGCTCGTACTTCACGATCTCGTAGGGCAGCTCGAGCTCCTCGAGCAACCACAGGACGCGTTGCGAGCGTGAGTTGTTGAGGTGATGCAGGGTGATCATGGCGCGATCGCTGTATCATGCCCGCGCGCGCGGCCGGATCATCTCGACGCGATCTCCGGTCTCGCCTTCCCCGCAGAGGCGCCCCACATGGCCAAGCTCCCGACCCGCTCGCCCACCCACGAAGATGTCCCGATCGGCCGCTTGTCGTCGATGGGCCTCGAGCTCGAGGAGATCGCCGAAGGCGACGAGGTCGCGCTGTCCGCGCTGATCGAGCTCGCCGAGGATCGCGGCCGGCCGGCCAGCCACTACCTCGCCGCGATCCCGCTCGCCACCGAGCTGCGCGTCGCCGGCGCCGGCGCGCTCACGGTGAAGGTCTGCGCCGGGACGTGCCAGCGCTGGGGCGCGCTCGACCTGCTCGATCACATCGTCGCGCATCCGGCCGCAGCGAAGCTCAAGATCGCACCCGTCAGCTGCCTCGATCGCTGCGACCTCGCGCCCGCCGTCGAGATCCACGGGTCGCACGGCGTCCTCGTGCTCGCTCCCGCCAATCTGCCCGGCGTCGACGAGGCGCTGGCCGCGCTCTCACCCTAGCGCCGTGCAGCACAATGCGTCTTGTCACACCCGTCGCCGTGTTGTCACATGTGTCGCACGCTGTCACCCGCTAGCGGTCGTGCGGGCTAAGCGCTAGCCTCGGGGACACTTGCTGCGCCTCGCCAAAGTCAACAAGTACTACCGCGTCGGCACCCACAGCCTGCACGTGCTGCGCGACATCGAGCTCGAGGTCGCCGACGGCGAGTTCGTCGCGATCATGGGCGCGTCGGGCTCCGGCAAGTCGACGCTGCTCAACATCCTCGGCATCCTCGACGACTACGACTCCGGCGAGTACTGGCTCGGCGACACGATGATCCGCAATCTGTCGGAGAAGAAGTCGGCGAACTACCGCAATCGCTTCATCGGCTTCGTGTTCCAGTCGTTCAATCTGCTGCCGTTCAAGACCGCGCTCGAGAACGTCGCGCTGCCGCTGTACTACCAGGGCATCACGCGCCGGAAGCGCAACCAGATCGCCGCGCAGTACCTCGAGCGCGTCGGGCTGCGCGACTGGGCCGAGCACACGCCGTCCGAGATGTCGGGTGGCCAGAAGCAGCGCGTCGCGATCGCGCGCGCGCTGATCGCCAAGCCGCGGCTGATCCTCGCCGACGAGCCGACCGGCGCGCTCGACAGCGAGACCTCGAAGCAGATCATGGATCTGCTGTCGGAGATCCACCGGAGCGGCATCACCGTGCTGGTCGTGACCCACGACTCCGAGGTCGCCGCGCGCACCCAGCGCACGATCCGCCTCAAGGACGGCAAGGTCATGACGCCGAACGAGATCCTGGCCAGCGCGAGCCACCCCGGGCTCACGGCGGTGCCGGGATGAACGTGGGCCTCGCGGTCGTCACGGCGATCAAGCTCGCCGTCGCGCTCGCCGTGCTCTACGGCGTCACGCGGATCGCGATCGTCGTGCTGTCGCAGTGGCGCGACGTGCTCTCGTTCGACCGCTGGTCCGAGGTGCTCGATACGATCCGGCGCAACAAGCTGCGCACCGCGCTGACGATGATCAGCGTCGCGTGGGGCATCTTCGTGCTGGTCTTCCTGCTCGGCCTGGGCAACGGCTTCGACAACGGCCTGCGCTCCGAGTTCGCGCGCGACGCGACCAACGGCATCTGGATCACCGGGGCCAAGACCAGCATCGCGCACGACGGCTACGACGTCGGCCGCAAGATCACGTTCGAGAACCGCGACTACGAGCGCGCCAAGTCGGCCAAGCTACCCGGCCCCGGCGGCCAGGGCATCGAGCACATCTCCGGGCAGTTCTTCATCCGCGGCGGCCGGTTCGGCGGCGGCGAGATGCTGACCAAGCGCAACGGCAAGGCCAACTCGTTCCAGATCAACGCCGTCCACCCCGACGCGATCTACCTGCAGGCCCACACCGTCGTGTCCGGCCGCTTCCTCGACTTCGTCGACATCGTGCAGCGCCGCAAGTCGGCCGTGGTCGGCCGCCCGGTCGTCGAGTTCCTGTTCGGCGGGGAGAACCCGATCGGCGAGTGGCTCAACATCGCCGGCGTGCCGTTCCAGGTCGTCGGCGTGTTCAGCGATCCCGGCGGCGCCGAGCAGGAGCGCCAGATCTACATCCCGGTGTCGACCGCGCAGCTCGCGTTCAACGGCGTCGACCACCTCGGCATGCTGGAGTTCACCGTCGGCAACGCCAACGCGGCCCAGACCAAGATCATCACCGACCAGGTCGTCGCGCAGCTCGCCGAGCGCCACAAGTTCGATCCCAAGGATCCGCAGGCGGTCCGGGTCCAGAACAACGTCGAGAACTTCGAGCGGTTCAGCAAGCTGTTCTGGATGATCTCGACGTTCGTCGTCGTGATCGGCCTGGGCACGCTGGCGGCCGGCGTGGTCGGCGTGTCGAACATCATGATGATCGCGGTCAAGGAGCGCACCAAGGAGATCGGCGTGCGCAAGGCGCTCGGCGCGACGCCGAAGTCGATCGTCTTCATGGTGATCCAGGAGGCCGTGTTCCTGACCGGCCTCGCCGGCCTGATGGGGCTGTCGGCCGGCGTCGCGCTGCTCGAGCTGACCAACCGGGTCGTCCACAACGACTTCGTGAAGAACGCGTCGATCGACCTCAAGGTCGGGATCCTCGCCACGCTCGGCCTCGTCATCGCCGGTGCGCTCGCCGGCTACTTCCCCGCGCGCGCCGCCGCGCGGGTCAATCCGATCCACGCCCTGCGAGACCAATAACCATGTTTGATCTCGATAACTGGCAGGAGGTCTGGGCGACGCTCAAGAGCAATCCGCTGCGCACGTTCCTGACGGCGCTCGGCGTGTTCTGGGGCATCTTCATGCTCATGCTGATGCTGGGCTTCGGCTCGGCGATCCAGGAGGGCAGCCGGCGCCAGACCAAGGGCATGGCGACCAACCTGCTGTTCACCTGGGGCCAGACCACGACGATCGCGTACGACGGCCTGCCGACCGGTCGCCAGGTCAAGTTCGACCTGTCGGACATCGAGATCCTGCGCGGCCTGCACGGCATCGAGTGGCTGGCGCCGCGGCTCCAGCTCGGCGGCTGGAACAGCGGTTACAACGTCAGCTACGAGGGCAAGACCGGCAACTACACGGTGATGGGCGACTACCCCGACTTTCGCCACATCTTCTCGTTCGAATACCAGGCCGGCCGGTTCATCAACCAGCGCGACATCGACGAGACCCGCAAGGTCGCGGTGATCGGGCGCGCGGTGCGCGACGAGATGTTCCCGCCCGACGTCAGCCCGATCGGCCGCTACCTGAAGATCAGCGGCGTGTACTTCCAGATCGTCGGCATCACGTCGACGCTGCGCTCCGGCCAGCAAGGCGACCGCGACGCGCACACCGTGTTCGTGCCGTTCTCGACGCTGAAGTCGGCGTTCCACGTCGGCGATCGCGTCGGGTTCTTCGCGATGACCGCCAAGCCCGGCGTCGACGGCCCCGAGCTCGAGCGTCAGGTTCGCGCCGCGCTCGCCCAGCACCACCGGGTGTCGCCCAACGATCAGCTCGCGATCGGCTCGTTCAACGCGTTCGTGTTCTTCGGCAAGCTGCAGACCTTCTTCCTGGTGCTCGTCGTGGTCAGCTGGGTGGTCGGCGGCGCGACGCTGCTCGCCGGCGTGGTCGGCGTCTCCAACATCATGCTGATCACCGTCAAGGAGCGCACCAAGGAGATCGGCGTGCGCAAGGCGCTCGGCGCCGCGCCGATCTCGATCGTCGCGATGGTGATGAAGGAGTCGATCGTGCTGACCGCGATCGCGGGCCTGCTCGGCGTCGCCGCCGGCACGTTCGTGGTCGCCGCCGCCCGCGTCGTGCTCGAGAAGATCCCGGACTCGCCCATGGGGCCTCCGATGATCAGCTTCCAGACCGTGCTGCTCGCCGTCGGCGTGCTCGTCACCGCCGGCGGGCTCGCCGGCATCATGCCCGCTGCTCACGCTGCTTCGATCAAGCCGATCGAGGCGCTCCGGACCGAGTGAGATCGCCACATGAAGAAATTTTTCTCCATCCTGTTGGGCCTGCTCGCCGTCGTCCTCATCGGCGGGGCGTTCGTGTACCTGTACAAGACGTCAAAGGCCAAGCCGGTCGTCTTCCAGACCGAGCAGGCCGAGATCGCCGACATCACCAAGAAGACGGTGGCGACCGGCTCGATCGTCCCGCGCCGCGAGGTCGAGGTGAAGCCCAAGGTGTCGGGCGTGCTGAGCGAGCTCTACGTCGACCCCGGCAAGATCGTGAAGCTGGGTGATCCGCTCGGCAAGATCTCGATCATCCCCGACGCGATGCAGATCAACCAGGCCGAGTCGCAGGTGCGCACCGCGCAGATCGCGCTCGACAACGCCAAGCGCGAGCTCGAGCGCAACGAGGCGCTGTTCAAGCAGGGCGTCGTCGCCGAGGCCGAGCTCCAGAAGTTCCGCACCGACTTCGCGCTGCGCCAGCAGGAGACCAACGTCGCCGGCTCGAGCCTGCAGCTGGTGCGCGAGGGCGCGACCCGCGCGCAGGGCAAGTCGTCGACGCTGATCATCACCGCCACCGCGCCCGGCATGGTGATCGACGTGCCGGTCAAGGAGGGCTTCTCGGTGATCCAGGCCAACAACTTCAACGCCGGCACGACGATCGCCGTGATCGCCGACATGAACGACATGATCTTCGACGGCCGGGTCGACGAGGCCGAGGTCGCCAAGATCAAGGAAGGCATGAAGCTCGCGATCAAGGTCGGCGCGATCGAGAAGGACAAGCTCGACGGCGTGCTCGAGTACATCGCGCCCAAGGGCAAGGAGCTCGACGGCGCGATCCAGTTCCAGATCAAGGCCGCGGTCAAGACCAAGGACGGCATCCAGATCCGCGCGAACTACAGCGCCAACGCCGACATCGTGCTCGACGAGAAGAAGCAGGTCCTCGCGGTGCGCGAGGCGCTCATCCAGTACGACAACAGCAAGCCGTTCGTCGAGATCGAGACCCTGCCCCAGACCTTCGTGAAGAAGGAGATCAAGGTCGGGCTGTCCGACGGCATCAAGGTCGAGGTCCTCGAAGGCGTGACCAAGGCCGACAAGATCAAGATCCCCGACAACGCCGGCCCGGCGAACCCGCCGATGGGCTCGGCCGCCGGCAGCGGCGCCAAGCCGCCACCGAAGAAGTAAGCCGATCTCTGGGGCCGCGGCGGAGGGCAGATCGCCGGCTCGGACGGCGCGCGAGCGTGCTAGCGTGCGGGCGATGCCTCCTGGGAGGACCACGCTCGGGGCGATCGACGCTGGGTCGAACGCGATCCGCATGGTCGTCGCCGAGCTCGGCGCCGGCGAGCTGATCCGCATCGAGGCCGAGCGCGTGCCGGTGCGGCTCGGCCACGGCGCGTTCACGCGCGGCGAGCTCGACGAGGGGATCGTCGAGCAGGCGGTGGCCGCGTTCGTCCACTTCCGCGAGCGCTTCGACCACCACGGCGTGTCGATCTATCGCGCGGTCGGCACCAGCGCGGTGCGCAACGCCTCGAACCGCGACGTCCTGCTCCACCGGCTGTATCACGAGGCCGGGATCGAGCTCGAGGTCATCGAGGGCGAGGAGGAGGCCCGCCTGGTCCGCAAGTCGGTGGTCCACGCGCTCGGCCCCACCGCGACGCCGCCGCGCGCGATCCTCGATCTCGGCGGCGGCAGCCTCGAGGTCAACCTGCGCCACGGCGCGAGCTGGCGCGGCTACTCGCTGCCGGTCGGCACGGTGCGCTTGCTCGAGACGTTCGGGCTCGACGGCGCGATCGCCGAGGCCGAGGCCGGCATGGTGCGGCGCTACACCGCGACGCTGATGCACACCATCGCGCGCGGCAGCAACGGCAACGGTCTCGCGGCGGCCACCGGCGGCAACGCCGAAGCGCTCGCCAAGATCGTCGGCGATGGCAACCCGGTGATGCCGAGCTTCGATCTGGTCGCGCTCGAGAAGGCGCTGCCGTCGATCATCGGCGCCTCGGTCGACGAGCGCATGGAGCGCTTCGGGGTCAAGCGCGACCGGGCCGAGGTGCTGGGCATCGCGGCGCTGGTGTTCGCGACGGTGTCTCGCCAGCTCG
>Ga0307513_10011923_pt1 | contig 10762 bp, 11 predicted proteins | sample 15_EM_MG_FD_202174 | JGI IMG/M metagenome (GOLD analysis project Ga0307513, IMG submission 202174) | Populus trichocarpa ectomycorrhiza microbial communities from riparian zone in the Pacific Northwest, United States - 15_EM | ecosystem: Host-associated > Plants > Roots > Unclassified | place...
CTTCAACCCCACGATCCTTCTCATCCCTTAGTCATCCAGCAACCCATCGAGCTATGTAACCCACGCTTCTATATATATAAAAAAACAAACAACAGGATATAAGGCACAATTTAGTTTATCGTTGACCTATAAGAAGCCCCACAGTACCTGGCAAACTAAGACAATGTCCCTGAAATGCCTGCCACTATGGTCCCTCTGGGCCCTAAGGTTTATAGTCGGCTCATAATGATTGGGAACACTAAGGTTCACAGATCTGGATGTTGAAAACTTTCTTACAAATTGAACACTGGTAGAATGTTCTTTTAAGCTTATCACAGTTAATATATCCTCCTCTGTTAGCAGACTAATGAACTTGACTTTGCAAGAGTATTGGTTCAATAATTTAGGCCTGTTCAGGCCCACTTATTGGCTGATAGTGAAGGTTTATTTAAAGTACCTTAATTTCCGATATGTTTGTATGCTTGAGCTACTTTCTAATCCGGCACCCTTATTCCATTTTCTGAAATATTCTTCTTATTACAAGAAAAAAACAAGGAAGGCAGAAGGTGGAGGATTCAACCACTCCTGTGCTGGGGCTTTTGATTAGATTCGAACAGCATATATCCTCTCACTTTTTCTTGCTGTATTATAAAAGCAACAGGCATTTGCAGGCCTGAAAGCCATGTTTATATAGTATCAAGCCTGCCAGCTATAAGAGGTTCACAGGACTCAATCAAGCTATATTATTCAGGCTTGAGACGAGAGTTGTCACATTATTAACAATAAAGAAATAGAAAATGAATAGTGTTTCCAGCGGTTCAGTCAGTCAGTCTTTGTGAAGGAGAGTACAGACAACAGCTTATAGGCAGTTATTTTATCGGTGGTAGGACGGACTACAGGAAGGAAGGTGATAACTGGACTGACTGTAGGGGACTATAGTTCTAGCACTGGGATATCCTGCACTGGCTAAGCTAAAACCATCCACCTCGAAATGAATTCTTATCATATCATGAGCCATCACTCTTGCCGTTCTCGTACCTCAGCAAAAAGGAGCGTTTGCTCCAGATAGATAGGCATTGCGTCCAGATGCAGGAAATCCATCTAGAGCATGCTGTCCGCCCAGCCCATCGTCAGAGGGCCCCACCACAATGGTTGTATTCTAGTCCGTTGGGTGCACCACAACCCGGATCCTGTCCACCCAGTGCACCCGAATGGTCCATTTCACACCCTAATCCTGCGAAGAACACCAAGCTAAGCGACCGATAGGGGTCTGAATTGGGGCACTCTCCCTGCGCCTGATGGCCTCTACTTACAACGGACTACTTCATCACCAGGTAAAGACTGTGCAGACGAAAAAGAATCTTAACATAGGATGACTAACCATCTATTATCCTGGTAACGACCGAAAACATACCCCTTATTTGATCACTGCGACCGACACTCGCAAAAGGGTTCTAAGTTCTTTCAGACCTCGCATCTGGCTTCATGATCGAATGAGTGGAACAATTGAATATTATGAACATTTGGAGAGGGGCATGCTCTTCTATCCAGGCTGACACTATTTATTACCCCAAAGCGAGGGGATTCCAATGAGATCCTTCCTGACTCTGGCCGACATCTACCCGCTAAGGTATCTCCCTTTTTCTCCCTGCTGACATCTATAGACATGTGCTCGCTTCAAAACCTACACCATTCGATTCCCCTCCACCGGCGGATTCCAACCCACCCTGTCCTGAAGCTGTCCAACCGCTGGCTGAAGGGTTATCCATACTTTCGTACTTGAGTTTCCCAGGGAAGTACTTTCAAATTGTTGGCTACTGGGGGCTACAGGAATGCAGACACCTCAAGACCTATTCCATTTGATTCCCCTCAGCGAGCGGACTCTAATGAGACCCTTCCCGACTCTGGCGGACATCTTCCCGCTGAGGTATCTGTCTTTTTCTCCCTGCTGACCTCTATAGCTATTGGACGCTTCGAAACGTATACCGTTCAATTCCCCTCGCCGAGCTGATTCCAACGCATCCTGTCCCGAAGCTCTCCGACCACTAGCTGAAGGGTTATCCATACCTTTGTACTTTAGTTCTTCAGGCAAGTACTTTCAAATTGTTGGCTACCGAGTGCTACAGGCATGCGGACACTTCGTGACATATAGCATTCAATTCCCCTTGCCAGGCAGATTCCAATGAGACCCTTCAAGTTCACGGCTCTGGCGGACATTTGTCCGGTGAGGTATATGCCTTTTTCTCCCTGCTGACCGCTACAGCCATGCGGACTCTTCGAAACCTATACCATTTGATTCCCCTCGGCAAGCGGACTCCAATGAGACCCTTCCCGACTCTGGCGGACATTTGTCCAGTGAAGTATTTGCCTTTTTCTCCCTGCTCACTGCTACAGCCATCCAGACTCTTCGAAACCTAGACCATTCGATTCCCCACGACCGGTGGATTCCAACGCACCCTGTCCCGATGCTGTCCGACTGCTGGCTGAAGCGCTATCTATACCTTAATACTTCTATTCCCCTGATTTGCACCTTTCGACAGATAGCTTCTAAGAACTAGAAGCCCGCTCGTGTTTTCCAGACTAGCTTTAATAAATAAATTCCTATTTTAGTATCTAAATAACTCAAATAAGTAAACATGTGTAATACTTGGTAGACCTCTCCGGACAATCTCCCCTAGTATTTGGGTATTCGCCACAGCTTTCCCTTACTCATTCAAAGTTCTCAAGGTAGAGTTGTTTACTTAGGAAGTATCCGATGATAGCTAGTTACACCTGAGTACTTCCACTATTCTACTATGGCATCGGGTTGCGTCCTGAGAACCTCTCCGGGTCCAGAGAAGCACCCTGTGGCTGGTGCATTCTGACACCCTGGTTGCATCTGGTGCCTCCGGGTGGCATAGATCCCTGTCCACCAGCACCCATTAAAAGACTGCAGACCCAGGACTAGAGTTTACGTTCTATGCGCCTGGACCTCCAGACGCATAGGGAGCAAGGGGTGCATCCGATGCAACTTCTTTTTTTTGCTGATGTGCCTAGAAACCACTTATGGGTATACTGAGACCTATAGGGTGTAGTATGGTTGGGTGGAGCGGTCTTGAGCCTCACTGGAAAAGCTACAAGGCTTTTCAAACAACCACCCCAATACCTGTGCAAGGCTACCATCTTAATTGTAGCATTCTGATGGGCAGTTAGTGGACGTTAGAGATATCAGTATTCTCACTATTGAGAGGGTCCTGCCTGAATTGGCTATAGGCAGTACTCATACAGTCAAGTAACTGCCCACTTCTCACTATAGGAGAATGTAGTGCAGTTTGGAAACTCAGTATAATGTGAAGTAGATTAGCTGATATACTGTATAGCTCATATAGACATAACTGCCACTGGGCCAGTAAGTCCTGCTAGATATTATACCTACAGTTGGTGTGTCGGTTTGACACTAACATGCTACTGATACTAAAAGGTTTATGTGAATGCAGAGGTATTTGAAGATACATCACTAGAAGTACTAGCTATTGGTAGAAATAAGTAATCTCTGCATTGTCCTACTACCTCCAAGGGTGAATCCCCTCTGGTAGGCTAATATGTGAGATTGTTCTGAGCTAAGCAGGATACTTGTAAATGTTAGAATAGGTGATAGATGTCCTGTAACTTGCTATTATTCAACCTAACGAGAGTGACAGATACGTTATTCTCATAACAAACAATTCTCAAGAACCATAATGAGAAAATATTGCAGGCTTAATAATATAAGGTTTAATGACTTCATTCAGTTTTGAATTATCATTTTTGATTCTATCTTCATCTTTGTCACTTCTCAGCTAACATAAATACCCTATAGCTATATGATAGAATGATATTACTATGTGGATATCCTGTACCATTAACTCTCCACACCCATGTCTCCAACCATACGTTACTGTACAAGACCAATCAAATCGTTAGTATTAGTAATATAGAATTCTGAAATGGTACATATCTTGATAGACTGATGGCTATCATCACTTAAGTCATTTTGGTTTACCATCCAGGTGTAGACAGTTCCGGAGGGTGTGGCATTGATTAATTAAATCTTACTAGTTTGTTCTTAGTTGCAATTGGCATGAAGATATTAGTATATGCACCCTCAAAGCACTCACCACCAACAGCCCTATTAATAGCTTATACTATATTTGTATCAAGTTCCAAATTCATTATTCATCTTGCTTCATACTATGCAATACATGCCTGAATGGGTAGCTTATTTTAATGCTATTTAATCAAGTGAAACACGATGGTAGTCTATGAGATAGAATTGCTATCAAGAAAGATAAGCTGTTTAGAGAGCATCAGTAAAAAAACCTTTTCACGGGACATATCGAGCCCGCGTCCGGACGAAGCCAGTCCGCTCTTTGCCTCCTGTCCTTCTGGATCTCCTGAGCCCTCTTTGCCTTTCATCTCTTGCATCTGGTGCGCCCAGACTCGCCACTTTCCCTCCAAAGGGTCCGACGCACTCCTTGCAACCCCACCCCCTCCCAGCGCCTTCCTGTTGTATCTGCTCCCTTATCTTCTGGTCTACAGGCCTCCTGCCTACTGTTACCAACTGCGCGCATCTGGCGGCCCTCCCAAATCCCCTCTCTCCTCTAGCGACCTAGATCTGTCCGCTCCCATCTGCTGACATCCTACATTGCGCTTTTCTTAGCCCACGCCCAACTGTCACTTCCATAATTCCCTTACTTTTCACAAGACACACGGTGCAGCCGCCATGAAGACCCCCTACTTTGGTTGGCTTCGCCACAGGAGAGAATCAATTGGGATTATTATTCATCCGCAGAACTCATGCGGCTGAGTTGAAGCCGGACACTTTCTAAGGGAATCTCACCCTTAAGTCGCCGGCTTCAACTCGGCCGGCTACTCAATTCAACCTATTTAAAATATTCGCTTAAACGCGCGCAGATGGTATATTACTCCCGCGGCTGAGTTGAAGCCGGACACTTAATATGGGAAATGCCATCTTAAGTGTACGGCTTCAACTTCGCTGCATATTCATGCAGAACAATTCAACCTATTTAAAATATTCCCTTAAACACCCGTGGATCGTGTAGAACCCCGGGTGGCTGAGTTGAAGCCGGACACTCAATATGGGAAATGCCACCTTAAGTGCCCAGTCTTAACTCGTATAAATACTGTACATAATTGGATAGAATAATTTAATATATTTCATTCAACGTCCGCAGATCAATCCTGTGATTCACTATTCATTGCCTCTCCCCACCAGGAATTACCTGCGCCTGTCCGATCACTGCCCCTATACTGACTATGCGCATGTCGCAACTATTGACCCACCGACAGACTCGAATATGTCTGCTCGCAATGTAAAATCTGCCACTATTGACCGGATCGCGTATGCAAACCACTGCCAACCGATGGACAGCTCCCGCCTCACTGAGAATATTTCTTATCTTTAAAAGTGCTAGCAACTGAGCCACCACCCGGCCTTGTAAATCTGCATAGTTAGCTTCCCCACTAGTCCAGACCCATACCCAATCGTTTCTGGGGTCACCGTTATGGAATGCCTTTGATCCAGTGCAGCGGCCGGTGGATCTGGAACCAGTCAGTTTCCTGAAAGTTGGCGACCCGAATTTCAAGCTGATCAAATCCTTCTACAGGGAGTAACCCTAGTTCGGTGGGCTCAGCTGGCAACCGCCGGTCATCCGCAGCAGTGTGCCTAGTAAAACGTAGTATCTCCTGCATCATGTCGGAATAATAGATATTGAGGGTTGCGCATAGTTCACTCAGCGTGTTGGTGTTCTTCATGTGGCCTTTAAGAACCTGGCGAGGCGTACTGTGACTTGAAAAAGCTGGCATTTCCATCCCACTATCTTCAGCCACGATCACCCCTTTAACTTTTGAAAGTGCTTCTATAGTCTGCAACCTCATTCCTAGGGCATGTTGGAGGCCATATTGGGACAAGATCTGCCGGGCGGCGTCATTTATGTTTGACCTGCGGTATCGATCTTTAATCTGATCCTTATGTACTAGTTCACCGATGTCTGTGGAATACATCAATATGGATCCAAAACGCCGTACGTGGGAGGCAAAGTGAGTCAGGTAGTGTAGCTTGATGAAGTTGAAGTGGTTCTCACGCCGGATCAAATCTGCCCGCCGATCTGACCTTTCAACCCTCTCTTGATCAGCCTGTCCATGGCGATTAGTGACAGTTCTATGGTGGACTTCTTTAGTACACTGATCTGCCATCAGCTCCCTTAGCTCCCGATCCTGGCGATCTGCTCGAGTGTGAGTATCCTTCGAGGTACGGAACGCGAGAAAAATGTCTGTTGTCCAGTGAAATGACTGCAGGTAGCTTTCCATATAGGAAAGTGTATCTCGTGTATGACTCTGATATTGAGCCATGAGTGAGAAATCAACCAGCGCGCTAACACACTTCAAAGCGCTGTTGAAATTATGATAATGAGAACTGTCCAGATTTCGCAATGCAGACGCCAATACGGCTGAAATACAACAGCCGAGATTGCGCATCTCCTGTCCCTGCTATTGTGTGATTGCGCGATAGGCCTTTTTCGGTACGCTGAATCCGGGATAAGGAGGACTTTCTTTCCAAGCATCGTCGAACGCCTGTTGTCGTGTATACGTTTTCAGGAATTCTTCCACCCATTCCATCATATGTTTGAATAAGCCAAGGTAGAGGTTGTGCAATAGGTCCGGCTTGTGTATGTCCGCAGGGCTTACTTGATCCAGTCCAATGAATACATTGTTTCCTATTTTGACGCCCAACCGCTGAAGGTATTCTGCAATGCCGGCCGCTTCTGCCGGCTCAGGCCTCAAGGCGTTCTTCCTATATCGCATGTAGTCGCGGGTCTCATATATCCGCCACGGATCCCCACTGAGCTCGTCGCATTGAACCTCACACTTTGGGTATGACTTACCGCCTATTCCTTGCGAGGCTGCATGCTCAGCATGATCCGCGATCCAGGCCGACAAAATGGGAAAACAAAGGCGTGTTTTGCCGGCCGCACAATCCATTACCATTCCTTCTTGGGCAACCGGCTTTAATGGTGCCAGCACAAGATCAAAGACAGCGCGCAAGGTATCCGCATTTGTCTGCCGCTGGGCTTCGTTGGGACGGGCAGATTCGCATGTGAACTTTGGGGGTACTGGAAGCAATGCCAGAAGCAGGATTGGCATCTTGGCAGGGCTGTTTCTCGTGCACGAAAGGATATTGCCGATTGTCATGTATACTGGTCAGGCTGTCTTATCTCTTGAGAAATTGGTAAGGTGCATCTGGTCAGACTACCTGATAATGGGAGCCACTGTTGACCCGAAAGGCAAAGTTTTCAACTATGGAAAGGAATGGGCTGTTAGCACTGGAAACACCTCTCCCAAGACATGTCAGGACCTATCTCATACCTGTATATCCCACCACCAGTCCGCCGTATGCATCTCTAAATATAATCGCTGCCCACTGGAATGATATTCTCGAATAGGTGCATAAACTATATCCTAGCTATACGCCACCTGGCAGATCAGGTAGCGGACACAGTCAATAATATTACGATAATAGAAAGTTGTTGCATGTCGACCATCATCAATACTGGCTTCCACCCACCCCAAGTATTCACGAAATCGGTCCAGTAGCTGGAGGTGTTGTCGCAAGATACAGGCGGACCAGAATGAGCTGCTATCTGAACCGCCCAAACATTGGGCAAAGTACGCGTCGATCTGCCGTTTGGCTCCCTTGCTCCGGACAAACCAGCTCGTGAAATTAATGTCGTCTTCAGATCAGAAAGGGCTCCAAGGGTCATCGGTCATCGCCTTCATCAGCAAAAGAAAAAGGTTACACCCAGATGCACCTCGTGGTCCCAGTGAGTCCAGCAGTCCAGGAGGAGAGCTCGTAAACTCGCGTCCTGAGTGTGCGGTCTTTTGGGGGGTGCTTGTGGACAGGGGTCCATGCAGGCCGGAGGCACCAGACGCAACCAACGACTCAGAAGGTATTGGAAGCAGAGAGGTTCTCCAGACACAACCCGATAGGATAGTAGAATAGTAGAAGTACTCAGGTGTAACAGGCTATCATCGGATACCTCCTCAGTCAACAACTCGACCTTCGAGGACGTTGAATGAGTTAGTGAAAACTGTGGAGAATATCCAAATTGTCCGGAAAGATCCATCCAGTATTACTCATGTTTACTTATTTGAGTAAATTAGATACTAAAATAGGTATATATTTATTAAAGCTAGTCTAGAAAATATTAGCACTCTGTAGCTAACAATTTGAAAGTATATGCCTGGAGAACTAAAGCACAAAAGTATGGATAACCCTTAAAGCAGCGGGAGCACAGTGTCCGGACAGGGTGCGTTGGATTCCCCTCGGCGAGGGAAATTAAATGGTATTGCGCTTGAACCGTCCGCATAGCTATAGAGGTCAGCAGGGTGAAAATAGTAGATACCTCAGCGGGCAGATGTCCGCCAGAGTCAGGAAGGGTCTCATGGAAGTCCGCTCGCCCAGGGGAATCGAATGGTATAGGCCTTGAAGCGTGCGCATGCCTGTAGCACTGAGTAGCCAACAATTTAATAGTATTTGCCTGGGGAACTAAAGTACAAAAGAATGGATAAGCCTTCAACCAGGGGTCGGATAGCGTCGGGACAGAGCGAGTTGGAATCTGCCGGTGGAGCGGAATCGAATGGGATAGGTTTCGAAGCGTCCGCATGGATATAGAGATCAGCAGGATGAAAAGGGCAGATATCTAAGGGGGCAGGTGTCGGCCAGAGTCGGGAGGGATCTCATTGGAGTCCGCTCGGCGAGGGGAACCGATTGGTATAGGTCTCGAAGCGTCCGCATGCCTGTAGCACCCAGTAGCCAACAATTTGAAGGTACTTGCCTGTGGAACTCAAGTAGAAAGGTATGTATAGCCATTCAACCTGGGGTCGGGCAGGATTGGGACAGGGTCCGTTGGAATCCGCCGGGCGAGGGGAATCGAATGGTATAGGTGTCGAAGCGTCCGCATGGCTCTAGAGCTCAGCAGGATGGAAAAGGCTGATACCTCAGCGGGCATATGTCAGCCAGAGTCGGCAATGGTCTCATTGGAGTCCGCTCAGCGAGGGAAATCGAATGAGATACGTCTCGAAGCGTCCGCATCGCTATAGAGGTCAGCAGAATGGAAAAGGCAGATAGCTCAGCGGGCCGATGTCCGCCAGAGTCGGGAAAGGTCTCATTGGAGTCAGCTCGCCCAGGGGAATCGAATAGTATAGGTCTCGAGGTGTCCGCATGCCTGTTGCATTCAGTAGTCAACAATATGAAGGTAGTTACTCAGAGAACTAAAGTAAAAAGTATGCATAGCCATTCAGCTAGTGGGCGGACAGCATCGGGACTGGGTGCGTGCGATTCCGCCGGTCGAGGGGTATCGGATGGTATAGGTTTCAAAGAGTCCGCATGGCTATAGTTGTCAGCAGGAAGAGCAAGGCAGATATCTCAGGGGGCAGATGTCCGCCAGAGTCAGGAAGGGTCTCATTACAGTCCGCTCGCAGAGGGGAATCGAATGTTATAGGTCTCGCAGCCTCTCCATGGCTATAGAGGTCAGCAGGATAACAAAGGCAGATAGCTCAAGGGGCCCATGTACGCCAGAGTTGGGAAGGGTCTCATTGGAGTCCGCTCGCCTTGGGCAATCGAATGGTATAGGCCTCGAAGCGTCCGCATACCTGTAGCGCCCACTAGCCAACAATTTGAAAGTACTTGCCTGTGGAACTCAAGTACAAAAGTATGGATAAACCTTCAACTATCGGTCGTACCGCTTCAGGACAGAGTGCGTTGGATTCCGCTCGGCTAGGGGAATTGAATGGTCATGGTTTCGAAGTCTCCGCATGGCTATTCAGGTCAGCAGGGAGAACAAGGCCGATAGCTTAGCAGGAAGATGTCCGCCAGAGTCAGGAAGGGCCTCATTGGAATCCGCTCGGCGAGGGGAATTGAATGGTATAGGTCTCGAAGTGTCCGCATGCCTGTGGCCCTCAGTCGCCAACAATTTGAAGGTACATACCCAGAGAACTAAAGTACGAAGGTATGCATAGCCATTCAGTCAGTGGTCTGACAGCAGCGGGACAGGGTGCGTTGGATTCCGCCGGTCGAGGGGTATCGAATGGTATAGGTTTCAAAGAGTCCGCATGGCTATAGTTGTCAGCAGGATGAAAAAGGCAGATATCTCGGGCCGCAGATGCCCGCCAGAGTCGGGAAGGGCCTCATTGGACCCCGCTCGCAGAGGCGAATCGAATCGTATAGGTCTCGAAGCGTCAGCATGGCTATAGAGGGCAGCAGGAAGAAAAAGGCAGATACCTCACAGGGCACTAGTGTAACAATCCTATTGTTGAGCAGTAGTGCAACAGGCAACGACGGTTGTCTCTTGGATAAGCGAGTCTCGTTTTCTTCCACAATGGAAGGGAAGTACTATCTCCTCAGATAGTACGGAACTGGCTTGCTTGTCTTAAGTGATCCTCGACCGGTACTATCCTTCCAGATAGTAAGATGGGTGGATTGTCGTGCTTGATAGAACTATCACAATAGTTCTATGTTCGGGCGGCCCGTCGAGACTATCACAATAGTCTGCGGGTTCTTTAGAGCGTAGGCTCTCGTAGAGGAGGTGTGTATGTAAAGAGATTAGAGCGTAATCGTATTGCAATATCTTGAGTATAGAAAAGTACTTAGATGGTTGGGTGAAGATCCTATCTCTTGGTCGTTTTTTTTTTTTTTTTTTTTTTGTAATAATGCGTTAATTTTTTTTATGTAAAAAAATCCTCATGC
>Ga0307513_10011925_pt1 | contig 10760 bp, 12 predicted proteins | sample 15_EM_MG_FD_202174 | JGI IMG/M metagenome (GOLD analysis project Ga0307513, IMG submission 202174) | Populus trichocarpa ectomycorrhiza microbial communities from riparian zone in the Pacific Northwest, United States - 15_EM | ecosystem: Host-associated > Plants > Roots > Unclassified | place...
GTCATGTCTGTGTCAGCGCTCGACTTAGCTGAGCTTCCTGCAGAGGTCCTAGAGCGTGTACTTCTACACCTTCCTGTCCAGGATATCATCAAGATGGAGGCGGTGCGGGGTCACGGTTGACTCCATCCAAATCATTGTTGACTCTTTGTCGTCTGATCCAGGTCAACCGACACTTCCGGTCTCTCATCCGAAATTCGCCCACCCTCCAGTACCGATGCGAATTCTTCGCCGCCGGTCTGATCGATAATCCTTCCAATCTCTGCGGTCTGGCTGAACGCCGAAAACTATGCGAAGATTATGCACGCAAGTGGTCCGACGCGGCGACCGTTGTAGAGAGCACCCACACGTTGCCCCTTGACCAATATTTACGCTGGGATCGTTCCACGGCTCTCGGCAGGAACTTGGTGGCCTCAGATTCCCTACCCAATGACGGCCTTGGTTTCCTGTACATCCCACCAGCGGCGAACGGAAAGCCGATTAACAGGTGGACCATCCCTCCATTTCCTTTCAAGGCGTTGGGTTTTGCTGTATATCATCCCGAAGATTTGCTCGGTGTAGTTGAGCAGCAAGAGGAGTGAGTGTTCCCTCGCTCAATGCAGAACACTCGGGTGCTGATCATGCACCATGCGCAGTTTGCTTCGTATCCACTTTCTTAATATTCGGGATGGCTCTCCTCATTGCGGGCCCCTCTCCAATCCTATTACCTGGACCCCGCAGGATATTCCACAGATACAAGGCGGGAAGTTGGCCATCACAGGCTCCAGAGTCATGTTGTATCTTTCTCACCCCAATGCGGCCCTGCCAGACAGGACGCTTGTTTGGGACCGAACAACCGGGAATCTGGTAAGGATTCCATGGCTACGGGGCAGTCATATTTTACTGACTGTGTCTCAGGTGCTCGAGTTCCCCTCTATGGAGTACGGGAGATTCGATGATCCAAGCATTTTTTTCCTCGACGAATTTCGAGTCGTGGTTCTGACCCTCCCCGTTGGTACCAATTTTCTCGAGCTGATCGTGTTCAACACGTCAATTCCACAAGGCCAGCCAAGGAGCATACGGCGGTTCCGCCTCCCACTACAGTATGACACTGGAAACTACTCCGCTCTCATACACATCAATCAGGATAGGTATTTGGGGAAACCAAACAGAGACGTGGCTCTCATTACCGATCCCACCCAAGCGATCCTCGTTATACACGTTTCAAACCCCCCGTATCTGGGGGGAGTTTTGTACATCGTGCGGATACAGACTTTGATCGAACATGTGTGTTCAACACGTACAGACGTCTATATACCTTGGGATGAGTGGGGGAGGGGTGCTGCGGTTATGAAGATGCCGCAGTACCCCGATGTTATGTTCTCCGTTCACGGCATCCATATGGCCGTGTTTATGAGGTTCTGGCAGAGCGACCTGACGTGTCGCATTCACAACTTTGATTTCGGCCAGCGTGGGTACAGCACATTGCCACTTCGGGATGGAGAGGGCGGCCAGGCTGAGAGGGGTGCCTTGTTTGAGGATGGAAGGGAATTCATATTTAAAGTGGCTAGAAGTGATAGAACGTTCTCATGGCCTCACACGAAGTCACTGGACAACGGCATCTTCTTTCTTCAGGTGAGCTATATCACCAATTCCAGTATCAACGGTGTCGTATGCTAACACTTTGATAAGGTGCCACCGATGGATGCTCCCACATCGGACGTCGCTTTACACGTTTGGGAACTGACCTGAAAATATCCTCCGATTTGGTTGCTTCCTCTCGTTCTATTTTCGCTGACCGTAGTGGCGATGGCATCATCCGAGTGGGTTTAGTTCTCCTGTATTATCCGAGCGTGCTCACTGGGAACTCGTTTGTCCAGTTACATAGGCCGTTCTACAATTTCCGCTTGTACCAATCATAATCCTCTGCCACCACCCTGTTCCTCAATGTCCAAACCGTGGTTTACCCTCCACAATATATCCTGCATGTGCCAACTAGGCGTGCTATGGCCTTGCGACCACCATCGCGTCCAAGAATGGCACCAACATGTTCCCAATCCCTACCCCACTAATTGGATCACGAGAACCAGCAACCTGTGCCACCTCCTGGGGAGAATCCCCGAGGAAGAATATGCAGGGAAAGGTCTGACGGGATAGGCGGAGGTGTTTGTCGGTGTGGGGGTCTTCCAAACCGACCACAATGAAAATAGGTACATTGAGACGTACCAAGTCTTGGTTCGCGTGTAGCTCTCCTCTACACTTCCTTATCAAGTCAATGTTAATGGCAACGGCGGGATACCGTGGTCGGGTGGGAGTTGGGCGGCAAAATTTGACGGTGAGATATACCGTTCGAGCGAGAGAGGCCAAGGACTTCCCCGTGATGATCTCATCGACGAAACGGTACTGGTGTTGAGATGTGCCTGAGATGACTAACACACCGACCGCGCGTAGACCAAGCATCGAGAAGAGCCAAGAATGTGCGCTGCCAAGAGTTTGGATGGTAGGCTACCATTGCCTGACCAAGTCAAAGTCGGCGATCTAACCCTAGGGAAGGTAGGTGCAAGTGAGAGGTTTCCGTTTTTGTTAGGGCACAACATTTGGGAAGGTCTGTGAAATCCAGCAAACTACCTTGCACCGCAGCCGTATCATTCCTGTTCACTAAGAACCGATACAGATAAGGCACGTAGCTCCCGTCCACGCGCTGAAGAACAGTGAAGCTGCGATACGGAATGGTTCTACGACCGGGTCGAACGGGTGGGACGAGCAGCGTTCAATTGAGCAGGTGGGCAGGTACGAGGTCATTTTCGAGGGTGTCGCGTTGGTTGTGGGATCCACTGTGAGGAAGGCGGGCCAGAGTTTTTCGTCAGCTCGGACTTGGGGATCCGGTTCAAGGAACATTTGGGTGATGTCCAGATCGTGAGGGGGGAAGTTACGAGCGGGGGCCTGAATAAATGTGTATTAGACGTGCATATGGTATTGAGGGCATCGTCCTGGTGGTGGGGCGGAACTCGAGACCGATCGGTGACAAGTCCGGGCCCGGACGAAACTGGAGCCTGGTACCCCGACGCGGCAAAGAAATAATACGTGGTCCCAGAAGAGATGGTTCTGTCGGACCATCCAGAACTGGCAAATACGACCTGATGCACAGTCAGCTCGAGATTCACATGATCTCCTCAAGGGATCCCTTCACTTTCAGCGGTGTGGACCTGAAGCGCCCACGGGCATGAACTCCGTCGGTAAACCGCGTTGTCCAAGACCCGAAAGGTACTTTCGGAATTTCCTGAACTGGCGCCCTCGTTCGCCACTACAGACACTTGCAGGAGGTCAGAAATCTTGAACCCGAGCGGCTAGACGCCCTGTTGGCTTTGCCGGCGTTTGCCTTCCTCGCTCTGCTGGCGCCGAACTGCCACCGACCCGACCGCAACTTCAGCCAATCCCTCTTCTAACATCATGTCCGCGCCGGTACCCCACCTAACTAAGCTCCCTGCAGAGGTCCTGGAGCATGCACTTCTACACCTTCCCGACCAGAACATCATCAAGATGGAAGTGGTGCGGAGATCATTTGCTGGCCCCTGCATGCAAATCGTTGTTGACTTTTTGTTGTACGATCCAGGTCAGCCGACACTTCCAGTCTCTCATCTGCAATTCCCCCATTCTCCGGTACCGTTGCGAACTCTTCGCTGCCGGTCTGATCGACAATCCCTCCAGTCCTTGCGATCTGGCTGAACGTCGAAAGCTATGCGAAGAGTATGCACGCAAGTGGTCTGATGCGGCAACCGTTGTAGAGGGCACCTACAAATCGTCACCCGACCAACCTTCGGGTTGTTACACGGCTCTCGGCAGGAACATATTAGTCTTAGAATCTCCATCCGGTGTCGGTCTTGATTTCCTGTGTATCCCACCAGTGGCAAGCGGAAAGCCAATTAACGGGTGGACCATCCCTCCATTCCCTTTCAATGTAATGGATTTTGGTGTATACCATCCTGAAAATATCCTCGGTGTTGTTGAGCGTCAGGAGCTGTGAGTAGTTCTCCCTCCTTGCCCAATGTATAGCATGTGGTTGTTGACCGTATCCAGCCTGTACCGGATTCACCTTCTTAACATTCGGGACGGTTCTCCCCACTGCTCGCCCCCTTCCGACGTCATTGTGTGGACCATTCCACAGGGTATGCCCCCGATAGACTGTGGGGAGTTGAGTATGACGGCCTCTAGAATCATGTGGTACCTTCTTCACGACGCGTTCCAGCGGGATGAGACGTTGTATACGGTAATGGTTTGGGACCGAAAAACTGGGGATCTGGTGAGAATTTTGTAACCGGTGTGGGCATATTTCCTGATTTCACCACAGGTATTCCACCTTCCCACCACGGGGTGGGTGGAACTCACCGATTCCCATATGCTTTTCCTCGACGAGTTTCGAACGGTGGTCCAATCCAGCTACACGGGCACCAGTCCATGCGAGTTGATCGTGTTCAACACGCTCATTCCACAGGGTCATCCGAGAAGTTCACGACGATTCGGCCTCCCACCACAATACCAAAATGCACATGCTCGCATACACGCCGACGAGGACAGGTGCTTGGGAACATTAGATAGAGATGTGCCCTTCATCACCGATCCAGCACAAGCGATCATCGCTGTGGAACTTTCAGGACCCGGGTATCACGTTTTGCTCGTTGTGCGGATACAGGCTCTGATCGAGCATGCGTGTTCAAGACGCACAAATCCCCATATGCCTTGGGACGAGTGGGGAAGAGGTTTTGTAATTATGGACATTCCACTCGCCCATCATGGCCGCGGCCTATCCATCCACGTTCACGGTACTCGTGTGGTTACGTTGGAAGAAAAGCCCCGGGACGGCCTCATGCAAGACCACTTCGTCCGCACCTTTGACTTTGGCCGACGTGGGCGTAGCGCACTGTCGCTTAGGAGTGGGGAGGTTTGTGCGGTCGAGTTCAAAGGTGGAAATGGTTTCATGTTTAAAGTGATTGGGGAAGGACACACGTACATGTTGGATGACGTGCAAACGCTGGGCAATGGCAAGTTCTACCATCAGGTGTGTTAATTCTCCCATTCCGACAGCAACCGCGTCGCAAGCTGACACATTGACAAGGCGTCGCACGGTGATGATTCCGATTTGGACGTGACTTTATACTTTTGGGAGCTGACCTGAGGACATCATCCAATTTGGTCATTTCCTTTTGTTATTCTGTAGTACTATCTGTGCATCCATGAATTGGGATTGGTACGGTGAAACTGCCGTCCCCGTTGTTTTTATCGAAGGGAGTCTGCCAGGAGGACAAATTCGAAGAAACTACACTACCTCGTATCTCGAGGTCAGTCCAGTAACCATACGCATTAAACGCAGGCCGAGACTAGGGTTCTGTGAGAAACACTCGAGTCCCTGACAAGCACATTAGCAGTATTGTTAGTAACGTGCTGCTAACATGTGAGGAAGATGGGGGTTCAAACGGGCCGTTAGTAACATCGGATCGATGCTGTCGACCGCATTGCGTTGGTTGAGGAAGGGAAGTCCATCAGGGACAGTAACGAAGCGTTCGGATTGCTGCAACCGATGGGACGAGTTTCTGGCCGGACGGCGACTTGGTTGGCTGGGCGTAGAGCAGAACCCTCCAGAAGCGACGCCAACCAAACCCTCAGCCTCTCAACTTTCCATCCTAAACACCCCGTTTTATAACGAATGTCCCGGGGAGAGCGGCCCGCGCGTCTCTGGCACCTGCTGGAGAACCTCTCGGAGCCAATCCTGTACCCGGCGGGGGGATAATGCATGGTCCCAAAATAGATGTCGTTCTGTCGGGCCATCCAGAACTAGCAAATCCGGCCTGTCATATAGCTCGAGATTCACACACTGTGTCTCAAGGGACTCAACGGCCACCGGACCCCGACCCTCCCCCGCACCCGGACGGAAGCACCCATGTGCATGAACTCCGTCGGTACACCATCCTGTCCAATGCCTGAAAGGTACTCTTGGAATTTATTGGACTGGCGCCCTGTTGGCTTTGTCGGCGTTTGCCTTCCTCATTCCGCTGGCGCCGAACTGCTGTTGACCCCAACTTCAGCCAATCTCTCTTCTAACGTCATGTCCGCGTCAGTACCCCGCTTAACTGGGCTCCCTGCAGAGATCCTGGAGCACATACTTCTACGCCTTCCTGGTCAGGACATCGTCAAGATGGAAGCGGTGCGGAGATCATTTGCCAACCCACGCAAATCGTTGTTGACCTGTTGTTGTACGATCCAGGTCAGCCGACACTTCCGGGCTCTCATCCGCAATTCCCCCATTCTCCAGTACCATTGCGAGCTCTTCGCTGCCGGTCTGATCGACAATCCCTCCAATCCTTGCGATTTGGTTGAACGTCGAAAGTTATGTGAAGAGCATACACGCAAATGGTCCGATGCGGCGACCATTGTAAAGAGCACCTATATATTGCCTTCCGACAAATTCTTCCACCGGGATTATCCCATGGCTCTCGGTAAGAACATGGTGGTCTCAGATTCCACACCTAATGGTGGCCTTGATTTCCTGTATATCCCACCGGTGGCAAGCCGAAATCCGATTAATGGATGGACCATCCCTCGATGTGTTGGGCGTTGGTGTATATCATCCTGAAAACGTACTTGGTGTTGTTGAACGTCAGGAGCTGTGAGTAGTGTCCCCTCCGACTGCCCAGTGTATAACATTTGGTTGTCGACAATATCCAGCGTGCATTGCATTCACCTTCTTAACCTTCGTGATGGTTCTCCTTACTGTGCGCCCCCCTCCAACGTCATTGTGTGGACCATTCCCCAGGGTATGCCCCCGACAGCAGGCGGGGAGTTGGCTATCACGGCCTCCAGAATCATGTGGTACCTTTCCCACGACGCGTTCCTGCCGGGCGAGATACTGTATACGATGGTTGTTTGGGACCGAAAAACTGGGGATCTGGTGAGAACGTTGTAACCACAGAGTGGGCGTATTTCCTGACTTCACCACAGGTATTCCGCCTTTCCACCCTGGGACCGCCGGGACCCATCGGTTTCAATATATTTTTCCTCGACGAGTTTCGAACGGTGGTTCCAGCCAGCTACATGGGTATCAATCCTTGCGAGTTGATCGTGTTCGACACGCTCATTCCACAGGGCCATCCGAGAAGTTCGCGACGATTCGGCCTCCCACCACGATATCAAAATGCACATGCTCGCATACACGCCGATGAAGAGAGGTATCTGGGAACATTAGATAGAGATGTGCCCTTCATCACCGATCCAACACAAGCGATCATCGCTGTGGAACTTTCAGGATCCGGGTACCATGTTTTGCTCATCGTGCGGATACAGGTTCTGATCGAACATGCGTGTTCGAGACCCACAAATACGTATGTACCTTGGGATGAGTGGGGAAGAGGTGTTGCAATTATGGAGATTTCACTTACCAAACATTGCCCATCCATCTATGTTCACGGCACCCATGTGGTTGCGCTAAAAACAGTACGGTCTCGGGATAACCAGATGGAAAGCTACTTCATCTGTTCCGTTGACTTTGGCCGGCGCGGGTGCGGCGCACTGTCGCTCAGGGATGGGGAAGTTTGTGGAATCCAGTTTGAGGATGGAAAGGGCCTCACAGTTGGAGCAGCCGGGGAAGGACATATGTACTTGTGGGGTGACGTGCAATCACTGGGCAACGGCAGGTTCTTAAAGCAGGCGAGTTATTTCTCCTATTCCGATAGCAATGATGTCGCAGGCTGACACTTTGGCAAGGTGTCGCACTGCGATGGTTCCAACCTTTTGCATAAAACTTTGCACTTTTGGGAGCTGACCTGAGAATATCCTTCAATTTGGTTGTTTCGAACCTCTTGTTCTCCTATAGCATTATCCGTACGTCTATTAATGGGATTGGTACGATAAGATTTCTGCTACATCGTTTTTATCGGGGGGAGAGGTCATCGAACCTCACTCCGGCGTGGATCGGGATCATATCCGTGTCTCAAAAGTTTTCGGATGCGTGAGAGTCACTAGTGAATGATACAAACGGTCTCGAGTACCTCGACAAGGATCTTTGTCACCACCTTTTAGCTGATCCCGGAATCAAGCTGTAATTACCGTGCAACAGCGCCAGGAATGCGCGCTGCCGAGAGTTTGGATGGTAGGCTGCAGTGGTCTGATCAACTCAAACTTGTCGGTAATCCAGCCCGATGGAAGGCAGGTGTAAATGGGAGGTCTCCAATAGTGCATCACGTTCGGGAATGTCTGGGAAATCTAGTAAAACTCCTTGCATTATAGTTGTATCATCTCAGCTCGCCAGGAACTAGCACAGATAAGCCACGGAGCTTGCGCCCAAGTCGCGTTGAAGAACGGCGAAGTTGCGATACGAAATGGTTCTACGGCCAAGTCGAACAAGTGGGAAGGCGGGTCAGAGCTTTTTGTCAGCTCGGACTTGAGGCCTTGAGGATTTTGACAAGCCCAGGCATGACACCCATTCCGGACGAAACCAAAGGTAGACCACCCCGGCGCGGCGGGGGGATAATACGTGGTCCCAAAAAGATGTCGTCCTGTGCGGCCGGGCCATCCAGAACTAGTAAATATGGCCTGACATACAGCTCGAGGTCCACGTACCGCGTCTCCTCAAGGAATCCCTCCACTTTCAACGGTCACTGGGCCCCTGGCTCTCCCCCGCACCCGAACGGAAGCACCCATGTGCATGAACTCCGTCGGTACTCCATCTTGTCCAATGCCTAAAAGGCACTCTCGGAACTCCTTGAAGCGGCGCCCTCGTTCGTCACTATACGCGCTTGCAGGAGGTCAGAGATCTTGAACCCGAGCGGCTAGGCGCCCTGTTGGCTTTGCCGGTGTTTGCCTTCCTCGTTCTGCTGGCGCCGGACTGCCACCGACCGCGACTTCAGCCAACCTCCCTCCTAACGTCATGTCCGCGCCGGTACCCCACTTAACTGGGCTCCCTGCAGAGATCCTGGAGCACGTACTTCTAGACCTTCCCGACCAGGATATCATCAAGATGGAGGCGGTGCGGAGATCATTTGCCGGCCCCGGCGCACGAATCATTGTTGACTTTCTGTTGTACCACCCAGGTCAGCCGACACTTCCGGTCTCTCATTTGCAATTCCCCCATTCTCCAGTACCATTGCGAGCTCTTCGTCGCCGGTCTGATCAACAACCCCTCCAATCCTCGTGATTTGCTCGAACGTCGAAAGTTATGCGAAGAGTATGCACGCAACTGGTCCGATGCGGCGAGAGTTGTAAAGCTTAGCATCCACATATTACCTTCCGACAAATTTCCACACTGGGATTATCCCGTGGCTCTCGGCAAGAACATGGTGGTCTCGGATTCCACACCCAATCATGGCGGCCTTGATTTCCTGTATATCCCACCAGCGGAAAGCGGAAAGCCCGTTATTGGATGGACCATCCCTCCATTTCCTTTCGATGTGCTGGGCATTGGTGTATATCATCCTGAAAACGTGCTCGGTGTTGTTGAGCGTCAGGAGCTGTGAGTAGCGCCCCCTCCCTGTCCAGTGTATAACATTTGGTTGCTGACACATTTGGTTGTTGACAATATCCAGCGTGCATTGTATTCACCTTCTTAACCTTCGTGATGGTTCTCCCTACTGCGCGCCCCCCGCCAACGTCATCGTGTGGACCATTCCCCAGGGTATGGCCCCGATAGAATGCGGGGAGTTGGCTATCACGGCCTCTAGAATCATGCTGTACCTCTCTCACGACGTGGTCCTGCGGAACGGGATACGACATACGATGGTTGTTTGGGACCGAAAAACTGGGGATTTGGTGAGAATCTTGTGGCCACAAAGCAGTCATATTTCCTGATTTCACCGCAGGTATTCTGCCTTTCCGCTGTGAGATGGCCCCCTGGTTCCCATGTTTTTTTCCTCGATGAGTTTCGAACGGTGGTTCCAGTCAGCTACATGGGTATCAATCCTTGCGAGTTGATCGTGTTCGACACGTTCATTCCACAGGGCCATCCGAGAAGTTCGCGACGATTCGGCCTCCCGCCACAATACCGAGATGCATATACTCGCATACACGCCGATGAGGAGAGGTACTTGGGAGCGCTAGATAGAGATGTGCCCTTCATCACCGATCCAACACAAGCGATCGTCGCTGTGGAACTTTCGGGACGCGGGTACCATGTTTTGCTCATCGTACGGACACAGGTTCTTATCGAATATGTGTGTTCGAGGCGCGCAAATGACCATGTACCTTGGGATGAGTGGGGGAGAAGGGTTGTAATTATGAAGATCCCACTCATTCGCAGTCGCCCGTCCATCTATGTTCGCGGTACTCATGTGGCTGTGCTGGGAACACGGTCTCGGGACACCGTGATGAACGACTACTTCGTCCGCACCTTTGACTTTGGCCGGCGTGGGTGTTGCGCACTGTCACTCAGGGATGGGGTGGTTTGTGGAGCTTGGTCCGAGGATGGAAATGGCCTCATATTTGAAGTGGCCGGGGGAGGGGATATGCACTTGTAGGGTGAAGTGCATTTACTGGGCGACGGCAGGTTCTTAAAGCAGGTGAGTTATTTCTCCCATCCCGACAGCGACGATGTCGCGCTGACACTTTGACAAGGTGTTACACTGTGATGATTCCGACTTTTCAGACGTAACTTTACACTTTTGGGAGCTGACCCGAGTGGGATTGGCGCAGTGAGATTTTTGCCCCATCGTTTTTATCGGGGGGGAGAGGTCATCGAACCTCACTCCGGTGTGAACCGGGATTCGTGTCTCAAAAGGTTTTTGGAGGCGTGAGAGTGGCCG
>Ga0307513_10011926_pt1 | contig 10760 bp, 4 predicted proteins | sample 15_EM_MG_FD_202174 | JGI IMG/M metagenome (GOLD analysis project Ga0307513, IMG submission 202174) | Populus trichocarpa ectomycorrhiza microbial communities from riparian zone in the Pacific Northwest, United States - 15_EM | ecosystem: Host-associated > Plants > Roots > Unclassified | place...
ATGTCTGCAGGTGAGTGTCATTGTGATTTTTGTACATAAATATTGAGTCAATAACCATTGATGTCATATGGGAACTTGGAAATCTATACTCATGGTGAGTGCTTTGAGAACTTGAGACATGGTGATGAGGATTTCATATGTAATTCATTAAATACCAACCAATCTGCTATTATATCACTAATGTATTGGTACTTCAGAAGAAAAAACAAATAAGTTAATGCCTGTTATAGAGGAGGCAATCGACGTTTTGGACACCTTGGAATCAAGAGACAGTAGCAGATGTTAATTTGATTAAGAAGGTTGATGTCAGATTCCTGTCTCCAAGTAAATTCTAAACTAGAATTGCTTGCTGGAGATCCTGTGCCAGCTAATTAATTAGTGATTGTCAAACCCAGTGAGGTAACATGTTGGTGATTTGCACGTGCAGATGTCTCAGGAAAAAGGGAGCCCCGGCTCCTAAGTCCTATGTCCAGGCGCCCCCCATGACCTGTACAGAAGCCGGTGGCTAAGTAGTTCTCTGGGCTGCCTGATATAATCATAAATTTTTCAATTGGAGTGGTTACTTGGAGAGGTCAACCAAGTGGATCGTTACAAGTCAGTGGCATCATCGTAGGAAGAAACGCATGAATCGAGATTTGAAAATTTCTGGGTAAAATCATGTTTTTGCATGATTTTTTTATGGTGTGTGCTAACAGTACAGTAGAGGGACACTGCTGAAACTCTAAAGTCACATTTCGCAACTCTTAAAAAGAGGCAACTAAAAAATTGCACCAGCCCGGATAAGTGCCACTAGACCACTGGTGCTTCTTGTGGTCGTTTCGGGTTATGTAAATTTATGTCATTGATCAATTTGAGGGATCCTTGGCAGCAAAATCATCGTGGTGGCTAGGCATTTGTAGTAGGAAGCTAGCGCACCTAGCTGACTCGAAACTTGTAGAAACAAAAATTTTAGCAGCGAGACAAAAAAAGCTCTTTGGAACGTAAAATCCACATGCGTGATTTACGAGCATTCCATTCGTAATAATAAAGGATATCCTTATTTTCATATCCTAATATCCTTATTTTCACATCCTTACTTTCATTATAATGTTTGTGTTTTGATAAAAATTAATTGTACTACTTATTCCTTGAGTTCTAATTAATAAGATTATCGTAGCATTTAGTTTGATTAATTCTGATGAGTGAGATCTTACCCTACTTTCTACCTTATATCTTGGTATAGCTGGTTGTGATTTTTGTTAATAATTGTAGTCATATAACTTGGATTTATTTGATGAAAAATAAAAATGATTTCCATGAATGTTTTCTCTTATTTCAAAAGATGATACAACTCAATTTTCTAATAATATAAAAGTTTCAAGGTCTGATGATGGTGGAGAATTTATCGGTCATGTGTTACAACCTTATTTTCAAGATCACGTTATTATTTGTAAGATAACATGTTTTTTTACACCCCAACAAAATGATATAGCAAAAAAAATAAATCATTATATGCTTGAAATTACACGTGCGTGTCTAATTGTTGCCCATATACAATCTACTTTTTTTAGGAGATGCTATCTTGCATGTTATTTATCTTATGAAACATTTACCTAGTAGTTCTCTCATATTCAAAACATCTTTGAAAACACTCTTTGCTTATGTTAATATTCCTTCCAACTTAACATTAGCATTGAGAGTTTTTAAGAGTGTTGCATTTATTCACCTTCACGTACAAAGCTTGATCTGTGTGCATTGAAGTGTGTGTTTGTTGGGTATATGTCGTATAAAAAGGGATACTACAAGTGCTATCATCGTCCTCCTTAATGACTATGGATGTCATGTTCTCTAAAATGAAAATGTTTTTTTCTTCTTCCATATCCATTTCTCCTCTTCGAATGAGAGATGTGCTGAAGTAGTGTTAATCGGTCAAGAATGCCAACTAATGCTTGGATAACAATAGATTGTGATGTTATTAGGTCAATGATATCTCTTAGAGTCCAAAAATAACCCCCTCTACATCTATAGCACCCACTAATTATTCCTTCTTTGTTGAAGTTCCTGAGGTTTGTATTTATTCCAGGGATATTTACTAAAAATCTAATGAATGATCATATGTAAATTGTGCATGGCGACACTAATAGGTATCAATTACCTCCTTGGAGTAATGAAGGAGAACCACTAGAAAGATATTCACCTATTATTGCTGATTTTTTCTCTACAAGCACTTACCTCATGCTATTAAAGGTTTTGTGAATCATATGTCAGTAATTGTTTCTATTCCTATAAGGGTACAAGAAGCGTTGAATGATTCCAAATGGGTAGAATCCATAACTAAAGAGATGCGAGCACTGAAAAAAAAAAAAAAAAAAAAGAAGCCAAATATAGGATGTTATGACCTTGCCAGGTTGAAAGAAACATGTTTTATATAAATAGGTGTTCATGATAGCATTGTTTTAAAGATCTCAACTAAACCCTGAGGGGGTATAGCTTATTAGTCGGGTTCTAGATTTATTTCGTAGAGGTCACCGGTTCGAGTCTCATAAACCTCAGGGTCACTGGAGGCTTATATGGTCGTTAACTTCAGGGCCCGTGGAATTAGTCTAGGTACGCGTTAGCTAGCCTGTATGACCCATATACCCACGTTAATAATAATAATAATAAAAGATCTCAACTAACTATGAAGAAATATGGTTATGCTTAAACTAACGTAGATCATATATTATTTTTTAAAAAACATAATAAAAAAATAAATGCATTTTTTATCTATGTAGATGATATAATTATTAAGAGTAGAGATACTGATGAGATGAAAATTTTGAAAACTTACTTGGCATCTAAATTTGATATAAAAGACCTTGGAAATATAAAGTGTTTCCTGGGCATTGGAGTTATCAGTCCAGACAAGGATAATTCTTGTCACAATAAAAATATATTTTAGACTTATTAGGGGAGACAAGTATGCTTGGATGTTAGCCTATCAATACACCTATAAAACAGGAATATTAGCCTTAAGGAACTTCTTGATCAAGTTCCAGCTAAGAAGGGGAGATATTAAAGACTAGTGGGTTAATTGATTTACATATCACATATTCGATCAAATATTTTACGAAAACAAATTGGAAAATTTGAGTGGAATAACAAACAATGAAATATATTTGATAAAAATCGATAAGAATTGTTTAAGAAAAAAAGTAAATTGTTTTTTTAATTTTAAAAAAACTTTTCATAATTTAAAAATCAAAATTATTAAAAATCATTGTTTTCAATTTTTTTTAAAAATAAGGAAAATTGAATGGTAAGAATTTCCAAATGTTTATTTCATAGTTTTTCAAAAGTTTAATTGTTGATAATTTTTATCACTCAGATATTTGAAAGTATCATTTTTAATTGATTTTTAAATTTCTTAAACATATTAAAAACTTTTAATGATTGAGTATTTTAAAGTTATTAATCTGAACATTTCTGATTATTTTCTTCCTTAAAAGTTTCAAAATTTCAAGTTTATCATAAAAAAAATTATCTTTTTATTTCTTAAATATTCTTTAGAAATTGCATGACCCTATTTTGTTGGGATTTCTTATTTATTAAAATCTAGAAAATATATTTTAAATTATTTTCATTTTTTATACCTAAAACATTTTGAAACTTTGAGTTTTTAAATAGTTAATGTTTTTTATTTCTTAACAATTTGTAAGAAATTTTATTAGTATTTATGTTTTCCCCCTTTTTCCTAAAACATTAACAATTACTTTAAAATAAAGTGCAATGCGATTGTAATAATCATCTAGAGACAAAACACTATTTCTTTACTAAGAGGTTTTGTTTGTTGTTATAGTTTATGTTTTCATTTGTGTCCCTATTTTTCTTTGATTTTACGAGTAAGTGATGATATTTTCTTTAATTTATATTTTAGTCCTTAGTGGTGGAGGGATGAGAGAATTAAAGAGACATAACCATGAATATATATATATATATATTCCTATTTTATTTTTATTGATTAATAAATAATAGTAGATAATAAATACTTATTAATACCCAAAACTTAATAAATAATTTATAGTTATTTAATATTTTTTACTCAAAAATGAAATATAAATATAAAAAAAATTCAAATATCCATTATCGTTCCTGAATTTACCCCAATATTATCTACTAGAAAAACATTCAAAAGCCACAAGCTCCTCGTCCTCTCCCTCCATTGCATTTCCTTCAACTGCAAAAATCCAAAAGAATCAAGCATCCTAAAATCCTCAATAATGTCATCTTCTCTCTCAATCCCAACGCACCTCTCTTTCTATAAAACCCTCTCATCCCAAAACCCCCTCTTCTTTCGAAAACCCTTGAGCCTCACTCTCCCTCGCAAAACCTCAATAATTCGAATGGGTGGAGGCCCAAGAACATACCCAGGAGGAGTCTCCAAGTGGCAGTGGAAACGAATGCAAAAAAACAAAGCTAAACAACTCCTAAAGGCTAGGCTTTCTCGGGAGAGACAGATTTACGAAATGAGAAAAAGGGCAGAGCTCAAAGCCTCTGTTTCTGAATTAGAGCGTCCTTGGGAAGTTGTTCAGAAAGCACCCAAGTTGTTTTCTGTTGGTGCTGATGAACAAGTTAAGGTTTTGGCCGACCGCTTTCAGAAACCAGGAGGGTTTGATTTGTGGAGTGAAAGAGATGGACCCCAGTTGTTTGAGACCCCTGATGGGGTTCCCTCCGCCCGGTTTTTCCCTAAAGGTGTTGTACATAGTGTGAAACCTTATGGGAAGGTTTCTGCTTCTGGGTTTGGTGAATTGAGTGGTGAAATGCCGGATTCTGAATTAGAAAGCTATACTGAAAGCGAAACTGAAGCGGAAAGTGAATATGAGAATGATGGAATGTCCGTTAATGGGAAATTAAGCAGGGATGATGAGGATGGGTCGGTTTTAGAGAGCGCGTATAGGGAGAATCCTGATGGAAAATTGGGGATGGATAAGAGGAATGCAAAGAGAATTAGTGGTAAACACAGGAAGAAGGGGAATAGGAGGAGATTTGGGAGTGGTTTTAATGCATTTGACTCAGGGCAGGTTGGTTTTGAGAAAGAGAAAAGAGTGGGGGGGATTTCCAACTTCGATGCTGGTGGTAATAATAGGAGTAAAAATGGTAGTAGGATTAGTAAGACTAGAGGTTTGCAGAATCGGAGAGATTCAAATTCTGAAGTTCATGTTATGAGCTTGCAACGGGATGGGAGTTATGGATTCCAAGTCGAGAATGAGAAGTTTGATTCTGATTCGTGGGATGTGGAGGCATTTGAGTTCGATTCGTTTTAGCTTTATATGCCATCAATGGGTTGTGAAGAAATTGGACTGGATATAGTGAATTCCAGTTGCAGTAATTTTATATGCTGTTAAATTGGGAAACCCTGTTGTATTATTGGTCTCTTTGGAGTTTTGACACCATATATGCGCTGTTGTGACAACCAGCGAGGTATAGCAATTGGTTTTTGAAGTGGTGGGATGTCAATTTATGGATGATGATCAGGTATTCATTGGCACCTTTTTAATAATTGATTGATGTATAAATCTGTCTAATGTGCTGTGCTCTGGTATACCGAGTCTTTCACTCTTTGCTGAAATAACAGAAGGAAGGTAAAGAATAGTTTAGTATTTTTCACTTTTTATGTTTCCAAATAAGCATGAATTGAATGGAACCATTATGTACCCGAAGAACTTCTGTAGCTGTTCCCTTGTCGAAAAAGATAGGTGTAAATCAGATTAACAATTAACCTTTGATGTGTGAAATTCGCTAGGTTATCATAGAGGGTAAGAGCAATAGCAAATACTGTTGTTTTATTGTTGCAAATTAATAAAGATCCGTGACGATCTGTGGTAGCTGAGAGGATATTGGCATTGTTATCTGTCAAGAACTGCATTTGTGTGCCAAGCATGGTACCATGCAGTATGGTGTAACATAAAACAGTTGACCTGAAATGATAATAACATTGATGTTCAAGAGTTGATACAAGTTGAGCAGGTTAGGTTTTCCATTTAGAAAAGAAAAGAAAAAAGATGTTTATCCATGTTTGGGTGTAATTCTTGTTTGAAAGAAGAAGTGAAGAAGCATTATTTGATTTTTGTGAACAGTCCTTATATTGAGTCACTTTTCTGGCATTTTGGACATTGAGTGTATTAGAAAGGGGAAACAGTTTAGGAGCTAACACCATCACTTGAAGATTGTGTGGAGAACAAATTTGGCTAAATTTGTATACTTTGTGGACACAGTTTAGGTTTTTTAGATTACTGTCCTGTATTATGGTGGTTTAGGATTTGGAAAATAGGGGATTAATGGGGTTTAGGTAAAGAAGAAAGTGTTCTAGGATTTGTAAATTAAATTGGGGATGGACGTGGAAGACTGGTGAAATATGAACCCAGATCTATAAATTTCCAGAAAATATTAAGAAGACTGGTGAGAATCGGATTTATTTCATTCTTGACTTGAACTGCTACAAGCTCAGATTTTGTTTGCAACTTCATCTTTTTCGATCTTGATTGTTTTAGACAACCTTTCTTTAATTTGAACATCAATGCACTCATCAATTTGTTCTTCAATTTTTCAAGACTTGTTCTTGTCTTTTCACTTGCTGTGGAATTAGACCCAAAAATGCAGTCTGGTGTCTTTTTTTAAGCTCTTCCTGGCTAGCTTGAAACCAAGCTGTTTCTACATTCTACTTTCCCGGAAGCTTCTTGGATGTTGCTTCGAATTTTTTCCTGGACAGCTCCTTCGAGTTATCCATGATCAGCATTAGCATCTTTCACTTCTTTTCTTCATAGAAACATCTAATTAAAAGACAGATTGTTGTTGAGATGATTTTTTATTAGTAGGAAACAACTTTTCAAATGTCTCCTTTGTGCATCGTTGATGGTAATAAAAAAATTATAAATTATAATAATGCAAGTTGGAAATCATGCAATGATTAAGGTTCTTTCACTTTGATTATCATTAAATCTTCATAAATTGATCACAAAAAGGGTTCGATCTGAAACCAAAATCTTAAGATTAAAACTATGAAATACACGTTATAAATGCAAACTAACCCTAGTTATTAGCTAACAATGTCATGTGGAGAAGCAGATGCAAATAAGAAACCAAACAAGTCAAAATCATATAGCTTAGGCAATGTTCTTGAGAAGAACATGAAAAACACGAAGAACATTCAACATGAACCTAACAATATGGCTCTCAAACCAGACCAGATATGAACAAAACAAGAACACAAACATGTTGGAAATAATTCAAGGATCAATAATTTGATATCTATTCACTTTGATTATCAATTAATCATCATGATCTGATCATAGAAGGTTTTGGTTCAAAACCGGAACCCTAAGAATAAAACTCATAAATAAAATTAATTAATGCAAATAAAAGTTAGATTATTAACTAATCAAACATAACAAATTATATAGTACAAATAAACAGACCAAAACTAGTTTAAATCATGTGATTAAGATAATGTTCTTCTTAAAAACACTACCTTAAACCCAGAAAAATGCTTAGAAAACCCAATCACTATCATCCCTAGAAATTGACATTTTTTACATCTAAACATGCTTTCTTCATCCCTATAAGTCACACTACCATAACAAACATATTCGAATAGTAACGTCAAAACATCAAAATCATGCTAGATATTCCAAATTCACAACAACTTAAAACATTTTGGTCATACACAAGCCTAGTAAGCTCAAAATAAACATCCTTACTCCAACATGCATTGTATAAACAAACAAAAACTAAAGCAAAACTATTTTATAAAAAACAACTAAACTAGAAAGCTTCTAAAACATAAGGAACATTCATAGGAATTTTAAAAAACTAGATAAAAAAAATTAGATCAAACTATCACGACAATAAAAGAGGTAAACATATCATTTCTTACTAAGCATTCTAAACCTTATTTTCATACTTGTAAACATAAACCAAAACAAATCAAAAACACCTCATGCAAGCCACATGGACTCTACTTTTGGATCAGAAAATACACCTAGAACAACTACTCTTTTTTTTCTTTTATTTGGAAAGTTATGCCTCTAATAACTTGCTACCCTTTCAAAACTTAAGAAAACTTTGTGTTAGGCTCTTAAACCTTCACACTTAGCTTTCTTATCAAGATTTTCTCTTTTTCCTTCTCCCCTGTTCTGATTTTCTAGGGGTATTTATAGGGTTTTGGTAGGGTTTTAAAGGGTTCTCAATCCATTTCTGGCATTTTGATCTTGATGGAAGGGTTGTAAAACCTTGATAAGAACCTACTTAGAAGTCTTTGAGTGTGAACACATGAAAAGAAGGTCGTTTTTTGCATAATGGTTTCACAGTCATGTCTGACTGAGTTGCCTACTTTCGAGGCCCGTCTTAGCAACTCCAACGTCATCGTCACCTGAGACCACCTGAAGTTTGTACAGGGGATGCACACCTTTCATTTGGATCCAACTTTGCTTAATTTGGAGGTCTGTAGCTCCATATTTATTTGTTTGAAGTTGCCAATTCGATCATTCAAAACTGTCAAAGTAGAGATGCCCAGCTAACAAACCACGTGCCGCTCACTCTCTTCATTAAGTCTGAATGATACGTTGTTTAGGGTTTTTAATTTGGGATTTAGGCAAATGTCAATTTAGTCCATGTTCTTCCAATTACTTTTAATTACATTTGTAATTGCCTCAACTTTTAATTTCATGCAACTTCACTCTACTCAATTATCAGCCCCAAAGTTTGTTGCCTTTTTTATTTTAGTCATTGGTTATGAATTTTTGCATTTTGACCCTCAATTGATCAATAAACTTCCAATTTCTTTAATTCCCCCCCTCCTGATTTGATCAATTCCAACCCTTGCTTTCACATACCTTTTTTCGGTTTGATCTTTGGTTTTGGATTTCTTCAATGAAGTCCCTAACTGCCCATCAAATTTTAATATATATGCAATTAAGCTCCTGATTTGTCTAAATTAACTCTTTAAAATTGCAATTCGACCCCTAGACTTTAATTTCTTCCAATTAAAGCCTAAATTAACTTCAAAAATCATTTTTCATGCTATTAAGCCCTCAATAAATCCAATTAAGTCCTAAACTTTCAATTTTGAATTTTCCTCTTTAAACTAAATTTTCTTTGCCAATAAGGCTTTCATCAGTCGAAAATATGCTATCAAATTTTCTAATCCTGTATTTTTTGATCTTCCTCAATCAGTCTTTGACAATTTCTTGGGCGTTCTGATATATTCTTCTCACTGATATTTTTTTTTATTTTCTTCAACACTTTTCAATTTTTTTTCTTTTTTTTATGATTTTTTTACATGTTTGTGTGTGGGACCTCAAAATAGATAACAACAGCTAGTATGATAAATACAAGTCATAAGAACTCAAATATCAGAATATACTAACTTAAAGTAGATTATAGTTTCAGTCACACGAGTAAGGAATAAAAGAGTCTTGTTCTTACTCAATGAACAACTAGAATAACATAAACTTTATTAAGAATCAATCCTAAATTGGTCATGTGTAACAATCTTATTGAACGAGGATATATCTTAAATGACGGTGTCACAAAGGCATATAAGTCATTGTTGTTCAAACTAGATATAACAGAAGCAAATACGGTAGGTAAACCTTGGGGTTATAATGTAAATGCCTGACTTAAAACTAGTAAATCAGTACTGGAAATGGTGAATTCAAATTAAGAAATGATAATTAAGAAGAAAAATTACTATAGATGGGGATAAAAACTTTTATTAATTTAACATAAATTTTTGTTTAAATAAAGTAATAAAATCGATATGCAAAATGTTAATTAGTTATAAATCATGTAAACTTCTCGGTCGGGTAAAATAATTATTATAAAGAAATAATTTTTATAAATTTGGAGTGAAAATATTTAGATAAAATATAGAAAGGAATTCCAAATAAATTAATGTATGACTTTACACGCAAATAACATTAATCGCCGATATAAGTCCCATGTATAATCGCGTAGTTTTTAACCAAAAGAGGAGGAAATCTGAAATGAATATTTTTTTTTTATTATGAATAGGGATGAAAGTCCTCAATTAATTAGTTTGGAATCTTGATGATTTGAGTAAATAAAATAGTATGAAAAAATTCATATTTTTGGCGTAAAATTATTGATTGTCTAGTTTTATGTATTGAGCATATATCTTGATTTGACCATTGGATCGAGCTGAAGTCTTATAAGGAGTCTCCAGATATATTTTTATATCTTGGATTAAAATGTCAGGTCAATCAGAGTTTTATAAGACCGTGCACAGGTATTATTGGTCGAACAAAAATACAGAAAATGACACATGAACTAAGCAATGACATTTTTGTAAATAAATGAAAACAACCCCCCTTCTCTTTATGATCTGGTTGAATGTACAATAGCTAGAAAAGAGAAAGAAAGGGCTCAAACGTTTTGCATCTTCTTCCTTTTTCTACCTAAACATAAAAAGTGAAGTTTTGTAGAGAAATTTACACCAAAAAGGAGTAAGATGAGAAGAACAATGGGGGATAAGAACCTAGAGAGAGAAACAAGCACTAGTTGAGGGAAAAAGAAGACTTGAGAGAAAATTTACACAATAATTCACAAATTGAGTTCAAATTTCACGGGTAAGTTGATTTTTATGTTGTATTGTCTTGTTTTTCTTATGTTATGGATTGGAGGATGAAAATCCTGAATATGCTTGTCTAGGGTTCAAGTAAAAAAATTAGGGGAATTATTGTTTATGTGCATTTTTGGTTTATTTGCATGATGGTTAGGATAAC
>Ga0307513_10011927_pt1 | contig 10759 bp, 12 predicted proteins | sample 15_EM_MG_FD_202174 | JGI IMG/M metagenome (GOLD analysis project Ga0307513, IMG submission 202174) | Populus trichocarpa ectomycorrhiza microbial communities from riparian zone in the Pacific Northwest, United States - 15_EM | ecosystem: Host-associated > Plants > Roots > Unclassified | place...
CAACACGGACGCACGGCAAAAGCATCAACTGCACGGTCAGATCGTGCGGTCATGCACAGGCATGCACGCTCATGCACGGTCGTGCACGCTCATGCACGCTCATGCCACGGCAAAAGTTCTGTGCCCCCAGCTGACCTTTGGGACGATGCCTCGGTCGACCTTGGCACAACTATCCTCCATCGACGACTACGTTCGCTGAATTCTTCATACAGAGGAACACGATTCTTAGAGGCGATCAACCTTCCCTCCCTCGAGGAATGGACGCAGAATGGTTTTCGTGCTCCCTTACAAGTGACAGCCTTGGCGTCCCTTCTCGAGCGTTCTGGTTGGAACTTGCAACAACTCTCAGCCCTTCCCGACAATCTCTCCATTTTAATTCAAGCAATGCCCTCCTTGAGCACCTCCAATTATACTTCTGGGTTACACTTCTGGGTGGTCCGGGATCCCGATGGCGTAATGGACGACATCCTCGCTCAAATATTCAACTTGCCCTCCGGTAACAGCAATATCTCCTCGGAAGAGGCCAGCCGCGAATTATTTCTTCCCCGCCTTCATTTCGTGGAATGTACAACATTTGCGGGACGGCACCATTTTCTTGGAATCACATATCAGTGATGAAACTGCTCTCCAACTTTTAAAGCTCACCGATGAAGGAGTGAATTTGCAGACTCTTGATAAGACGACTAGAATGGGTGGAAATTTTCTCGAGAATTTTAGGAAGAGGATGTATAGGGAAGGGTTAGTCTCTCTATGGCGGATTTATCCAAAACGAAATGTTATTTTAGCAGTCCTTGGTATCAGCGCTGCATACTTTCAAGTTGACCAGGGTAGATCTATTCAGGAGGTCGATTCCTCCGCTGTCCATGGACTTGTTGCATTTCGCGAAATAGAATGATCCCAGTTTGGGTCAACAAAATTTGGGAAACAAGACATACGGAAAATGGATCGACATTCGAAAAAAATTTGAGCATGTACGTTCTTGATCTTCGCCTCTAGCCCCAACCTCACCCAATATCGTACATCACACCGACTGGTGTCATCAACCCTCTCCGTCTGCAAACTCAACAGTCTGTTCAAGAATACGCGCATGCCGCCTTCTTCTAGGATCTTTTCGACCCCTGCGTGTACCTATGGCTAAGAGATGTGGGCTGGGAAGTCGGATGTATGGGGGGTATCCGGGGCCTGAGTTTGGCGAAGTATCTTGTTTATCCAGTAATCTCGGATTCTTTTGGAGAAAATCTAAATCCTGGTCAACCTTCAGGAGAAAGTGAGTTAGTATTTCATACCCCTAATGCCTAAGCTTATTATATGGAATATGTTATATTTTGTCCACGTCGCACATGGTGCCGATAGCTGCTGGAATGCGACTTGGGGTGGGATTGTTGGATCACGATGCGGATGCGGGTGCGGGTATAAAAGGTTGTTGGATCGCATGTAGGATGGATAGAGATGGCGAACGTCGGGCTATCTAAGGGTGGTGCTTAGGTGGAAGGACGTGGATGGAAGGGGGTGCCTATGGTTGTCAAAATGCAATGTGGGGCTTGTTGGGAAATGGTTGTTGGGGTATGAAGTGGAGTGTATGAGGGGAGGGAGAAGACGGTCGCTGGGTTGGGACACGATGCGGGATACCAGAGAGGGTGCGTCAACCGCTCTCTGGGCGCAGGGGGTCACTGGGAGGTGACAGGGCATGTGGGTCATCTACACTGAGATTATGTGAGATATGGGTGGAGATGATCGCTGGGGTGCGAATCGGCGATATCAAATGGACGGGAGGGTCTGTAAGCCGGTCGTTGGTGCAGACGTTCACTGGTACATGACAGGGCATGTGTGGGTGATATTTCCTAGACATGTGGCAGAGTCAACAACCAAGAGATAGTTCCAAAGGATATCCAGACCCTCCTGTTGATGCCATCACTATAAATTTATCCTTTTGTCGTCCACCTTTCCTTCGCTCTCACCTCTCAACACCTTTTCCGACTTGTTAAACGATTCTCACTAAAGTAAAACACACCAAGATGCCATGGGAGTCTTTGAGTTGTATGAGGGGCAACTCACCGGTAGAGTTACTGCTTAACGCCGCACGTTTACATAACCTTGACCAAACCAAGTTGACATTAACTTTTCCTTTTATTTATGTATGTAGACGAGAACCGAGCCCCCCCGGAGACACCAAGAGCAAACAACTTGATCGATGGTGCATGCTACTTCTTCTCCCTATTACTGAGTCAACGCACTCCACTGCTAATGCGTTCAGTCTTCCGTTCGATAGGATTTGGACGCCAAAGGGTTTCCGTGGAATCTCCTTATCATAATTTTAATGATCCTACTACCAGATCGACTATCATTACTGGAGCCCACCCCTCCGTGACCAGAGAACCCGAGCAGGATCCACTGGCAATACTAGTTCAACCCCGACCATCCAAAACTGCCATGAGTCTTTCACCAAACGCAAAAGGTGCCCTCAATGCATTTCAATACACTCTGGACATTCTAGGAAAGACGCCGATTCCAGGAATTGGAGCAGTAACAGCAGCGTTATTGCAGGTTGTTAAGGGTGTCCAGGTGAGTGTCGTCCTTTCGGTTCACTCGTACTTGGATAGCGATACGGATTTTATTTGCACTTAGGAAATACCACAAGTCGAGGCGGGTTGGCAAGAGCTGGCTGAACGCATGGCCCGTATTTCGTTCTTGATGCGCAAAATAAGTGCCGCCCCCGAATTACAAGACGAGGTCGAACAATATTGCACCCCACTTAATGAGTGAGTACATCGACACTCCTTTCCAACTCGGAATGACGTTCTTGAGTCTGTCCTCCCTAAACCCACATTACGCTGTATAAAGGGAGCTTGGTAAACTGTCAGAAGATATCGACAAGGCATCAAAGCAAGGCAAACTAGTTAATTTTTTCACTAGCACGGATGCATTGGCTTCTCTTTCGGCGCATCAGAAGAAGCTTGATAGTATCATCAATGACTTGACGGTAAGCGAGTTCTTTCACCACACCGCCGACACCATTTTTTAATAGTAATATATGCTCGCGCAGGCGGCTTTGTGCATGAATACAGCATTGACCAAAGTCGAGCTTAGAACCCATCTCGATGAGATCGTATCTCGGCTTCACGTGCGATTTCCCTTTCATTCTCTTGCATAGCGATGACTGACAGTCCCTGTTATTCGGCCCTTCAGGAAGAGATGCTGTCGAGTATGAGTCTTACCTCAGATGCTTCCGCTATCCATGTAGCAGGAAATACAATAGGTGAGTTAGCTCTCGCTCTGTTCTGACCTCATCTATTATTATTCATTTAGAATTTCACAGATGAAATCCTTGGTCCTGCCTTCACCAACAACCAGCTTAGCAGAAACGCTCGGATCACAATGTCCAACAATAAGTTTGGTAGGTTACGTGTCATTGCGCCCCTGCTGGCTCTCAACTTTCTCGTCATAGGTAAAGTTCACGGGGCAGTGCTCTCTCACAACACGGTTGGCCCGTAAATTCGAACGTCCAATCCCGTCACCGTTGTTCGTATAGTCATTCTTTACTTACTGTTTGTGGGTGGGAATTTTCTTAATGAATTCAGATGTCCCTCGCTCGCTTCACATTATATTGCGAAATAGAAACTATTTTCCTCGAAGTGGACCAACTGGCCGCTTGAGTTGCTTACTATCATCATGCCCCCTCCGCCGCTCCTTCCAAGGGGGGTCCGAGATGGTGTTCCGTGACCCGGGGTAGAGGGGGTCGACCCCGAAGGGCCAAAAAAAAAAAATTTTTTCACATATGATACCGATTTTTTGACCTGAGTCACAGTGTTATAACTTTTCCCATGACCTTGACACGGGCGCTAACCAAAGAAATGAGGTGTTCTCGTGACTTACAAGTGTCAATGAGATATACTGGGCTCACAGTGTCATCTTAAGTCCCTCAGATTTGAAGGAAAACCTCATAAATAGATGTCATAGTCGTATTAAACTCCAAACTCAATAGAAACCTTCCGAAAATTTTGTTTTTAATCACTATTGGAGATATGTTTTTTCGGAAATTTGCTTTTTCGGTCTGACATATCCTGTTTTGGGGGGGAGGGGCAAGGCCCAGTACTCTAAAAAGATTTACCGACCCCGTGCAATTTTTAACATCCTGGGCCCCCCTTGGCTCCTTCCCTTGTTACTCGACATATTTTTTTCCCGAACGTTATCTCATAGGCCAATGCCACGAAGCTGAGACTCAAGTGTGAATTAGATCTACGTACTTCATGCCTACAATTGTGGAGGTAATTCAGGAACCCTAGAGATAGCGGTAGCTGTGACGTATCAATCAAGACCGCCTGTTTATAAATGAGAGAGATTCTCCCATTGCCCATCCTGTGGCAAATATGGCGCCAGCAGCGATCGGCCCGCTAGCTAAAAGAGCACCAATGGCTATCGTACTGGAACCAACCTGAATTCCATACCGTAGGGCTCCGCGAGCTTTGTCAAACTTGGTGACATCGGCGGGAAACGATTCCATGTTTCCGACTGACCGACATACAATGACGTTAAATGCTGCATCCTGACGTCGGAAAGAAGAGAAATGCCTTTGCATCCATGAGAAGGCAGATACGAACTCCTTATTCGCAGGGTCATGCATACAGAGCTCGCTTTGAATGCGAATAGCTTCCTTGCTTGCCTTCCTAGCATCGTTGAAACAAAATTGGTTTGCTGAATACAAGGACCGGTGGTGCAGAAGCCTCGCGATGGCATCCAAGAATTCCACGTGGTGTGGAGGCGCTGCTTGTATTATTGAGGATCTCGAAAGATCTGTAGATATTGGTTGGGACTGGAGGTTGGCGAGGGCGCAGCGTATTCGAACATCATGGTAACTCATTCGAAGAGCACCGACGAACCATCCGATGTCGGCAAACCTTGAGCCAAGACTTCCAAAAAGCCCGGAAAGCCTCTGCCACAGTGGTACCTCGTCACCAATGTTGGGCTCGAATAACTCTTGAACCATTGACTGGACTTGCAGGATCTCTGTAGCTGTTGCCTCCAAATCGGCGCCATGGCCATCGCCTCTGGCCACAGTCTGGGGCGGGGATCGGGAAACTATGGATTCTATTACTGGTAGGTCAGGAATCTTCCGATAGCTGGTTAATATATATTGTACAATCGCACTCATGGACTTACATTGAGGGCAGTCCTCCGTACTGATTTCTTCAAGGGGTCATCCAAACGACACGTTTGTGGACGAGTTATGATAGCGTTGATTTGGCTCAAAAGCACCTCGATTGAAACGTTTTGTTCTTCACTACTCGTTTGATGAATATGTTGTTCGGCTGTAACATGGCGGCCTGATTCATGGCGAGAAGAGATGCAGAAAAAAGGTTTGGCTTACAGTATGTAACGGTGTTGTAGCTCCCAAGGGGACCGTCCACTCTCTCCGCGTCTGAACGGAGTCGTAAGTCAGGAGCGGTGCCTGGATCTGCAAAGGAATTCGAACATACTGATATAGCTGAAGTTCTGGTTCATCGCTCGTAAAAGGTTCGATTTGAACAGTGGTTCTATTCCATCCTCATAGTTGTTTAAGTGGCGTGTTCCTCATGCACGGGCAAATTCCATGAGGCTTTGTCGGAAAGTTGAATTCACATGCCTAACACATGCCTGATGAGTCTAAGCCAAACCTGGACTTGTCCTGTCAAAGTCAGAAGTGTTTCATAACTTTCCCACAGCACTCGTTGTCATACTGCGGCTAAGCCACATGCAAACCACTGCTTGCATCTGGTGCGAATGATGATTCGGCGACTGCCCTCACTTCCAGGATACTATTTTGCACCGTCGACATCGCGAGTATTGTACGCTATCGCCATTGGCCGAGTGTTGACGAGCAAATTGCGCTGGGAAATGAATGACGTGATTTCCCTTTGCAGATAAGATTAAGCGCTCGATGAAGGTCACCCAGTGATCACGTAAAAAAATATTAAGTATCACAGATATGTATAACTTGGAAGTAAATAAATTAATGACGTACCTAGAGATAATGTATTATATCCTTTTGTTACGTGCCAAACCATCCTCACTCACGATCATTGTGCACAAGGTCCAACCAACCGCCACTTTCGGTTCCAGTTTGGGCATAGAATATATCCAAGTATGAGTATAAGGTGGACGTCATGGCGATTTTGACATCTGGAAGAGTCAGCAACTTCATCAAAGCGCTTCATTTCGAAAATTTTTCGAAGGTTCATTTCCTTGGGCGGAGCCGGGAGACGTCATTCTTTGTGACCGCTGGGTGTTCTTTGGAGTTCTCGACCCAACCATTTCTAGTAAGAAACCAACACTGATAAGCCATCTCAGTCCTCACTTTTTATAAATGTTTGATATAAGATTCTTCAAGATGCCAAAATCACCACGACGTCCACCCTAGAGTCCGACTTAGACATATTCTAGGCCAAAATGGAACCGAAAGTGGCGGTTGGTTGGACCTTGTTCATAACGATCTTGAGTGAGGATGGTTTGACACGCAACAGAGGGGTATAATACATTATTTCTAGGTGCAACATTAATCTATTTACTTCCAAGTTTTACATATCTCTGATATTTTCTTTACGTGATCACTGGGTGACCTTCATCGAGCGCTTAATCCTATCTGCAAAGGGAAATCACGTCGCTCCTTTCCCAGTGCATTTTTTCATCAATACTCGGCCGATGGTAATAGGTTTGCATGCGGCTTGGCCGCAGTACGACAACGAGCGCTGTGGGAAAGTTATGACACTTCTGACTTTGACAGGAACAGGTCCAGGTTTGGCTTAGACTCATCAGGCATGTGTTAGGCATGTGAATTCAACTTTCCGACAAAGCCTCATGGAATTTGCCCGTGCATGAGGAACACGCCACTTAAACAACTATGGGGATGGAATAGAACCACTGTTCAAGCCGAACCTTTTACGAGCGATGAACCAGAACTACAGCAACATTAGTATGTTTGAATTCCTTTGCAGACCCAGACGCCGCTCCTGACTTACGACTCCGTTCAGACGCACAGAGAGTGGACGGTTCCATTGGGAGCAACATCACCATTACTACATACTGTAAGCCAAACCTTTTTTCTGCATTTCTTCTCGACATTAAACAGGTCACCATGTTGTAGCCGGAAATCATATTCATCAAACGAGTAATGAAGAACGAAACGTTTCAATCGAGGTGCTTTTGAGCCAAATCAACGCTATCATAACTCGTCCACAAACGTGTCGTTTGGATGACCCCTTGAAGAAATCAGTACGGAGGACTGCCCTCAATGTAAGTCCATGAGTGCGATTGTACAATATATATTAACCAGCTATCGGAAGATTCCTGACCTACCAGTAATAGAATCCATAGTTTCCCGATCCCCGCCCCAGACTGTGGCCAGAGGCGATGGCCATGGCGCCGATTTGGAGGCAACAGCTACAGAGATCCTGCAAGTCCAGTCAATGGTTCAAGAGTTATTCGAGCCCAACATTGGTGACGAGGTACCACTGTGGCAGAGGCTTTCCGGGCTTTTTGGAAGTCTTGGCTCAAGGTTTGCCGACATTGGATGGTTCGTCGGTGCTCTTCGAATGAGTTACCACGATGTTCAAATACGCTGCGCCCTCGCCAACTTCCAGTCTCACCAAATTTCTCCAGACCTTTCGAGATCCTCGATAATACCAGCGGCGCCTCCATACCACGTGGAATTCTTGGATGCCATCGCGAGGCTTTTGCACCACCGGTCCTTGTATTCAGTAAACCAATTTTGCTTCAACGATGCTAGGAAGGCAAGCAAGGAAGCTATTCGCATTCAAAGCGAGCTCTGTATGCATGACCCTGCGAATAAGGAGTTCGCGTCGGCCCTTTCATGCATGCAGAGTCATTTCTCTTCTTTCCGACGTCAGGATGCAGTATATAAGGTCGTATTATCTCGGTTAGTCGGAGAGTGGAAATCATACCCCGCCGACGTCACCCAGCTTGACATAGCTCGCGCAGCCCTATGTACTGTAATTCAGGTTGGTTTCATGGTGACAGCCTTTGCCTTTCTTATAGCTAGGGGGCCGATCGCTGCGGGGGCCATATTTGCCACAGGATTGGCAATCGGAGAATATCTAACCAGGCGGTCTTGATTGATATATTGATACGTCACGGCTACCGCTATCTCCAAGATCCCTGAATTAGTTTAGTATACCTCCACAATTGGTAACAAATTGTAGGCATGAAGTAAATAGATCTATTTCACAGCTGATCTCAAGCTTCGTAGCATTGGCCGATGATATAGCTTTCAGAGATAAAATATGTCGAGTAAGAAGGGAAGGAGCGGCGGAGGAGGCATGGTGATAATAAGCTACTCGAGCAGCTAGTCGGATCACTTCGGGAAAAATATTTTCTATTTCAAAATTCGCAATATAGTGCAAACAACGGTGATTGGAATGGGGGCTCAAATTCACGGGCCAACCGTGTTGTGAGGGAGCACTGCCCCGTGCACTTTGCCTATAGCGAGAAGGTTGACAGCCAGCAGGGACACAATGTCGCGTAGCTTACCAAACTTATTGTTGATCATGGTTATCTTAGCGTTTCTGCCGAGCTGGTTATTGGTGACAGCAGGGCCAAGGATTTCGTCTGCAAGATTCCAAATGAATGATGGATGGTGTCAAAACAGAGTGAGAGCTAACTCGCCTATCGTATTTCCTGTCACATGGATAACGGAAGCATCTGAGGCGAAACTTACACTCGAAAGCATCTCCTCCAATGGGGTCATAAATAGATCCTGTCAGCCATCGCTCTGCGAAAGAAGGAAGCAATCGCACGTGAAGCCGAGATACGATCTCATCGAGATGGGTTCAAAGCTCGACTTTGGTCAATGCCGTATTCATGCACAGAGCCGCCTGCGCGACTCGGAGCATATAAAATGGTATCGGCGCTATGAAAAGAACTTGCTTACCATCAAGTCATTGATGATACTATCGAGCTTCTTCTGATGCTCTGAAAGAGAAGCCAATGCATCCGTGCTAGTGAAAAAATTAACTAGTTTGCCTTGCTTTGATGCCGTGTCCCTAGACCGGCGTGAGCTTTGAAATATGAGGGCTCTTTCCAAATGAGATTGAGATATCCAGTGAATAGATACCGTGAGAAATTTAAACTAAATTAGACAATCGTTGATGTTCATCATTTTCTCTTCGTTACTAGTCTCCCCTAGCCAGACTGCGATATATGTGAAGCTCCTGAAGGGTTCTCTGGTATTTACCCATCCACTCGGTGAATGAAATCATCTCTTTATCTCAATTCGATGCTAATGAAGTCGGTTTAGGTTCGGTATATCGGACGCCGTTTGTTGGCTATCACAGAATACTCGTGGAAACGATATGGTGCAGCTATGCAGCCGTTGTGGAGCAGGCGGAACGGGGGACCGCCCAGTCACCTGTACTATGATGGGAGGTGGTCCTTGTGCGGCGTGCAGAGAAAGCGCAGCCATCTATTATCAAATCCGACAACTGGAAGAAGAAATCGCCGAACTCAAAGCGAAGCGGCGCGTGCTAGCAACCACGATAAACGCAAACCATGATCCTTTCATTCACAAATTACCCCCAGAAATCGGTTCCCATATTTTTTACCTCTGTCTGCCATCACTGGACACTCCAATGTCGACCTCAACGCCAGGTCAGGAATGGAAGAGGCCGTTGAAACTGGGAGCAGTTTGTCGAAAGTGGCGCCAGTTAGCTTGGGCAACGCCTAACCTCTGGTCGACCCTGTTGTTGAAGATCAAGCCATCGACGCCGCGCTCTCTGGCCGAGTCGCTTCCCGATTTACTCCGCGAATGGCTGGGCCGATCAGGATTGCTTCCCTTGACCCTTTTCTTCGACCATGCTGGGTACTCCGAAACACCTCCTGGTACCTCATTCGGCCTCCGCCGTGCGGAAGAAACCAGGGTTGAAATTTTGAAGACCGCAACCGACTTGGTGATAGAGGTCATTAATTTATATTGGGGCAGATTCGAAAACCTCTATCTCAATCTGGTTGCTGACGTCCATGAGCGCATTTCCGGCTCCATGCAGCCCAATAAAATCACTTCCCTTGAGCTCGGAGTATATGGTGATAGATTGCCCACACAGAAATTTATCACGGAATCGAAGCCCAACCCTAAATATTTATCACTCATCGAATTTCCGCCGACATCGATCGACATCAGGTGGGACAATGTCACACATGCTATGCTGGGAAGCTTGTATCTCGAAGAATGCGTCGAGGTCCTACAACGAGCACCTGCTCTGGAATATTGCCATATATACGGCTTGCCAGATGACCCCACGATCGACTTCGACATTGTTATCCTTCATCCACGACTCCGTTCGCTGAATTCAAATCACAACTCACAAGATCTATTGTATGTGATCAATGTTCCCTCTCTCGAAGAGTGGACGCATGATATGGGGGACGAACAATACGACTGTGCCAGTATGGTATCTCTTCTCGATCGCTCAAATTGCTTCCTCAAAGTCTTGAACTTGGAAGGAGATCTCCCTGAAGATTTATCCGCTTTACTTCAAGCAACGCCCCTACTTGAATCCCTCTGTTTGAGGGCATCCGTGAATTGGAAACACCGGCGGTGATCGACGCCATCAACACCGGCGGCAAACACCGCAGCACGTGTCCCCGCCAGCCTCCAGTAATACTTGAGTTTGCCGTTACAGATGACAATGAGCAGGGATTAAATAAAACCCTAGGATGGTACAAATAAATTATCAGGAGTTTTAGCGATGTTTGTATGGCCTCGCAACATACC
>Ga0307513_10011928_pt1 | contig 10758 bp, 6 predicted proteins | sample 15_EM_MG_FD_202174 | JGI IMG/M metagenome (GOLD analysis project Ga0307513, IMG submission 202174) | Populus trichocarpa ectomycorrhiza microbial communities from riparian zone in the Pacific Northwest, United States - 15_EM | ecosystem: Host-associated > Plants > Roots > Unclassified | place...
CGGTAGTTTTGTTCGTCCCTATGACTTACCATTTACAAACAGTTTTAAACGGTTTGTAAATGTTTGTTACCGTTTCCGTTTAGTTTACCAAAAATTTCAAACGAAAACTAAACGGTTGGAGCCTTACTACCGAGCTACTGGCTTTCGTGGCTGAGCCACTGCTCGGAGCTGGCTGTCATCCGCAGCTTCAGGGTCGTTGCCGCTCAGCTCAGCTTGGCTTCCCAGGGCTCAAAAGCCATGGCTCAGCCGAGCCGAGCCGAGCTCCGGCAACACTACCACTGATCACACATGTATCAACATTTATCAACATCATTCGCAGTAACTCCGTATCTAATAAAAGTACCAGGGAGTAGAATGATACAATGTTTGTCAAAATTCGATGCTCCTCGGAGGCAATTAGACTCAGCTAAACGATTGCTAAGTAAACATCATTCGCCGTTGCCTGCAGCCACTCCATACAACAAGGAAGTAAAGGCAAGCGTACTGATTGTGGGATGCGCTTAGGACACAGGAGGGAATTAAACTACCGCGCTTTGCGTGGCCCTGGCCTTGCAGAAGTATTGTTCAGGTTTCAACGTGATTAAGTACTATATCACCCCCAATCATCCTCAATAGTCTGAGACAAGAAGGGATTCCTTGCGGTGTATTTTCCAACGTTCTGGAAGACGGACGAATGAGATTGGGCTTCAGTCTCATCATCGGAATCTTCTGTGAAGGGAAAAGGAAATGGGTTTGCGATGGCGGCTTGACGACGCGCGGGATCACCATGCAAATCCTTCGTTTGCACCGTATCTTTCTTGTTAGGATTTAGGGGCATATCAACACCTCCTTTTCTAGGACGCGAACGAAGAGCGTCGATTTTGGCAAGGAATGGGGCGTCAGAGTCTCTAGGAGAAAACGCATGACATGTGGAGGGAGGAGGCCACAAAATAGAACGAGGAGGTTCAGATGATTGACTTTCCTGCCTCTCTTGTTGAGGTCCTCGTGTTGAAATATCATGCACAGCCTTCGTTTCCACCATCGGTGAGCCGTTATCTTTCTCGTTAGGTTCTGGCAGAAGTTGGGCACCACCTTCTCCGAGTTTGACAAAACGTGCCGAAATGGCGTTAGATTGGTTCTGAAATTGGTCGACTCCGAGAGTAGGACCATAATCTGCAGAGGGAGGACGGTCCAACTCTGGTATTGGCGGTGGGATGGAACTCCGGGGACTTGATGATTGTCTCTCCTGATCATTTGGTTTTGACTCGGGAGATTCATACAGAAGAGGATATGGAAAACTGGGTTCTGAATCACGATAGATTGAGGGACCAGACGAAGAACGGGATCGGTGGGAATGTCCGTAATCCGATAACGACGAAGAAGGTCTTTCCGATGAGGAGGAGTAATCGGCAGTGAAAATGGAAGCGACAGTGTCTGGGGGAGGTGGCAAGTTGTTGACTGCTTCAGAAGTGGATACAGTCCTCGATATCGTGATTTCCACCCCCCCAAGCGTTCTCTTCCCTGATTTCCTGGAAGATGCTGGGTGTGGAAGCTTTGGGAGCTTCAGTCCTGGAGTTTTCCAATCGAATAAACGGCTTGACCACTCTTTGTCGCGATGGGTTTGGAATTGGTCGATGCCTAGAGCAGAAGGGTCACATTCTGGGGAGGGAGGGCGATTCACCTCTGGTATGAGCGGTGAGCGGGAATTCCAGGAACCCGATGATTGTCTGACCAGGTATCGGTGATTATTTGGTTTTGACTCGAGAGATTCATAGAGAAGCGGGTATGGAAAACTGGGGTCTGAACTACGATAGACTGAGGGACCCGTGGGAGAACGCGATCGATAGGAATGCCCGTAATCCGATGACGACGAAGAATGTCTTTCTGAGATCGTAGGAAGTGGTGAGGGTTTAAATTTGAGGTCCAAAGGGAAAGGATCGAACACGGAAGCGGAGTCATTAGGGATGGGAAAGGGTGATATTTCCCGTGGAACTGAAGGGTCAGAGGAATGCCCGTGATCCGATGACGACGAAGAATGTCCTTCCGATGGAGTGGAGTAATTGGCAGTAAAGATGGACGCGACGGTCTCTGGGGGAGGTGGCAAATTATAAGACCGACCCTTTGCGGATACAGTCTTCGATTTCTTGGAAGATGCCGCACGCAGGAGCTTTGGGAGCTTCAACTCTGTGGCCTTCCAGTCGCGTAAACGGCTCAACCACTGTTTGTCGTGACCACTGGGTATGTTCGAGCTGGAACCTGCCTGTTCACTGAATGAAGAACCAGAGTTGAATAAAAATTGGCCATAATTTAAGGAAATAACCAACGGAACATCAGTACCGGCAAAGGGAGACATTCCGACGTTTGATGAATTTACAGTAAGAGTGGGCTACTGAGGGATTAATCATTGAAGCCGATTTTCCGTGGGCAGATAAAACTTACTAGCTCAAATCACGGTATGGACACGCTGCTCGTTGTTCGTCTTCAGGATAGAGATGGGCATGTAAGGCCAAAGATTCATCTGCTGTTAAGTGCAGTGGACAGGACTTCCCACGTGTGCACCGCACGTTGGGTAAAAAAAAACTATCGAGAAGCGCACCGCCCCTTTGGAGGACACTAGTAGGTCACACTGCTTGAGCAATGTATGATTCCAAAATAGCCAAATTTTGGCACTTATGTGTGGACGATATTTTTGCCAGTATGCGACCTAACAATTTTAGAGATCGTTCCATCCTCATAGCCTATAAAACATACTTGGGACCACCTTCCGTCCGCCCAAGGGATCTGTCCATCCGGTCAAAATTTTGGCTTTCTGTTCGCATAGGGACCGAACATGGACAGAATAAAGCAGTGTCCTCCCTTTGTGGAGTTATATATTTTCCACTGGAAAGTATATTGATGGATATCAATGTACAGCAACGGATATTGCTGGACACCGATGGATGTTGACAGTCATCGTGGGTTGTCGTTCGTTATCGTTAGGTCATCACTAGATACTGGATAATACTCAGCGATTCCTGATGGAACTAGTGCCATCCAAGTGCCATCGTTCTCAAGTATCTTCCATTAGCGCCCATTGAGATCCATTAATAATCGCCAAGCTTTTATGCACCCTCATTCACGTCCGAGGCTCGCGGCCTACATCACATCCTTATCTATTTGATAATTTGCCACATAGCCGTTCAATTACTGCAATGTCATACAGGTTCATGTCTAGACACCGCCATGCATTGCTCGTGTTGGGACCAGTGATTCCCAGCATTAGCCAATAATTTCCACCTCCGATAGGGTTACATACTACGAGCAAGCCGGGTATGGCTGGAAACGGGCTTCAATACATTAAGCGATTGGAAAAGGACACTGGAGAACAATGTTACCCATTGGAGGCGCCAGTGACAGACGTTGGTGTTTGTTGGAGGTTACCGAGTGCCATCATTGATTTCCAATCTCGGAGTGGCTGTGCTTGCCTTCGGGAAATTTCCAGCTCCGGGCATATTACTGCCTTTAGGCTGTGAATTGGTCGTACTTGTTACTCCCTGTCAATTTCTTGAGTTTTGTGGAAAATCACCTTTTTTTTTATTTTTTTTAGCGCACCACCTCTCCTTTGGGCCAGATTTATGGCCAGATCGGGTCGAATACTAATTCCACAGGTCTTCGGTCTCATTTTGGAAATTCAAGAGCCAGGAAGTCAGTTAAGAATCTGCAATTAGCAAGTGAATTTCAAAAAGTAGTCCGAAGACTTGCTGCGGAGATGCTGAAAAAGTAATATGACGCGTCCATTTTGAGGCAAACGCGATCGCAAAATCACGTTCTATATCCCATGGTACGTATACAAGCATTGCAGCTTCTGTCATAGACGGAAAAACAACACATTTTGTTGGCGATCCTTGTTTGGAAATGGAAGAACACTTACTGCAGAAGCGAAGGCAAAACTCCAGGACTTTTGGAAGAACTATCAGTAACTTATCGTTGACGAGTACTCCATGCAGGTCAAGGATTTTTTGGCGCTAGCATCACAGAATATCAGTATAGCAAAAGAGGGAGGCCCAGAACCAGCACACGAAATCGTTTGGTGGAATAAATGTCATCATTTGTTGCGATCTCCACCAATTTCCGCCTGTTGTACGGTCTATTCGTGATGCTCTAATTTACCCTTCGGATGAATTTCGTGACTCGCATGAATCACAGGTCGGACGGGAAATTTATGAAGAATTTGAGACGGTGGTAATGTTAAAAGAGCAGATGTGAGTACAGATAACGCATGATTTTCTTCAGCATCTATGTACGTCATGGCCAGGTCAAAGAACACCACCTAAAGATGTTGAGAAAGTTGGTGATTGGGAAAGCGCAGCAGCTCCAAGTCCACTTCAGTGCGGACCCCTGGAATCGGTAGGAATGCCCCTAATCCGATGACGACGAAGAATGTTTTTCCGATGAGGGAGAGTAATTGGCAGTGAAGATGGACGCGACAGTGTTTGGGGGAGGTGGCAAGTTGTTGACTACTTCAGAAGACTGACCCATTGTGGATACAGCCTTCGATACCATTATTTCAATCCTTTTTCCCTTTCCAATCGAAATCGAATAGACGGCTGGACCACTTACATGTCGCGATGGGTTATGTTCGAGCTGGAACCTGCCTTTGCACTGAATAGTGGAGCCACGGTTGAGAGAAAAAATTTAAAAAAATAACCTACGAAATATCACTACGAAAAAAGGGAGACATGCTGAGCCCGTGGTGACGCTTGATAAATTGACGCTAAGAGTGGGTACTGGAGGGGCTGAAAGTTTGTCGAATTCGTGAATAGACAAAACTTACCAACTCAAATCAGGGTATCAACGCGCTCATATTTCATCTTCAACAATCGAGATGGGATGATGTAAGGCAAAATATTCATTCGAAACAACCTGAGGCATGTCAGAGGCGTGATCATGATTGGAACCTAAGATTCAAGTTTCCCGTTGGGTGCACAGGTATTTAACCGTCCGGCAAGCTCCGGGGATACAACTTTTTGTACTGTATTTTCGCATTTATAGCACTTTTTTTGGTTATTCCTTTGTCAAACTTGGGATTAGTATATGAGAGAGCTATTTCCAGAGTCCTACATCGTTACTATGTTCAGAAACGCCGTGAGCATAACTAGTGGCTTTGCAGCCCCGTGATCGCTCGGCATGCCAAGCTCGATCACGTGGGTCCCTGAACCCTCGTGTTTTAGGCGTGTGCTGGCTCGTGGTGGCGTGTTTCTGTTTCGACCTGGGTTTATATCCTACCCAAGGTCGTTTCCGTTTCCCCATTATCTTTTTCTCCTTTCCATGGCGTCGTGAGTGTCGACATCGAACTACCTTGTAATTATATTGATTTCTCTGATACAGCACGGCCATGTCAGTGTTGCCCTTTATTGGGTACTTTCTCCTCATCGGCGTCGTCTTTTACCTGGTTCTGCGGGTGGTCCGATATATTAAGTCAGCGAGAGGCACTTCTTCCGCTGCTTCATTGCCCAAGCCCGTTTCTGGCAATACCGGGAAGAGTTTATTTTCGCTGGGACGCATAACAGCTTGGGGCTGGAGGAATTGGAAAGCGGCGCTGCCGCGTGTTCCATGGGCGACTGCCAGTGTGTCAGTGACCACGGGGCGAGCTCCTATCACGAAGAATACCAAAAATCTGAGCGTGGAACTTTTGCCGACAACGGGGCTTCCTCCGCCTCCGTCGACGACGTCAACAGCATCCAATAGCTTGATGCCAACGGCACCACTCGTGGACATAGGGGGTCCATCGACACCTCCGCTTACATCTACCTCTGCATTTTCCTCGTTCCCAGCAACCCCACGGACGCCCTCTCCGCCTTCACATAATCTTTTAGGTCAATTGTCTGCCCAATTGTCCGTGAAACCCATATATCCCACCCCAGCGCACCACTCATATCCACGTCCACCATCCCCTCATGCTCTCCTCGCTACCACACCACCACAAAAACACGGATCACACAAGCGTAGTCGAAGCCTTGGCGGCGTGTCAGTTCGCAGACTTTCTGGAGGTACTTCGGGATTACGAAACGCGGTTCGGCCAAATTCCGATATTGAGGTAGAGATGAAGGAAATACGGGCTGGGGTACAGAAAGGCCAAGAACACGTGCGGGGAACGAGTAGAGAGCATTTATTGATCGATTTCTCCTCATCAGGTTCGAGCGGCGAGGAAGAAGGGGAAGACGTATCCCCCGCTGCATCGGATATTGGCGTGCTTCCACTGCACGGTCGTGGGCATCCTCAGCCCCATTTTGTCTCAGGATATGGCTACTCGGTTTCGGGGCCCCCGGTCCAACCCGTCCGTGTTGACGCGCGAACAGTTGGCCGTCATGTTCCACTTGTTGATCTAGGAGACCAAGACACCGCTACGCAGGATGAGAACAGTCTCGACGATGCCTGGCGGTGGTTTGGCTCTGACCAGTCTTTGGCATCTTCCTCTTCCATCTCGTCTTCTTCGTCAGTGACAACGACGCCGTACGCCCTCAAGAATATCTCCTCCGAGACTTCTAAGTTTGAAACCCTCGTTGACGTCGATGTGGATTCCGACGAAGCACCAATCGAGCTGGTCTCGGTCCCGCAAACCATCCACGTCCGACATATGGCGGCAGACGGTACCCACATCAAAGACTCTCTTCACGTAATCGAGGCTAAACCCATAGCCCTCGTGGACATCGACGACAACGCATCGCCCAGAGAAGCCAACCTCGTTGATCTTGAAACCAACGAAGTTGGGAAGGAGCACATTCCGGCTTTGGTGCCGCTCTCCAAGTCCCCAAACCCTGAATCAACACATACGTCCACCGCATTTGAGGCTGAAGCAGGATACTCCCATCCGTTGGAAATCGAAGCCGAGTCCGTTCATGTCCAGGTCAGACCGAAGTTTGTACTTCTGGAAAACCCTCTGCCCGCCGACCCTGAGGCGTCGTTGTTATTTGGGATCGAGGCGCAAAACCCACAACGTGCAGCGGATCCGGAACCCGAACACCCGGAGGAATCGCAACTCCTTGCAGAAAGCGTTGCACCGCAGGTCCTTGTTGACGTCGACGTTGATGCTGGACATCCGTCCGTCGATTCAGGGATTTCCACAAGGCCCGAGCAGGATTCCTCCTCATGGACCTGGGATGAAGTCGACGTTGAGGATCCTTGGAACCAACACCTTTCTATGGGCGAGAGCATCGTCTCGAACCCGGAATCGGACCTCATTACTTTCCCTGGTGGTGCACTCTCTCCCACAGCGGACGACGCGCCCGATGGTATGGTGCAAGACGATCATGAGGTTGAAGAGCTAGGCGTGTTGGAGATGAGCCCTGGAGGATCCTTGCTGCCTACGGCTATCGAGGACGAGCTGGAGCGTGAGGGGCAAGATGGTGTTCCCGTGTTTGATTTGGAGAGTATCGAGGTCGAAGAGGAACAGTCGAGCCCAAGGCTTCCGACTGAGGAAGTGGAATTCGAGGAGGAGATAACACCCAAGCCGACGCCTGTCACTAGTGTTGTTGAGCTGCCTGAGGTTGTTGTCATGGATGTGGAGGAGGAAGATTTCGTGTACGAACCCCAGGTCGAGAAGACAATGGGCAGTCCCCTCGAGGACGACGAGGTCTTCGTCTACCCTGATCCGGACCTTCCTTCCCTCCCTCTGGCTCTCGAAGACGCACCCACAACGGAGCAGCCCATGCCAACGACATTATCTGTATTCGCAGAGGCACTCGAAGCACAGATGAATACGCACCTCGCCGCTGGATCTACCTTAAGCCCATCGGAGGATGGTGCTGAGAAACAGCACCTCGTCGTGCCCGCCTCGCAACGACTACCATCATCTCAGACACCAACTCCGCCTGCATCTCCACCTCCTATGTTAGGCTCGCACCCGCCTCAATCGCACACGCACACTCACCTCCGCGTTCTCAATCCCAGTACGAACGCCTCGAGAAACGGCTCTCGCATATCATCCCCTGTGTCGCCTACTCCTCGTCTGGCCGTCGTCCTCCCACTGCTGGAGCAGGAAGGGCGAGGAGAGGATAAAGAGAATGATACGCCTACTGCGATGACCGTGGGTCGGTTCTCGGAATCGTTGCTTGCAACGAAGCCGCTGTGGTCAATCCGCGCGTCAGATGCGCCTGCGCTGGGTATCCCTAGCCCTGGTGGTGTGCTTGGCGCGAGCCCCAGGATGAGGCGCAGTGTGTTGGGTGATGTGGATTCGAATGCAAAGGAGGTCGTTGAGGCTAAGGAGGAGAAGAAGGAACACAAGGAGCGGGTCGAAGAGGATATTCTGTTGCCTGAGACTGAAGTCGAAACGAAGATCGATTCAGAAAGCGAAGCAGACCCTGCCCCCGCCGTCATCGAACAACCTACGTCTGACCACGAAACAGCACCCGCTATGAAACTCTCCACTTCCCTTCCTGGCTCCTTCCCAGATGTCGAATCCACTCCCGAGGTTGTCGAATCGCCGTCGCCCGTTGCTCCTGCTGCTGTTGCTACGACCACCATTCGTCGACCTGTGCCTACGCCTAATGGCGCAGCGATGACGCAGTTCGTCATCCCCTCTGCACGCACACTGGTGCGCTCGCCCCTTGACATCGCGTTGGCGATGCAGATGCGCCCTGGCCTCGGTGCAGGTGCGGATCCGGCTTGGATGGTGCGCTTCCTGATGGCTGTGTTTGGGTGGATGGCGGTCGCTGTCGCTGGAGGCGATTTCTGAGTGTCTCGTTTTCCTTTCTTGTTTCCTCTTTCTCTTTTCCCCCCATTCCGTCTTTTCGTCTTTGAATTGGAGTTTTTTTCTGTCCCCTTTCTTTTTTTGCACGATACTTTCATGACCGCATTTGCACACGATTCCCATTCACGACTTCATGATTTATTCCCCTTTGCAACTCGAACTTTCGAGGTTGTGATGATGGTTCAGGACCATCTTTACTGTCGGATAATTGTGTCCGATATTTTGAGCTCTGCTCTATGCATATTATTTCCACCCATTTGCTATCGTTCACTATCTAACTTCCTCCGCATTTTTCTTCTTTCTTTCTTTACATACACTGGAACGCAATGGATTTCTCACACGCACTCTCACACGCACTCTCACACACTCTCATACGCACTCTCACACACTCTCATACGCAATTCCATACATTAAATACCTCCCTAAGTGTCCCATCGAGTTACCCATCATCGTATTATATCGTTTCTTTCGTTGCAATTATTCCAGTTCTACAACCATACCTTTTGCATATACGTCTTCGGAACCATAACTATGCATGCAATCTACCTTCGTTGCCATTACATGACGACTTGGGAGATATCGGGACATGAATCGTTGCAAAGCAATGGTGGCTAACATGAACAAGGAGTTATAGTACAAACTTAGGTCTGTAAAAAAAGACTAAGAAGAGGATAAAGGATAGTAACCATTCACACCGGCAGAGCTATTTTTCCCTCGGCAGCTACACTCCAGAGCTCATATCCTTTCGAAAGATGATTGGAAAATATCCCAGTCGTGAATGCATATGCGGGATTCAGCCACTTCGTAACCAAAAACTGCAGCAACACCTCGAATAACACCAGGGGGATGACGAGCACCAGTACGCCTACCCACCCACACAACGCAGAATATCCAACAGATATAGATGGGTCTCTGAGCCGAAAGATCAATGCTCCCATCGTAACCCCAAAGACGAGTGATAACAGCGGCCGGACGGATGTACGGCGGACGGGTCGGGCGAAGCAGGATGCGTCGTCGTTATCGTCTTCGAAATCGTAGTCAGTTAGCTTTGCGTAGATGACCCCTGCCGCTACGCCAGTTATAAAACCGATCGGGGCTCCAATAGCACCGATTATAGCAGCGTTGACTGGAGATAGGAAAATGGGTTGGAGGGCGGGAGGAAGCTGTCCTTCATAATAAGCTTCAAATACCCGGCGTACGACGGCGTTCCCAGTGATACTGAACATACTTCAGAGTCAAAAGACATTTCAATAATTGGAAAAAAACAAGATGGTAACGTACACGACGACGCTAACGTGTCCAAGCTGCAGCCCAACCGCGATCCCGAACAAAAGTCTGCAGACAATCAAATTCAAATCGAGTTATAGAAATCGTAGGTCTCTACTCACAGGATAGATACCAGCATTCCCAAAGATCCAGGAAGGAAATAAGCGAGTACAATCCAAACCCTCGAGAGCCACTTGGAAAAGGCCAGCATGGTCGCTGGCAGACTTCTCTTCTGAGCAAGTGCCAAACCTGAGTGGGTGTTGTTTCAGGGTTATAGGAGAATGCCCCGCATAACGTTCTTATAGTACTAAGCCATCAGCCTTCTTTGCTCTTCTCGCGTTTTTGGCTCCCAAAAAAAGTTAGATCAGAGGAAATAGAAGTTATAGAACTTTCTCCAAATTACATACAAATTTCTGATGGAACAGGTAGCAAACAGGATCGAAAATATACGCGGACTGTTTAGGTTCTGACTTTCACTGCCGTAACCGAACTATTTTGCGGGGGGGTGCAAAATCCTTCGGCAAGTTGTTAAGTAGAATCTTGCCATTACATTTTCTATCCCGATAAGGACTCACGTGACCGCTTGTGATTCTGACAACAAGTTGCTCGTCTATCCGTCCTTTTCTCGTCTTTTCGTAACTCCCAGTAAATAGCTAGCGAGGTCGCTACGGTTACCTGAATTACTTATGTAATGTAGTTAGCTAATACATCCATTCGATTCCATGCCATCCATTTTTTGTCCATTTTGCATGTGCATCCCCGGCAAAATAGTTACGAGTCCTATT
>Ga0307513_10011929_pt1 | contig 10758 bp, 9 predicted proteins | sample 15_EM_MG_FD_202174 | JGI IMG/M metagenome (GOLD analysis project Ga0307513, IMG submission 202174) | Populus trichocarpa ectomycorrhiza microbial communities from riparian zone in the Pacific Northwest, United States - 15_EM | ecosystem: Host-associated > Plants > Roots > Unclassified | place...
CAGAGCACTTGACAAAAGAGGGCAGGCACGTGATCGTCACAATGTGACTGTCACGTTCTTACCGTAAAATCACAAATTTGTACAATAAAAGTCCCTAAGACCCTGGACGTAAACGTCCCGGGAATGTGTTATCCTGCAGATATCTTCGTTCTTCCCTGCGTCGATTTTTTACGTCAGTTCTCTATGCGTATACACGGATTACGGTCAACCAGTGCCTGTATCCCTTCGGTTTGAGGTCCGCTTTGTCACTGCTAAGCTCAATGTCGGACGTCCTCGACCGATCCCTCGATCTCGAGTTGAGTGCGTCACTCAGACACGTCTCTCTCGTCGCTATCATTCTCATTTTCCTCGAGGGGTGGTACGGCTCTGGCTATCCCTAGTGTCGTCATTGTGTTCAAACCACAGGAGAAGACGTCGAAATCCTCCACAGGAGATCCGTATCACTTTCCGCACTGGACTCCTCCGGACAGCTAGGAAGGCACCAAACGGACCGGGGGCGAAATCTATTGAGTCGACGAGTTACAGGGACTGGAGAGAGCTATTGAGGTAAACGCCGTGGTTTTGAGCGGGTCCTGGTTCCTGGAGTTGGTCTCGGAGGGCTTTCTTTAGAGATTTCGCAACTCGGTTCGTTCCCTCGTTCCCTCGGGTCGCACAGTGCTGATTCGTCTCGTTAGGAGGCAAGCGTTCGTATCAACATCACGTCTAGGCTTCTTTTCTCTTCCCAAACAGCACGAAAGGTGAGCAAACGGGTTCTCTATAAATACAAAACGCGGCTCCTCAAGGCCGCCACTTCATCTTCTCAGAATCACTAGTACGCTCGCATCCAATTACCTCTACAGTCCCCCCGCACTCGTTCACAAGCAAAGCCCCGAATTCAACCGGCTCGGTCGCCCTGCTGGCCTCATCCAGACTCGGTCCCAACTAGGGTGTGGTAAAAAAACGCGTCGTGTTTCTCACTAACTGTTTCTAACTCGTGCACCACCGGCGTACTCGCTCACGGCGACTTTCACCCGTTACTAACCACCACGCGCACATTCCGTTAGAAACTCGTTCACTGGGGTTAGAATGTAGTTATAAACAGTCGAGTATACTATAGATTCTTCCGATCGTCATTCGTGTGCGCCTCATTATCAGCCTCCCCTGCAGTCGTGGGTTGCCCGGGTGTCTCGTAATTTTTCAAGAAAACGACAAGTTTCTTCTCGGAGAGCATCCACCAGAGTACAGAGCTTAAGTTAACCGCGTAGTTCAGAATCAGGGCGGACATCTGGCGGCATGCAATCCCCGATGTCAGGAGGCGGGCTCTTTTCCGAGACTTTCTTCTTCTTCCTCGTTCTCAAGCCCTGAGCCACCGTCCGAGAGTGAGGGCCTGACGCCGCGAGGCGGCGTTGAAGATCTCTTCTTCAACCTTATAAAGTGCGACAATTGGTCGCCTTCGGGCTGTGGCTGCTTTTCTTTCCCGGCAAAGAACTGAGCATATCGAACGTTAATGCTTGGGGATGTATAGACTTACCGGTTAGAAGGCCCATTGATGAATATAAACCACCTTGGCAATGGTGCCCATATTCTCCCGGTTGCGCAGGTCGGAGTCGAACAAAGCAAAGTTTGATGCAGTCTGTTCGTGCCTAGTGGCCGGACCCTTTGGGGTTACAAATGGGGGATCCTGCGTCTCGTTCTTCACAGCAGGTTACGAACGGTTGTTAACTGTGTTAAGAACTCATTAAAAATTCTGGTATTTTTCACGGCACCTTGGTTCCAACGTCACCCCAGATGTAGTCCACGATAAGAGGCCAAATTAGATCAAGACGACGTCGGGTTCCAGACGGGTAAACGTGTCGGACGCTCTTGATCGCATTGGGTGAAGCGTCCAAGAGTGCTCACCAAGAACTGGGTGGCGACGAAGATTATCGGGGAGTGCGCTGTCGGACATTCTTCCAGGTGAAACGTGTCTGGGGCCACGGGACGACTCCTGGGAATGACACCGGTCCGAACGCCGAGACCCGAGAGCGTTGATAGCTTGTGAGTTGTTGAAGGGGTGTAACGGGTGTCGACCCGGATCGGATGCTGCTCGAGATTGTCACCGACCGTGGGATCGTCCGACGCCCCATGGAATCCCCCTAACTACACTTTTCTCCGCCACAAGGACTAACCGCCGCATGTGCTTGGCAGACATGATTATCTGGCGATCCGAGTTCGTGAGGTTGAGTGGCGATGAGCGACCTTAGGGGAAAACGCGTCTTGCCCGTGGGCATCTCTGCTGTACCCGTGCATCGAGATCAGAACCTCAAATCAGCATCCGTTCCCCCACGCCGTTTTTCGCGGTTCCCCCCGTCGCCTCCACGTCCCACCCCCTTTCCCTCTGGTTTCTGAACATCTTTCGTGCAGTGTAAGAATCACGGATAGCAGATTACAACAAGTACACGACTACCAGCCAACCACCCGCTCCGGTCCCGCAAGAGCTGACGGATCCCACCGCAACACCGAGTCCGAAGCTGCCACCATGGCTGTTGTTTCAATCGCATGTTTATTTGGAGAAGACTTCCGGTTGCCGAGCCTCGACGGACGAGACACTCACGTTAATGGTGTTTTGCAAAACCAGGTTGGGCTCGGGGTTATCACCGCGGAAGGGGCTTTCAGGGGATATTCGGTGAGTCTCTTTGTGCTCTTCTCTACCTCCTGCGACCGCCCTCCGAGATGGCTCCCCCCTTCCCTTCCCTTCCTCCGAATGTCGTCTGTTCCCAAGGTTGTAATCTCTGGGTTCCGGGGCTGATCTGCCATCACCTTCTGTATCTCCCAACATTGGGACTGATGTAGGAGTTATGACGCTTTGCGAACGTAAATAACGTGGCACATCTGCCTCAAATTCACTTGGGTAGGTCGGGGATTTTGCGGGTACTGAGATTTATTGATCGCGTTTTCTAGGAGTATACGCTACCACCGGTGTCGACGTACTTCGTCTGAATTCGGTCGATTGGATTGCGAAGATCGGGAGTTGGAGGCCGACGTCCCCCTCGGGCCCAACGGGTGCTTGAACCTCGCGAGGATTGAGAACATGGGGGTAACACAGTTGCCCCCAACAATCTTTGGTCTCTGACATTTAGCTTTGGCCCTTTCGCCTTCTCGCAGTCGTTCGTCCCCGTTAGCCGATCGATCCTTGGAGAATGAAGAGACTCGAACCTGGATTCCTACGTTCCTTGTCCTCAATCGCAATCGAGTATCTTGAAGGTGCCGAAGGTGCTATCACGCTCATAGGTAAAATTTTCATTTAGTTCATATCTGAGTTCGGTGTCTGACTGTTTTCAGAAGAAGTCAAAGAGCCTGTCCAACGACTCCGCGTCATCAGAGGACGCATCGTTTGGTACTCCAGAGATTGCGAGGACGTTCCCATTATCTCGAGACTGTTCTTCCTCGGTTTCGTCTCTTCTATCCTGTGACTACTCTTCGGACATAGTCTTGGCCCTGGACCATTGCATTGGGCTGTAAGCCTGGATGCATAATCCCTCCCGCAACCATTTTTGGCAGTGGGTCCTCAATACGAAATTTCCCAGCTTGCCACGACCTGGGTGAAGATTTGAGGGGTCCCCCACCCCGTCACGAGTGCCATCATATTTCTACTCGCTTCTGTTCTCCGATGCGCATTCTCTTCGTTGCCATCATCACGCGCGGTCGTACATGCCCCATTTCTTCCATACGATTCTCACTCCCACCCACACTGTATGCTTATGTCCTCGTCTTTCCCTTCGCTCTCTTTTGCGGCCCGATAGTGTAGTGCCATGTCTGCTCTTCGTCGTTACAGGTTCTGTAATGTACATACACTAAACCGCTCTTCTTTGAAAATTGTATGCACATCACCCCGTTTCTTGGTTCCCTCCCGACGCGACTTGGGATAAACATCGACATCACGGCGCCTGACCCCCGGGATCTAACTTCGGAACACCCATGACATCCACTCCGGTTCATGTATGACTTCAGCTCTACATCGCGAAGCTCCCTCGTTACCCGGTTGTGTGGACATTAAGGACAATTCGACTCTTTTTTTTCCTTGGGTGTAATGAATTCACCGGACTCGCGTGCATATACCGTCGACGCCGGGACACCCGATTGTGTGCGTTTCGGATATGCGCCACGTCTCTCCTCCTCTCCCGCCACCCTCCGCAACGAGCGACGAGAACAAAGCAGGCTTTCGGATGAAATCAAGCTAAAACGTGAGCGTATTCTTTGGATTCAGATCGTACCAGCTGGGTGAACTCGCTGTAGGTCTGAGAAAGCGTTGAATCAGACTTTGGGATCGTATTTCCTGTCCACCGCGAATCGGACTATGGCTTCCCGTGCGGAGTTGCTATACGAAAAGCGCATGGGTGGGGCGGACGGGTACGATAAGAATTTGAACACTGCATTGGCCTTCGTGAGTGGGAACTATATGCAGTGTGTGGGACAGAATTAATCCGATTCTAGGCCGGATTATTCTCCGCTATGACTTCAGTGTTCATTACCGACATCCAGCGGGCTACCAAAGAAGAAACGTGCGAAACTCCTTCGCGTGTTCGTTCAGAGTGCTAACGCCACCGCCTTCGGAGAACGCGTCAATCGTCCTTCCCTCGATTGGAAACTCTCCGACAACAACCACGTGGGCGTTCAATGCACAATGTACGCTGGTCTCACCGTCTCGCTCCTCGCTCCTCGCCTCGTCAGGCCTGGGAGGTTGTGGCTGAGCCGATACGATCAAATCGAGATGCGTGGGGCGCTGATATGGAGTCGACATCGGCATAGGGAGATTACTGGGATGGCGGCGCAGCACTTCGGTACCTCCCCACGGAACGTCAATCAAGCAGCCGCGGTGATATCGCCGCCCCGTCATTGGAATTCGTTTTCGATGTTTCCATCGTCCCCACCACTACGGCGTCATACGAGTGTCTGTGCGGAACCCCGGTTCCTTCCCTCGCTTATTACGACGTCCGCAAGAGCGGGTGGTATCGAAGACGCGGTCGCACCCTCAGGCCATCCCGGTCTCGGGCGCGGGATCGGTTCGTTGGCCCCAAGGGTGGCCCCGGAGGTGGGGCTGTATTTCGTCCGTGAAGTCCCGGTTCGTTTCTGGCGGGAAGAGACCAAAGGACCCCAAAGTTTCAACCCCCGCCCGACCATTGACAACACAGGCGGACTCTTTCGGAAGGAAACATCGATTCCTTTGTTCCGCTCGGCTCTCCTGGAGTGGGATGTAGAACCGGGACCATTGGAGGTAATGGAAAGCTGGACCCTCCCAGAACTCAACCAGGTTACCCCGTGTCGACACCGGCTTCCCCCACGAACGCCGTTCCAAATCGAACGGTCATTCGAATCGCTGTCGCGGATCCGACTCCTGTACCACCCTTCACGGAAAGAAATTTGGATCGGGAGGGGTTCATCTTGGATTCACGTTTACTTCATCGGATGTGGAGCATTTATGCCGACACGGAGATCGTATTCGCCGTGTTGTGGTCCATATGCGAGATTATTTCCCTCCAGTTCCAACCCACTCCCGATTCCTCCGTGACAATGACCCCGCAATGGCGACCCCGGCCCACCCCTGGTCACCTCAATGACTGTCAAAGCACCTAAAATCACTACCATGTCCTGAATTACATCGGGAACATGTTGACCGTCTCCAACAGTCCACCGCCTTCCGCTTTATTGGTAGTTTCAGCGTCGAAAATTTGCTAACACACTTTCAGGGAAGCTAGCGAAATTTGGAGAGGATTTAACGGGCAATGATTCGAAGGATATCCAGGGGTTTGGGCATGGGAGTAGCGTGTTATAAAGGTTGAGCACACCCCCACTGAGACGGCTATAGCCAAGGAGGTGCACGTATTTTCCGTTCACCCACATCCCATCTGAAATCCATCGCCTGTCGTGCCGTCCGTTCCTCTTTCCTCCTCCGACGTACATCATACGCACGCAGGTCGTGTTGATCGACGCAGAACCGTCAGTGAGAAAGTAGATTCTGTGGGAACTGCAACTCGTGCACCTGCGTCGGCTGCGTCGGAGGGGCTGACATGCTTGTACGACGTTCATCGGACTATTCACCGAGGCGAACTTTCTGCTATTTCGTTCGATGTGTTCTCGACCCCTACTGTGGTCGGGAACGAACACTTGTCACCAGAGTGGTTTGCTGACATACCTCAGGTTCTTCTTCAGTTTGCATAGGGATTCCACGACCCCATAGATACCAGCCACAACCCACTCTTCAACTCCAAGGGGCAAATCAAGACTTGCGACTTCGGAATATTGAGAGAGTTGACTGTTCAATTACCGACTCTTTTGTTGGTACCTCGACTTACATGAGCGTGAGTACTGCTTGATGTTCATCACGCGAGGACCGCGACTTGCTGTCAACATGGTATATAGCCTGAACGCATTCAAGGGGTCCAGTATACTGTCTAGGCGTCTGGCATGACCGGTCGCTCAGAGTTTCCTTGATCTAGCTTGTATCAGGTCTGCTCCTGTTCTCTGAAGACTAGGTTTTGGACAATTCGGGCTTTGAAGACATTCAGGGAACCTTGTCCCTCTGAAAGCGAATGTTCGTTGCCACATGGGATGGAAGAGGTCCAAGGAGAACAAGGAGAGGAAACAGAAGCATAGGGGTCAGCCTCCAGGGTGAGGTGATAACAGCAAGTGTTCTGAAGTTACTACAGAGTATTGTCAGTGAACTGGTGCCAGGGTTGACGCTAGAAGTGGGGTTCCAGAAAGCTGCTGAGGAGCTTGTGAATGCACAATATCAGGAAAAGGCCAAAGGGGCTGCCAATGGATGGCTTTTCCGGACTGCAGTGATGTGTTTGTTGCCCCAGCCAATAATTTGATTGTTGAATGCTGCCATGGATGGAGCATTCCCAGACATCTACCTTCTGGTCATGACCAATTGCAAGCCAGATCAACCTGTTTCTGCAGAGTTTATTACTTATCTCCTTTCTGTCACCATCAACATTGGTGGGAGAATACCCTCTGCTGCTCACCATCTGCCATTTTTGTTCACTCTTGTTGAGTTTTTCTCTCCCATTCCTATCTCTTCTGCCTGATCATATTTGTGAACTTGGTTGTCCCTCATGTTTTGTTTGTTTGCAAACCTTTGGATAAGTCAAAATCAATAAATACCTTGGTGGTTAGTTGTATGATACACACTGTGACCATTTTAGTCATCTGGAAAGGAGATTTTTGACACATAGAATTACAGGGATGAGTTAGTAGAATACATAAGCTACACAACACTAATTAGGTACATGATTGCACTCCAGAATCAACACCTCTCCAGAGTCATAACCAGCAACCAGGTAATGACCATCCCACTGTGCATCTGAGCACCTTGCAAGTCTCTCAGGGAGTTGGAAGACTACCTTTCCAGTAACTGTATCCTGGATCCCAGGTAGAAATGTTCTCCATGACCTAATACCACCAGCAAAATCCAGATGGGGTCTGTCTCAAGATGTGTCTACTAGCTTAACAGGAGATGAGCCTAAGATCCCAAAGTCCCACCCCTTAATTTTGTCATCAGGTGGGGGTGAATGAACCCAGACTCGTTGGTCATCAATGGTTAGGAGATCTGTTGATGGAATTAATTCTGGCTCAACTTCTCCTACAATCTCCCTTGTCTGTATAGATAGGGCTTGAATGTTGGGACAATAGAGATACCCATGCAAGCAGAAAACCTTTGATCCATCCCCTGATATCCTGAGGTCCATAATGCCACCTACAGGTGCATCTAATGTTCTGAGGAGTTCACCTTTCTCAGTATCCCAGATACAAATTTTCTTGTCTATGCACCAAACAGAGACCAGCCTGCCATCAGTCACCCTGGTGTCTATCTGTTGGGGGTCCTTGACTGGGGTTTGGAAGGATGCCTTACAGAGGCCAGTGGAGACACCCCAGATCTTCACCACTCCATCTGAGTGATTTGAGATGGCAATACCATCTTTTGCCTGAAGAGTGACAGACTTGACTGGAGCTGAAGCAAAGGGTGTAGACTTTTGATCAGCTGGGACTGGGTCTGTGGATAAGCCATCAATCTGCCAGAACTTGACTGAGTGGTCAGCTGATGCTGAGATGAGGGAGGAGGGGGAGGAAAATACAAGGGAGACAATGATATAAGCATGACCAATGAAGGTCTCAAGGAGGTGAGGGTCTGAGCCAGTAATGTCCCAAACATAGACAATACTGTCAGCAGCTATTGCAACAACTCTGTTATCAGGGGAGAAACAGCAGCACTGTATTTCTTCTTTGGCTGTATGAAATTTTGCCACAGTCCCTTTAGAGGCAGAGCTTTGGACTTCAACAGCTGACCCATTGCACATAGCAAACAGGGTACTATCTGATGAGAAAGTGATGCAAGAGCCATCATATTCAGGTGCAATTTGCTGACCACTGATGCCCCACTGCCAGACTTTGTTGCCAGATATGGACATGAGGTGTTTAGGGTCCAATGGAGAGAAGCAAACATAGTTCACAAAATGATTTTGTCCTATGATGTGATGGCACTCCCCTGTCTGAATGTCCCACAAACGAATTGTCTTGTCCAAAGATCCTGAAGCAATTGTGGTGCAGTCTGCTGAGATGGAGACAGAAGCAACCATGGATGTATGGCCCTGAAAGGTCTTGATAACCCCCCCAGTCTGCATATCCCATAGCTTAATGGTACTGTCACAACTGCCAGATACAAGTGATGCCCCACCTGGCAAGAAGACAAGGGATCTCACATAGTGAGTGTGCCCAGAAAGAATGGCTACCTGAATGCCTGTGATGGCATTGAGAATGATGATGGAACCAGAATGTAAACCAACTGCAATGGTATCTTTCCAGCATATGAGGCAACGTGGATAACTGCTGAACCAAACTGTGCGGAAACATTTTCCCCATGCCACTGAGACTCCCTTAACCACCCTGATCTCTTGTGAGGGCTCTATGCTGTAGCACCAATGAAGCCAGGACAAGGGAGGGGATATTGGGAGGGCAAAATTGTAGATGTAGGAGGGTGAGTCACATATTGTGTCAAAGTGCTCTAGGATGAGTCTCTGACTGTCAGTTGTCCACTGACATATGACTCCCGCCTGAATAAGTGTCAACATGGGGTCAAGTAACCAATTTTGTACAGCACTCACTGAGGTACACCATTTCTCAACATCACTTATGGCATAAACCCCAGCTCCAAGATTTCCTGTAAGTGCAAGGACCTCAATCCAATATGGCAAGCATGTTGTAAAGAATTGATTGATTCCCTCCTCCACTTCCTTGATACAGGAGGCACTACTAGGGATCTTCAGAAGGTGTTTTGTCCAAAATTGACATGCATATTTGAGGGCATCTCCAATGTGGACCTTGCAGTGAGCAGAAAGATTCTTGAGATCACTGATGATAGCATGGTCATCCAAGTTGCAGATATTCCTCTTCAACCTTTCCCTCATCAGTTCAAGGCATGAAAGTAGAATTTCTGCATGATGAACTGTAGACTCCACAAGGAACCTTATGTTTTTGCACCGCTCTGGGTCTGTGAGGAAGTCAGGAAATGACTTGTGGAAGGTGAGGATTGGATCTTCTGTCCCATCTGGAACAAGGAGGAGGGAATGGAGGGAGCGCAGAGTGCTGTGGATGTGTGATGTCTGAAGTTTCAACAGGTCTGAGAGACCCTTGATTGAGAGGGGGTTAAAGATGAGCACAATTGTCCCCACCACAGCCCTAAAGCAGAGATACCGCTGGCTATTGTCTGAGTGGATGCCACAGAATGCTTGCTCCAGGACCTTGGTGTAGAGTTGGTCAATTCCAGACTTTCCTTCTTCAGCAGTGCTTTGTGGAAGGGAGGTGATGAGAGCAAGGCTCTCAGTGGGTGAATCATTGTCAGAAGCAACAAATTTGACAACTGTTGAGGCATAGATGAAGAATCCAGCTGCCTTCTTGCACAGGATTTTGATATCAGATGAGCTTGGCCAATCTTCTGTCAGGTCGCAGTCACTTCGGTTCTTGGCAAGGTGGGTTAACTGCATTCGAAAGAAGAGCTTGATATCACTGTTCACTGCTTCTGGCTTGACCTCATGGAGCTTGAGGATTTCTGTGATAGGGACAAGTGACTGCAAGCGAAATCCAGAGCGAATTCGGGGTTCGGGCCGTCCGGTGATGAAGAATTTGACATTGGGGATTTCGTCCACATAGTGGGAGAGTACTGAAAGAATGGCAGAGGCAGGTTCTTTGTCCTTACACTCATCCAGGGCATCAATAATGATAAGTGTCCGAACTTGTGAGGCTTTTAGCGGGCCAACAATAATCCTCTCCATCTGTGAGCAGAGAGATTCCTGTCCGATGTCAGGGTCCGCCCTCAAGACTTGGACCAACTGTTGTCGAAATAGGATGTACCGGCGGGCAAGTTGAAAAGCGAGAGTTGGGAAGATTGCTTGAAGATTGCTTCTATCCGCGAAATCCGCGAGCAAAAGAAACTCGCACCAAGCATTCCATCCGCAAAGCTGATCTCTGCGAACGTCTGAGCGACAGTCGACTTTCCGGTCCCCGCAAGGCCATTGAGCCAGAACACGGGGCGGTCCCGTTCGTCCCCCAGCCAGCGTTCGAGTTGCAGAAGTACGTCCGTCCTAGTTCCCCTCAGGCACCCCTGCCTGTTCCCAGAACGGTATCCCGCGTCGGCGGTGCGACGGATCTTTTCCAGGAGGTGGTGATCCGCATCTCCCTATTTGCAAGTTAATACAAAGGGTGGGACTCAAGGGAGTGGGACTCACGATCTTCTGACAGCCCCCG
>Ga0307513_10011930_pt1 | contig 10757 bp, 6 predicted proteins | sample 15_EM_MG_FD_202174 | JGI IMG/M metagenome (GOLD analysis project Ga0307513, IMG submission 202174) | Populus trichocarpa ectomycorrhiza microbial communities from riparian zone in the Pacific Northwest, United States - 15_EM | ecosystem: Host-associated > Plants > Roots > Unclassified | place...
CTTGTGCGCAATGCAACTAGAGCGACAATAGTGCAAAGGTGAGCGCTAAGGACAACAACAGTGACGGGAATGATGAACGGTGAATCAGGCGAGCAGCGCCATCGTCCGAGAGACCCGAGTCGTTAATCAACCCCGATACCGGTACTGTTGACAATCGGTTGTCCGGCCATGGGGTACGTAGTAACCGTAGTCGTAGTCGTAGTCATCGTAGTCGCGGTCGTAGTCGCGGTCGTAGTCGCAGTCGTAGTCGTAGGTAAACTCTGAGGAGCCTCATCAGTCGCCCTTCGTCTTCTCCTTCGGCGACTAAAAATAATACAATCGACAAATCAGTCAGCAAAGCAGACAAAACCTAACCCGCACACAAACGCAAACGCACCGGGGGAACAGAGGACCTCGGGGCATTGGCCGAGTGTCGAGGTCGAGGGCGACATTCGCGGCAGCGTGGAGACCCTACGCGAGAAGAATTCAAAGATTCAGCTTCCGTTTTCGTTGCCGGTAGGAGGTTGAGCGCTCACCTCGATCCACTGCACGACGCCTTCCATATCCGGGGCCTGCAACAAGAACTGCTCTCCTTCACTTCTCACCCGAATCACGTTCTTCCGCCTCAAGTAATCCGTCGCCAATCCACTCTCGGCATTTTGTAACGTAAACCGCTTGATGAGCGCATTAGGATTTGGTTCGTAGCCGATCCCGGTTCCGCCATTGTCCATCAGAGGTTTACCACTGGGGCCATGAGCGCGCCCCTGTGCATAATTGACGCGATTGGTCTTGGTCTTGCCCTTGCCTTGGCTCTTGGGATCTGAGAGGGTTGAGAGGGTGGTGGTGGTGGTGGTGGTGGTCGAGAGGGTAGGACGAGCCGTCGACGAAGCATGTTGAACAACATTGGAAACGGCAGAAACGATCGACGGTCCAATATTCATGTGCATAGACCGTCGGCTGGTGTGTGAACGCGAGTATCCCGAGTAGGTTGAACTGGCTGCATGGCTCGTCCCACTATTGCTGGAAGGCGCGACGGACAAACTGCTGTTCCTAGAAGGCTGAGAGTTGGAAGTCCCTGTCGGTGTGGCAATCCTCGTCAGGCTGAAGGAGGACCGGGAAGGTGCGCGACTGTTTGAACCACTGGGCGCTTGGCTGGTAGGAGGCAGTGGAGAGCCCGTAACTCCAGGCTGGGGAGGAGGGACTGTCGTCGGTGTTGTCAGTGCGTTCAGCTGAGCATTATTCAATGTTAGCGCCTTGGTCTTAGTTTCGGGCATGATGAACTTGTGGGTCAGTGGTATATTGGCGTGTTGAGTCTGTCTCGGGCCAGGTGACGAAGCCGCACCCTGAGCTGCAGTATCAACCACCGAGTTCCCACCGATACTCCTCGTCACCGCTGTGTGACCACTGGACGAAGCACTGGAAGAGCGAGGATACGGCGAACTACCAGCTGAACCCATCCCGTCCCGATGTGTTGTTGGCTGTCCCCGGGCGGGTGGAGATGCAAGCCCCCCAAATTTCTGCGTAAGATGTCCGACCTTGTACACTAGAAGGGTCGTACCACGGAGTTCACACCACACCTTCTTCCAACTCCGATTGAGTGCCTGGAGACCAGGAGCGGAAAACTCCACTTTCCGCGACAACAAACCCGTAAGTAGAATGTCGTTCCAATACGGAGGGAGAGCCTCCTTGTCTTCGTCTTCCCTCGGCGTAGGTGCTGTATACGGAGGCGGGTCAAATGCAGGGTAGACTGGCTCTGCTTCTTCCTCGGCTTTCTGGCTGGGCATATGCATCGGAACCGAAGAATGCCGGCGCAATGTGGGCTGCCGAGAAGGTGGCTTGAGAAAATTTGAACCCTGGACTGGAGTGGGAGGAGGCACGACCCAGCTCATAGAGGACCGGTCTACCGCTTTGCCCTTGATCGGCGAAGAGGCAAGGTCTGGGAGAGTCGATTCTGCGTCTAGAGCATCTTTGTCCTTCGCATCGTGTTGGTCATGTTCGGTTGTTGGAGTGGGAGGTACGAGTTCGACCATACTCTTCGAAGCCTGCCGGTATACCGAGGGTCTCCTTCTCGAGAACGTTGGAGATGGGACTTGAGGAGTCCTGTCATCACCAGCCACTGAGAAGTCTTGTAGGACTCCTTCTGCATCAATCGGGGATTCCCGGATGGTTTCAGTAGCAGGGAGATGGGAAGAACTCTGCCTGGTCGGGGTCGGCTTGTTGTTGAAGTAGTCTCTTAGTCGTGGCGTAGTGGGAGATGGGGGTACATGGCCCTCTTTGTCAACATGAGAGCCGGAAATGGCCATTACTGCACCAATGGGCGTGCGTTTCGAGCCAGATCCCGACGCATTCCTAGAGAGGGGTGCGAAGGTGGAGGATGAAGGTGAAACGGGCGCTGATGGTCGTATCCCCTGCGCTTGATATGCAGCCGAAAACTGACTTCTGAACGTTCCAGTGGGAGTCGCCCAAGACGCGCTGGAGATCGTTCCGCATGGAGTGCCCCCATCTCGAGGAGTAAGGTACACACTTTCGCGCGTCGTTGAATAGCTGTGAGACGAGTCCCTCCTAGACAACGAGATCGGGCCGGGTCGTCCGTACGTCGTCTCAGCAGCAAGGATGCCATTCATGGCTTGTAACCGCTGGGATAGCCGAACAGAGGCCCTCCTTTCCAACTCGTTAGCGACCTCTTTGGAGTTGAGCAATACGCTCGAGCGCGCGTCGAAATAGACAGAATCGTCGGAATCGCTCGCCTCCTGTTCCGCTTCTACTCTGATAGTAGCTGTCTCTACACAGCTTGTACACTCCGAATCTGGTTCTTCGACGCTCGTGTCAATCGAAGGTCGCGAAGGTGCGTCTTCTCGCGACTCTTCGTCGTCAATCCCTTCCAAGTCTTCGTCTTCCATTTCATCCTCCAAGCGTACATCTCCACTGGAACCGTCGTCCATATCGTCGTCTTGCTCACCCATGACGCTCAAGCTCGGCATCGCGGCAACTTGAAGCGAAGTCGCTCGCCATGTAGGCGTACAACCGGAGTCGCGCGCTCGCGAACAGTCGTTGCGTACAGAGGGATCACGTTCAATTGTCTCACTCTCCGTGGGCCATTGGACACGCTGGGGTGATGAACCCGAGGGTAGCGATGCTGGGATCAACGGCTGTGGAAGCAGGGGGGTCCTTAGCACAATTGAGGGCGTAGTTCGCATCCCAGGTATAGGGCTCCTTGCGGGCGGCAAGGTAGAGGAACGAGGAATGGGGATATGAAGTGTGGGCTTGCGGGGCCTGGTACGCCCTGTATTCGTGCTCGAGGGTGTCTGTGATAGAGGGGAAGCAGGTGCTGAAGCCGGACGTGAAGGACTAGTTAGTGGGGGAGGAGGTTGTCGCTGAGGCTTTAGAGGTGGCGATGTTGACTGCGAGGATTTCTGCCCAAAACCAAAAATCGAGTTGGCAGACACGAATAAAGTCTGTCGAGTCTTGGCCTGTGCTGGTGTGGCGGGTGTCGGAGATGACACAAAAGTGAATTTCGACCGATTTGGCTTAACTCCGGTAGGCTGAGTGGACATAGACGCGTCCTTATGAGGTCCCACGGAGCTTGCTGGACTGTCTGAGCGGACGTCTGTTTTATCTTCTGAATGCCGCCAAGCAGGCTGCGCTTTATTGAAAAAGCTGCCCGTGCTCAGTGCTTGTCGGGGGTTGGTATACATTGGGACGTCTCCAGGCGGTGGTAAGGGCACCTTCGGAGGACCTTGAAAGTCGATGCTCTGCCTGGGCGGTGTAACCGGGCTAACAGCTGCGCTCCCCGTGTTTAATGAATCCTTCGAACCGATACGGCCGCCAAGAGTGAATACACGTCTGAAGGAGAGAGAGGATGACTTGATGCGCGACTGACGAGATTGCTGTGGGGAGGGGGTGGGTGGTGGGCGTACAGTTTGCATGGACCCGCGAATGAAAGGCTAGGCAGTTACGTCAATGACTATTTTTGGCAGAGGTTACGCTGAGGTAAGAGAATACGAAAGAGGCCCCAGCAAGTTGACTTGAGTGGTCCCAACGCGGGCAAGTCGCCCAAGCTCCCAGAGGGCAGGTACTGTCCAGTAGAGAGAAAGCGCAAAGCGCACAGGATATGCACAACTCACATGGAACTGTAGGTGAGGATGGGTACAGTCGTGAATACAAGTGGTGTTGGGAATATACTGGCAACTGTGCGGGAATTGGAAGGCCGGGGAACCAGCACCTAGCGGTCGAATGCGAGTTGTTGGGGTGGCGCGCTACAGACTCGTCGCCAGACGCTCACGAGCAATGTGCACGGTTTGCGATACGTCTCCAGGCTGCAAAGAATTGTCCGCTGTCAGCCACCGCGCATGTGGTTCAAGTTGGTCGCAGTCAGACGAACCCAAGGGACGGCCCACGACGTGCGAACCAGACGGAAAAAAGCCCGCGTGTGTCGTCCGCTGTTGTGAATTGTGAAAGTGGCTGGTGCCCACTGGACCGATTGGGCCAGCGATGGGGGGTCGAAGGGCTGGAGAGTGTGGGGGGTCAAACTTCTTTGGAGAATGACCGAATGGAAAGTGTCATTTGGAGTCCAGCACCTCGATGCGCGGGATTTGTCAGGATGTGGTCCACGATCCACGGGCGAGGAAGCTCGTTACCTCAACCTTCAAGCCTAGCTTTTCAGCGGGTTTGATGCGGCTGGCAACCCCGACCGCCCTGGCCTCAATCAATCCTCAACTTTATCTGGATATCCCGAGCCCGTCAACCCCGATCATCTGCTTGGGTCTGCCGGCTGTCCTCGCGGCAAGGGTTATCGAAATTAGGCCGCTACAGGGTCGACGCGACCTCCGCCAAAGGGTACCCATAGGTCCTAGCAGGTCCTCAAATTACCCTGGGCGCCCGGCAGACAGTGAATTTGGGAATTTGGGGGCTGACAGTTCGAACGAGGGGAGGCACTGACCTTTCAAGTAGTCTAAACGAAGACATTCACTAGACAGCCTCGCGAAGTTGTGATAACTGCGCCGAACGTCAAGCTTGCGTCAGGCAGTCTCTCGCCGGTTTTCTGTTGCATATCACCGGCAAGACCCCGGAAAAGGACTTGAACACCGCAAGAAGTGGTAAACAAAGCAATTCACGCTCGCACTTGTTCATTCATCTTGTTGTTGGTGTTGCAGCTCTGCAGACTTGGGGGATCCGCTAATCTCCTTGAATCTGGTCGTCCGGTTTGTGTCTTGAAACAGATCAAGTACGACGAATTTTCACGATCACCCACAGGGTGAGGTCATCAGGTATGAAGGACTGCGTGTGGGACACTTAAATGCTGAATCCGGATGCATTCGCGGCCCTTTGTCGGTAGTTCCCGTCGTGCCCCGCACGACATCCCTGACGAAAAGCACAAGCCCTGACTTACGGAGACTAGGCAGGATATCTACCCATTATATTGAGGCGGCCCCTGGTTGGTGTGTCAAGTGCTCGTTCCTTGAAGATCTTCCATTTTTGAATTGTGGGCGGAATAATTTGAAGACCGAGTGTGGGGACAATTCAAAACACGTGGAACGACTTAGCTAAATCACTCTTCCAGTAAGTTGTAGGGCTCCCCGAAAATGGCGGGTCGAAGCACTCGGGTAATACGTGTCCTTACTCGAAACCAATCACTCGATCTTCTTCAACCCGACCAGATGGCACTCAATCTGATGACCTTTGTGGTCCTCCGTGAGAGGCGCTGCAAAGGTCTTTCCACTCTTGAATTGCAGCCAGGACCCCCTCACAACGAATGAATAGGCATGGGGAATCGATCTACAATAGGTGTGCAAATGCACGGCAATCCACGTACCTTCCGCCACTCGGCTGCTCCGCTTCCCGGGCAAAAGCAATTACCGGAAACTTGGCAAAGCGGTATATGACAGCGCAATGAGGTGGACGAAGCGTCATTCCGTGACTCATTGATTCATGAGTCTGGAAGTCGCACGGCCACGATTCAGTCGTTACCCGGTTACAAGCGCGCGGAGGAGCGCTGGAAAACGAACTGAGAACGGAGAGCCTCTGGGGCTGAGGCTGGGTGGCCGGTTTTGTATCAACGAAGCGTAGCAACCGTTAGAACATTCTCACGATGTTTGAGGGTTTGGCGTACTCATGCCGAAGCCGATTCAGTCCTGATCCCTCAGCCATGTGCGAGTTGCATAGCGTGAGTGAGGCCCGCCAATGAGCGTATTCCTGTGAGTCAAGGAGAGAGGAATGCATCTCAGCTACTGTCCGATTTCTTGCAATCGGCCAGCATTGCCCGTATGAGTTGCGAGAATGCCCAGAGAAACGAGATATGGTCTGTGCTGCGCGGGAACAACCCCACCCCAACGTCTCTATCTCAGGCTCCTCCGTCGGGTCGGGCGTCTTGTTGGCACCCCAGGGTTCGCACATGGATTCTGCATGGGGACCATTCTGCAAGAGCAGAGATGGAAGTCGAACATGGGCTGTGTATCCGCGACGTGATTGGCGCGCGAAATAGGGTGTGTTGGTGGGCGCGCGTGGGGGTAATTTTCTTCCTGAACCCTCGATTTGAGGATGTACCTCAATTCCGGGTCTAGACAACCCACAACAGCTGACCGAAAATAGCTCGTGACTTGGTGCTGGTGCTTCTGCAACCTCCCCACGTTATGACGCTTGGGGAAGCAGAGAAGCGGGGGCGACGAAAACTTCTTAGTTCCTATCACAGCATTTTCGTTATGTGACCCCCGAGCTGAGTGTTTTGATCGAAATTTATTCAAACGCAGGCACGGACTCAATTGAATTCGGTTGTCGCATTTGCCCGCCCTGACGGCCCTGACCCCAGATGGCCTGGATGCCGCTCATCCGCCTACTATTGTCAATGATCACAAAGGGTACGTGATGGCGGATGCACGGCTCGGGAGACTGTTCGGTCGAAGAATCAAAAACAGCCTGTGGCGAGCCGTTTGGAAAGACGCGCCGGCCCGTCGCCCGGTCGCGCACGCTATCAACAAAAAACTTCTGATCTAGCCGCCTGCACGCTCCGGTCCGGTCAATATCGAGAACAAAGCCTTGGAGCCGGACCGTGCACCCAGGATCTTGGCCCCTCCATCCGTCCCTTCATCCGCATATAACATACCTTGGTCGGCTTTAGCATCTTCACGCGAAAAACGCGATAGAGGGCATTGCAAACAGATGCACGTGGGCAGTGTTGAGGAACAGACGTCTTGACATTCGCTGCTTCACGAGATTACAGAGTTTTAAGCTCTTGTTGAAGGCTGCCCGGAACATTGCGAACGCCATTCTTGTGGGCACCTAATCTGTCGGCCCTGCTTCTATTCCGCCTATCAAAGGGTATTTAATCCCCGCCCGCTCGAGCCGAGCACTCCCAGTAACTCTTCGCCCCCCAACGAAAAGCGAAAAGCACTGAACCTTTCGACGAGTATGTCAGGACCTAGCTACCACCACCACCACCAGCCCGGTGAGACACACCGTCGTACCTCTAGCAATTCATCTCCCTGGTGGGCACACGATGGCACCCCTTTCGGTGGCTATAACAGAAGGCGCGTCGGCAACCAGCTCTTGTCTCTACATCGTAAGGATTAATACTGGCGCCTCTGCACAGCATCCGCAACGAGAGGCCGCACTCCAGCTCGGAGGGTCGGTCGCGAGCCCCCCCAGCCGATGGGCTCCAACACGCATACTCAAGTGTTCGTACCATCTGTGCACGAGTCACGGTTCACGTGGTAATACTCAAAACTTCCCAATTCAACAGCACGGCCACTTTCTCAACACCCCACCCGCTTACTCCAATCCATTTGTTGCGAATGAGCCGGGTATGACGGGGAGGGCAACGCCAGAACAGGTTCACACGAATGCCCGAAGGGTTCCGAGCTTCGAGACATCGGGCGCAGTCTCGCAACTACGCTCTCGAAGCTCGGACTGGCGGGTCGGTGGGCCTGCCCCAACGTCCACCTTTCCAACCTCTTCATCGCCCGTACTCGGAGGACCCACCCACCGGCCGTCATCCGCTGCGTCAGGTGCCACCTCATCGCGTCTCCTTAATGAGAGGCTGCCCAAGTCACACGAGACGAGCGGACCCGGAGAAGCAACCCTTTTCCCGTTCTCGAGTTCACCCCCCCATCATCCTACACGTACAGACATCATCGATGATAGGCCGGAAATCCATGCACCCCAGCCTTCCCGGCTCAAACCGTGGAAGGACATTCTCGCAACAAGAAGCGATATGCTCGGTCTCGATAAACCGCCACTGCGATCTCCTCAGCGCCCGCCGGTTCCCCGAAAGGACTCACCTCACCAAGGAGCATAGCGTTTGTCATATTAACTCTGTCTATTACGGTGCCGACGGAGATTGCCAACGACAACTCCCTCCATGGACACTCCGCGAGATTTGATATTCGTGCTTGTTTTTAGTTGGCTTTCTAAGACACGCTCTTCTTGCGGTTGGTGGTAATTAGGCCCCGTTTAGGGTGGAGAGCTGAAAGCCGTTGGTGGGTGGTCACACCATAAGGAGACGCACGACCCGCGGTGTGACAAAGGCATAAGGGTACAGCGTTCGGAGATTGCCAGATTAAAACGATCATGAGGAGCAGAACGCCATCGATTGGAGGACTTAAACTACAACACGAATAACAAAGGCTTTGAAACGATGATGTAACTGTACCCGCCAACGGCAATGTCAATGAGTGGTCGATGAAATGAGAGACACGTACCGTCAGAACGTCGGTCCCTGAGTGAGAAAAAATGGTAATTAAACCACTAAGTGGTAGGAAAAAATTTGGGGAACAACTAGACCAGTCCCAGAGTAGTCTGAATCAAGTTACGCACCATCGTGAGACGTTGCGCACCGCGAATTGCACTAAAGAGGTCGCGTCGCCTACTTGATGCAGTGCCGATTGACCACCACGTTCCTCTTGCGTCCATCCTAGGCCAACCGCCAATGCCTAGCCCAAATCCTTCCTCCTCCCACGCAATCCGCCCTTGAAACAAGCGCGATCAAGGGGGTTCGCAACATCAAGGGTAATATGATCGAGCCGCACGGACCGACCCGACCACGCCCCTGACATTCCCTAAAGTTTCCTTGACCGGGTCAAGGGACCCTCGGCGCGCCAAGCGGATGGGTGGCGCATGACCAATTGCGTGTCGCGCTTATCCAAAAGGATTATCAGGATGGCAGAGGTCAGCACGACCAGTAAACTGGTCCACGACGTGTCTGACTCCGTGGAGTAACCCTCGGCGGAGTGCTGCACTTATCTCCCTCGGTTGCAGTTCGGAAAACCTCATCACCGACCGAGGGAGACGTGCGAGAGACGGGCCGAACCACAAGAGCATCTGAAGCGCGAGGTAAAAGAAGGACCCTACGCCCACTGACAAAAGCCAGTAGGGTGTTTATACATCGGGACGGTAAGAACTGCAGGGGCATCCGATCAACTCAACGCCGGATCCAGTTTACACAACTGGCCCAGCGGGTATCGTTAGCCCATAGTCCACATTTCTTGGGGGTTTTGCGCCGCAGCACAGGACACAGATATAGAGACGTATGGCCAAAAGTCCCTCCGAGAGGAGCAACACACTGTCATCAAAAATGGCACAGAAACGACCTCGATCCCCGCGACGTTTCAATATCCCGCTCCCGGTGTCACCCTCCTTCCCGAAGGAGCTCTCCAGGTGGTATAACCAAAGAACGGGACAGAATTTCTGGTTCATCGCTGCGACGAATTATCGTCGGGCCCCTCTAGAGCCGGGTGAAGGGGATTAAAATGCTCAGACCTTAGCCCGCTCGCAGGAGCAGATGCACGGATTGGCACCCTGTACGTAACGAGCATCGCGGCCTTGGAGCTGGTGAAAGTCGTAGACTTGGCGGAAACCAAGTTGTGAGTCCTTTGTCTTGCAAACACAAATTTTTCCACGCCCGAAAAACCATACCGCCAATTGCAAAAATCCAGAGAATGTGTAGAGGAATCCACGGATTGGCTATGGGTATCTGTGACAGCCGTTTCCATCGCCCGCGGTTGGACGCTACCGCGCTTAGGTTGGGCTTCCCCGTACACGCGGAATACATGCTTGTGCAGGCTCAACAATGGACCGAGATTGTTTAACGAGCCTTTGATCGTATTCTGGTACACGTTTGTTAGCCGGAATCTTCACGGAATGTCCCTCGCCCGCTGGGACAGGGAACAGACAAACTCGCAGTGGCTCGCAGCTCGGGCACTAGCGTTCCTTTGCGCAATGCCCGGAGACGCGCTGGTTATAAGTCACAGAACATTTGACCGCCAAGACGACACGATTCCAAGGCGTCTACTCTCCCGCAGTTATGAGTATGTCCAACTAGCTATACCTGTTGCTTATCTGGTCCTCATAGCCCGCAGGTGATAGGGACCGTTCTTTCTTCCCGTACAACCCCAGTATTGCTGCGGCCATCGCGTTTTCCGTTCTCTACGGGCTCTCCACCCTCTATCACATCTTCCAAGCATGGACGTCTCGTACTCGCTACATGATAACTATCGTGGTAGCCACAATTATGCAAGTGATTGGGTACATCTTCCGGTGAGTATGATCAAGTTTTGATCAAGTTCAACGCACCCGCTGATGGCCTCTCCTCCTTACTTAGCTCCATAGCAATTAAGAATCCGTATGATTCATCCGCCTTGTAAAACTGCGCAATTGTGCTCATCATTCCTTGCTTTAGGGCTCACTTTACGATCTTCCTCAATTCCCAAATTTTGATCGTCGTTGCTCCCGCCGTACTCGCAGCCCAAGGTACATCAATATTATTCCCTTCTCTTGTTATCTTGGTA